>Ga0302135_10000085_pt1 | contig 50514 bp, 54 predicted proteins | sample CBN3_surface_MG_FD_203119 | JGI IMG/M metagenome (GOLD analysis project Ga0302135, IMG submission 203119) | Marine microbial communities from Western Arctic Ocean, Canada - CBN3_32.1 | ecosystem: Environmental > Aquatic > Marine > Oceanic | place: Canada: Western Arctic Ocean | collected...
GCTGTGTGTTAATGGGAAATTGGAACTACCGTTTGTAGGGTATTCAGCTGTCCGTTCTTTGACAGAATCAAGGGAACGCCTCAAGGGCGTTCTGAGAGATTGTTCGGGACGACCGGAAAGGTGAAGAGGTGCCGCTGCTAGCGATGCCCGCCTTACCGGACCCCGGACAGCCAGTTTCCCGGTGGTCATAGGGGCAGGGTCCCACCCGTTCCCATTCCGAACACGGAAGTTAAGCCTGCCACCGCCGATGGTACTGCGTGCGTAGGTGCGTGGGAGAGTAGGTCGCCGCCGGGATTATTTTTCGAAGACGAGGCCGTGGTGAGTAATCACCACGGCCTTTCTTTTTTGGGGGCCTACGTGCAGCCGGTGGTGGGAGGAACTGCATGCCCTGATACTTTCGGGTGGTCGATCGCTCTCCCGCCGCGAGTCGCCGCACAGCATTTGCCAGGGTATCGGCGTCAGGGCGCCCGGCGTGAATGATGGCGATCCCATCGCCATGCCAATCAACTCACTCGTCCGTCTCGCGATGCTTGCTCTGCTGTCCGCCCGGCTTCGGCCCCAGGTTTCACTCAGCGCCGGGCCCGTCGCGTCCCAGGGAAACCACTTGCCCGTCCGGTATGTCTTCGACGGCAATACGATTTTGGTGGGACCGCGTGTGCGAGTGCGCCTGGCCCACCACGCTCGAGGAACTCGAACGCCGCAAACAGGCGCGCTCAGAAGCGGAAGCGGAGGCCGAATGACGGCAGCAGCGGGATGCCCTCCTCGCGACTGTATGTGAGCGTCGGGCGGTCTGATGCAGGGTCGTACTCGAGCTGCGGTGCAAGTGCGCCGGCATTTCGCCGATTGGTGACGTTGATCACTTCCAGATAGATTTGCCAGCGGCCGTCCATCCAGCCGGGCCTGAACGTTAGGCGGGTGTCCACGCGCGCGAAGACCGGTAGCCGAGCCGTGTTGAGGTTCTCGACACCACCGAGGTCCACCGTATAGACCAGCCGGCCATCCGCGTCCTGCTCGGGCACGAGCGAAACGGTTCCATCGGGTCCCGTCGACTCGGTCGCACCCACCCGGAGGCCCAGCGCCGGCGTGGTCGGAAAGCCTGATGCGACACGCGCTGTCACGGCCAACTCCAGGAGGCGCGACAATCTGTAGGATGCCACGGCACTCATCGCGTGCCGCCGGTCGTAATCGAAGGGATAGGAACGGTCGTAGGCGTCGGTGTGCGCGCGACCGTAGGTGTATGACGCCCAGCCAGTCAACCGGTCTGATGCGGCTTGTGCTTTGCGCGATAGGTAGACGTCGAAGCCGGCCGCGCGACCGCCACCGGTGTTCGTCGGTACGCTCGTGATCTGTGCCGCTGTCGGCAGGCTGGCGGCGAGCTCGGCCGGAAACCGGTAGGGTGCGAGCCGCATTCGTGTCTCTTCGGCGGTTTCCAGTCGGCCGAGAAGCAGATTGTCGAACGTTTTCACGTATCCCTCGACCCGCGCTGTGAACCCGAGACCGAGGTCTCGCTCGACCGCGAGGATGCCGTGCCACGATCGCTCGCTCTTGAGCGCCAGGCCGTCGGTGCTGGTCAGGTCCACGAAGTAGTCGCTCTGAAGCAGTTTTTCGTAGCCTGGGCTCTGTGTGTAGAGGCCGCCCGCCGCGCGCAACCGAACGCCTCCCCCGGGTTCGGCTGCAAGCGAGAGACGTGGCGATGCTGTCCACTCGCCGTTGACGCCGCTGTAGTCCACCCGCAAGCCAGGCTCGATGCTCAGGTTCGACGCCACGTCCCACCGGTCCGCCAGCCACGCGCCTGCGCGGGAGGTCGTCCTGGATGAATTGAGCAGTGCCGGCAGCCCAGCCCCGCCGCGGACGCTTGACGCGTTGGCTTCGGCCGGATTGCGGTCGTCGGTGATCGCCCATCCCCAGCCGGTGTCCAGCGCGTGATACTCGGCTCCCGCCTGCAGATGATGCGTCCCGGCGACGAAGAACGACGCCTCCTCCCGCACCGCGACATCACGGAGCAGGATGCTGCGCCGGAAGCGTACCTGCTCGAACGAGGAGGGGGCGGGCGCATTCGACCGCCGCGCGTCGTTGTTGAAGCGCCCGTCCACATCCACGCTGTCTGTGTTGCGGTACCACGAGACCACGGTGCGAGACGATCCCACGGTTCCTAGCGCGGTGAAGTACGAGGCCGAGACCAGGTCGTTCTTGGCGTTGGCTTTGAGCCCGAAGCGCTCGTCGGTCGCCTCATCGTCGAAGACCGCATCCGTGTGCTCGCGGCTCAGGAGCCCCGTCAGCACCAGGCGCTGGCCCGGGCGCGGCAGCAGCGTAACGTTGGCCTGCAGATCGCCGAACGACGGAAGCGACTCCCCGATGATCTTGCCCGCGATGAGGTCGTAATAGGTACGCCGCCCGGTGATGAGCCAGGAGCCCGGTGCGTTGCGCGGTAGCTTGCCTTCGAGCACGATGTTGGCGTCGGTAATCCCGATCGTGGCTGACCCGCCGGCCCGCCGGGTCTCGATGCCCGGGCGATTGTCGATGACCAGCAGCGACGAGAGCCGGTCGCCATACTTTGGACCGAACCCGCCCGCGGTCAACTCGAAGCCCTCCACCGTCTCTGGATTGAAGGCGCTGGTCAATCCGAAGAGCCGATACGGGTTGTGAATCTCCACGCCATCCATTACCGTCAGGTTCTGGTCCGGGCCGCCGCCCCGCACCGTCAAGCGACTGCCGAACTCGTCAGCCGCTGCCACGCCAGGAAGCGTTTGGAGGACACGGAATATGTTGTCCACGGCGCCGGCTACGCTGCGCACTTCGACCGGCGACACCGGTGTCGCGGCCGCTGCTGGAACCTGGACACGACTCGTCTCACCCGTGACGCTGACCGTTTCAGAGAACTGCGAGCGATTGACCAGCAGGATCTCGATCGTCAGCGTGGCCGACTCCCGCGAGAGGTCTAGCAACCGAGTCTCTGGGAGGTAGTGTGCCGCCTCGATCTGTATCGTGGTCGGCCCGCGTGAGATGGTCAGCGTGAAACGCCCGTCCTCGTCGGTGACCGCCGGTTGCCCAGACGCGGTCACGCTGGCCGCGGCCACCGGCGCCCGGGTGTCGGCATCGAGCACGAGGCCGGAAATGACGACACGCAGTGGATCCAGGGGTGGGTCTGCCTGTCCGGCAGCGGACGACGGCATCAGCGCGTTGAGCACGAGAACGATCAGAAGGGAGCGGAGCATAGCCATGTTCGACGGGTTAGACGCCAGCGGGATGACCTCGGTTCTACAAGTCAGAAGAGTGCCTGCGCGCGTCGATGTTGAGCCTCCAGTAGTCGAGCTCGAACGGCGGCGTGTCGCGGGCGGCCCAGTCGGTGAGCGCTGTCATGAATTGGTCTCGGTGCCAGGCGTCGCCGATCCGTGCGAGGAATGAGCGCGCTATCACGTGCTCCACGAAGTCGCGGTACGACCGAGCGTCGGGCTGGCGGATGGGTGTTGCGACAACTGCCGTCTGGATGTCCACGAAACCGGCCCGCGCCAGGCGCGCTGCCGTCGTGTTCGCGTCGGCAAACTCCCACGGGTCGATCGACTCCTGGAACCATGACCGGAACGCCGACTTCCGACCCAGGCGCTGGCAGCGCTCGTGTACGCGCTCGATGTTGCCCGCCCCGCCGCACTGCGCGACCAGTCGGCCGTGCCGGCAAAGGGCAGGGCAGATGCGTGAGCCAGCACGAAGGCAACCCGAGCGGTTCCCGCCGTCGTCCGCAGGTTCGCCCGCGCCGTACCGAGCATGTTGCTCGACAGGTCCACGCCCACCGCCTTCCCGCGCGGCAGTCGTGCCAGGAGGTCGGCTGTGAGCCGGCCCGTCCCGCACCCGACATCGAGCACGAGTTCATCGCCTTGCAGCGGAAGTCTCGCCAGGACTGACCGGCCCCACTCGGCCTGCGGGTCCGACACCCGGTGATAGACGTCGGCGTTCCATTCACCCATCGGCACTCTTTCGGAAGCCTCCGTGTGTTACCGGATAGGAGGCTGCATAGATGATCTCACGGGCGTCTGTGACGTCGTGATCGTGGGCGGGGGTTTGGCTGGGCTGACAACTGCGGACCTTGCCGCCCGGCAGGGGCGCGGGGTCGTCCCGTTCGAACGCTCGACCGCCGCCGGTGGGCGCCCACTGAGGCGGCACGTGGGCTCGTGGTGGCCGCTGCGAATCAGCTAAATCGTGATGCCTCTTGTGGCCTGGGTTATCCTGAAGCACCCGAGGCGACGGCGTGGACCCTTCACAGCACAAGACCGACTCCCTGTACGTCGAGCTCGACACTGACCGGAAGATCCGGCATCGCAACAAACTGTACTACCGCGTAAGCCATTGGCCGATCTGGATCTTCGTTTTCTTCATCGCACCAGGCCCGCTGACATTCGACTTGTTCGAGCACGGCGTCGACGGCCGGATGCTCGCATGGCTGGCAATCGTCTTGCTCGGAACTGGCGTCGCCGGCCTGCTCGGGAAGTTGCCAGGCTCCGAGCCGCAGCCGTACATCATCCGCTTCACCGAGGACCGGCCGAACCCGCTCTACCGTCGCATCTGTTACACAGCCGCATGGGGTGAGGTGGTGGCGTTCGCCGTGCTCAACGCCGCAGGGCTCGCTTGGGCCATCGTCACCGGCGAGTGGCACCTCAAGGAGATGTACGCCGTTGGCTACTTCCCAATCGCCGGAACATTTTGGTTGCTCGGTGCGCTCGGCCTGCTTCCGCGGGTCAAGGCGTCCACGCAAGGTGAGGGTCACGAGCGGCGGTACTTCTACGGTTCGGTCTGGGCCGTGACCATTGGTCAGCCGGTGCTCTGGATCCTGTGGCAGGTGCTGCCGCGGTCCCGGCCGGGAGACACTGCCAAGCTCGTGATCTTCCTGGGGATTCTGGCCTTTGTCGGTCACCTCTCTCGGCGCGGCGTGCTCCCGCGGACCAGGCCGATTGTGCCAGGTGAGTTGGCCGTTTCGGACTGAGGTAGCCACCCGGTCCGATGCCCCGCACGATTCCGCAGTCGAGACGCGGAGAGCCCGGCTCCCCATCGGCCATGCCTAGACGGAGCGCGTCCGTCAGGACTGCCCCCGAAGGCTGGCAGGGCTGGGATGATTACGCGGCTTTCTATGACTGGGAGAATGCTCGAACCGTGGGTCGCCGGGACGTGGCGTTTTGGCGCACCATGGCGACCGGGGTTGATGGGCCTGTGCTTGAACTCGGCTGCGGAACCGGGCGTGTCACATTGCCGCTCGGTCGTGCCGGTGTCGAGGTGGTGGGTATCGATCGATCGGCGGCCATGCTGGATCGAGCGCGCACTCGTGTCCGACGGGCGCACCTGGGCGCGCTGGTGCGGCTCGTACACGGCGACATCCGATACTTGCCGTTCAAGCATCGAGCACCCCGGAGGGGCCGGATTCGGGGTGCTGCACCGGCGGGCCCGTTTGCGCTGGTGATGGCGCCGTACGGCGTGCTCCAGTCGTTGCTCCTCGAGCGAGACCTGGCCCGGACACTCGATGAGGTGCACGGCGTGCTCGCCCCTGGCGGCACCTTCGGTCTCGAGATGGTGGCCGACCTGCCGACCTGGGAAGAGTACCGAAGGCGCACGAGCCTGAAGGGGTGGCGAACGCGGGCGGGGGGAGCGCACGTGACCCTCGTCGAGAGCGTTCGGCAGGATCGGGCTCGCGGTCTCACCATCTTCGATCAGGAGTTTACTGAGCGGCACGGCCGGGAACGACGGGTCCACCGGTTCACTCTGACCTTTCGCACCTTGTCCGTGCCCCAGATGGTGAGGCGGTTGGTGCGGGCTGGGTTCGAGGTGACCGCACGCCTCGGCGATTACCAGGGAGGACAGTGGAGACCCGGCGCCGAGGTATGGGTTATCGTCGCGCGGAAATGCTAGAATTCATCGTCGATTTCCCTTTGAAACATTGGAGTTTTTGCATGTCAGGCCATTCAAAGTGGCACACGATCAAACACAAAAAGGGAGCCACTGACGCCAAGCGCGGCAAGGTGTTCACGCGGATCATCAAGGAGTTGACCGTCGCCGCCAGGCACGGCGGTGGGGATCCGAGCATGAACCCGCGCCTACGCACCGTCGTCGCCGATGCCAAGGCGAGCAACATGCCTCGTGAGAACATCGAACGCGCGATTCGCCGGGGAACAGGCGAGGAGCCGGGGGTGATGTACGAGGAGCTCATCTATGAGGGCTATGGCCCCGGCGGTGTTGCGCTGATGATCGAGTCGCTGACCGACAACAAGAACCGGACGGTGGGCGAAATTCGCCACATGCTGGGGAAGCACAACGGAAACCTCGGCGCGGAGAATAGCGTGGCGTGGATGTTCCATCGCAAGGGGCAGGTGCTGGTCGAGAAGGACAAGATCGACGAGGAAAAGCTGCTCACCGCGGCACTCGAGGCCGGGGCCGAGGACGTGAGTGAGTCCGGTGCCGTGTGGGAGGTTATCACCGCACCCGAGACGTTCGAAGTGGTGCGCGATGCCATCAAGAGCCTTGGGGTTGAGCTGGCGAGCGCTGAGGTTGCCATGGTGCCTCAAAATCTCGTCAAGGTTGAGGGTCGTGAGGCCCAGCAGTTGCTCAAACTCATGGAGGCCATCGAGGATCATGACGACGTTCAGCATCTGTGGGCGAACTGCGACATCGATGAGAAGGAGATCGAGGCGTCTCTCGCGTGAGGATCTTCGGCATCGACCCAGGCTCTCAGCGCACCGGCTACGGCTGCGTGGAGACTGACGGTAGCCGGCATCTTATGGTGACGTGCGGTGCGATCGCCGCGCGTCCCTCAGACACGTTTCCGGAGCGCCTTGCGCGCATCCACCAGCGGCTGGCCGAGATACTCCGTGAGTGTCGCCCAGACTGCGTGGCGATTGAGAATCTCTTTCACGGCACCAACGCCCGCAGCGCGCTTCTACTCGGCCACGCCCGTGGGGTGGCGATGCTCGCCGCCGTGGAGGCTGGGTGCCCGATCGTCGAGTACACGCCGGCCGAGGTGAAGCGGGTAGTGGTCGGTTACGGGCGGGCAGAGAAGCACCAGGTCCAGCAGATGGTCAAGCTGTTGCTCGGCCTGGATCACGTGCCCTCACCGCACGATGCGGCCGACGCCCTGGCAGTGGCGATCTGCCACGTCCACTCGGTTCCCGCGCGGCCGATCGCACCACCTGAGACGGAGGCCGAGAGTCTGGCGAACGGACCGGCGGCTCGCCGCGCTCGGGCGGCCCCCACGAGTTGGCGCCAGTACCGGTCTGGACACTGAGAATGATTGCGTTTCTTCGCGGAGAGCTTCTCGAGAAGCATCCCAATCGGCTCATCATCGACGTACACGGCGTGGGCTACGAAGTGCACGTGCCACTCTCGACCTATTACAACGTCGGCGACACGCCGGCTGTCGTCTCTCTGCGCGTCCACACGCACGTTCGGGAGGACGCGCTCCAGCTCTTCGGTTTTCTGACGGAGCTGGAGCAGACGCTCTTCGAACGCCTGATCGGCGTGAGCGGTATAGGTTCGAAGCTCGCGCTCTCCGTGCTGTCCGGAATCGAACCTGCGGAGCTCGTGGGCTCGATTCAGAGGGCCGACGTCGCACGGCTCGTCCGGGTTCCCGGTGTGGGGAAGAAGACAGCTGAGCGGATTGTCCTCGAGCTAAAGGATCGCGTGGCCAACATGACGCCGGAACCCGGGGCCGTCGCCGCGGCGTCAGGAGACCGGCTCAGGGACGACCTCGTCTCTGCGCTCATGAACCTGGGATATCATCGGCCGCCGGCCGAGCAGGCAGTGGACACCGTGCTCACGTCCGAGGACGGCGACACGTTCGAGCAGGCCCTCAGGGCGGCTCTCCGGGAGCTGATGCGATGAGCGCCTGCGATCGACAACGCTCCGTCGAGCGCTGGAGGCCTGGAGCCGGAAACACTCCTGTCACCACACATGGATGATCGACTTGTGCAGGCGGCGCCGGCTGAAGAGGACATTCAGTACGAGGCTGGTCTACGCCCACGTACCCTCGGCGACTACATCGGCCAGGACAGCGTGCGCGACAACCTCCAGGTGTCGATTGCCGCGGCACGAGGGCGAAAGGAGGCGCTCGACCACGTGCTCATCTACGGCCCTCCCGGCCTCGGAAAGACGACGCTGGCGCACGTGATCGCCACCGAGATGGGTGTGCAGTTGCGGGGCACGGCCGGCCCCGTGATCGAGAAGCCAGGCGATTTGGCCGCGATGTTGACGAACTTGCAGCAGCACGACGTGCTGTTCATCGACGAGATTCACCGACTGGCGCCGGCGATCGAGGAGATTCTCTATCCTGCGATGGAGGACTACGAACTCGACATCGTCATCGGTCAGGGTCCGAGCGCGCGCTCGGTGAAAGTGCCGCTCCAGAGATTCACGCTCATCGGCGCGACGACGCGTGCCGGGTTGCTGACGGCGCCGTTGCGGGCGCGGTTCGGCATCGTGCACCGCCTCGACTTCTACGGCCAGAAAGACATCGAGGAGATCGTTCGGCGGTCGGCACGCATTCTCGACGTCGAGATCGAACCTGGCGCCGCTGCCGAGCTGGCAAGGCGATCCAGGGGCACACCGCGCATCGTGAACCGGCTGCTCCGCCGCGTGCGCGACTACGCTCAGGTGCGGGCAGACGGCCGACTCACCGATGAGGTGGTGCGCGCCGCCCTTCGTCTTCTCGAGGTCGACGATCAGGGCTTCGACGAGGTGGACCGCAAACTTCTTCGGACGATCATCGACAAGTTTGGTGGCGGCCCAGTGGGTGTGAACAGCATCGCTGCCGCCATCAACGAAGAGAGAGACGCGATCGAGGATATCTACGAGCCCTTTCTCATTCAGGCAGGCTTCCTTGACCGCACGTCGCGTGGCCGCGTCGCGACGGCGCGCGCCTATGAATACTTGGGGCTTCCGGCTCCGAGAAGGGGTTCTTTGTGGTGATGCCGTCATCAACTGCGCGGCCGGTTCGCCGGGCTCGCATTTCCAGCTTGGCCACATACGTGCCGCCGCGGCTGTTGACCAATGCCGACCTCGAGAAACTTGTTGCCACCAGCAACGAGTGGATTCTGCAGCGCACGGGGATCGAACAGCGCCACATCGTCGAGAAGGGTGTCGGAACATCCGACTTGGCCAAGGAGGCTGCGATCCTGGCCATCGAACGAGCCGGCCTCACGCCGGCCGACATCGACCTCATCATCGTTGGCACGACGACACCGGACACGGTGTTCCCCAGTACGGCATGCCGCCTGCAAGCGAAGATCGGCGCCACCAACGCGTGGGGATTCGACCTTGGAGCCGCCTGCTCCGGGTTCACGTACGGGCTGACTACGGCCGCCGGTCTGGTGGCCGCCGGCGCCAGTCAGCACGCGCTGGTCGTTGGCGGCGACGTGATGTCGAGCATCATCGACTACACCGACAGGGCCACGTGCGTCATCTTCGGCGACGGCGCAGGCGCGGTCGTGGTCGAGGCCAGCGATGACGATCGGACCGGTATCATCGACTTCGAGAACTACGTAGACGGGAGGGAGGGCGAGGCACTGCAGTTGCCGGCCGGTGGGAGTCTGCTGCCGACCTCGGCAGAGACGGTAGCCGAGCGGTTGCATTACGTGAAGCAGGACGGGCAAGCGGTCTTCAGATTCGCCATCAGCAATACCCAGAAGGCGTGCCGGAGGCTCCTGGACCGTCACGGACTGTCGGCCGACGATATCGATCTGTTCGTGTCCCACCAGGCGAACCGTCGAATCATCCAGTCAGCTGCCGAGAAGCTCGGCCTTGCGCCAGAAAAGGTCGTCATCAACATCGAACGTTACGGCAACACCACGGCAGGCACGATTCCGCTCGCACTCGACGATGCGGTCCGCGCGGGCCGGCTCAAGCGCGGCGACCTCGTGTTGCTGGCGTCGGTCGGTGCCGGCTTTACCGTAGGTGCGGTGCTTCTGCGGTGGGGCACGACGACTTGAGTGCAGCGCATCCACATTCCGACTGACGTCGCGCAGGCCACGCTCATCGTGGGCTGCTGGCCTGCGTCGAATAGCATCCGAGGGCATATTTAGGCTCCGGCGCAGTGTCTCGCCTGGGTATTTTCTGTACGCCCCAATGGACGTAGCCGATTTCGACTTTGATCTTCCCGACGAGCTCGTTGCGCAGGACCCGCCTGTCAGCCGGGGCGATTCGCGCCTTTTCGTGTCTTCGGGGGAGCACGACGCAGTCATCCACGCTCGGTTCGCCGCCCTCGGCGATTTCCTCGCAGCGGGCGACCTTCTTGTGCTCAACAACACCCGCGTCTTTCCAGCGCGCCTCCTTGGCCGACGTGTGCCGAGCGGAGGCGCCGCGGAGTGCCTCCTGGTGAAGCCGATCGAAGACGGTTGCTGGGAGGCACTCGTCCATCCGGGCCAGAAGCTCAGGCCAGGGGCGCGCCTCGTGTTCGAAGGCGCCGGGTGTGCGATTCACGCTGAGATTCTCTCGCGCCGGTTATTCGGCCGGCGAACGGTGCGACTGTCGACGGACGATGGAATGCAGCTCGACGAGGCCATCGACCGGATAGGTCATATCCCTCTTCCGCCATACATCAAGCGCGCCGACCAGCCTTCGGACCACGAGCGGTACCAGACCGTCTTCGCGGTCGCCCGTGGCTCGATCGCGGCGCCCACCGCTGGGCTTCACTTCACCCAAGCGATCCTCGACGACCTGACGCGGCGCGGAATTGAGCGCACCGAAGTCACCCTGCATGTCGGGTATGGGACCTTTAAGCCGGTGCGCGCTGAGCGGGTGCAGGATCACTCGGTTGACCCTGAGAGTTTCAGCGTGGATGAGGGTGCGGCCCGCGCGATCTCGTCGGCGCTCGCCGAGCGGCGGCGGGTGATCGCGGTCGGTACGACGACGGCACGTGCACTCGAATCGCTGGATGTGCGCGCCGGTGCCGTCTCGGCAACTCATGGCGAGACAGGGCTGTTTGTCTACCCCGGCCACCGGTTCCGGGTCGTGTCTGGCCTCGTCACGAACTTCCACCTACCCCGGTCCTCGCTTCTGATGCTGGTTGCGGCTTTCGCCGGCCGCCAGCGCACGCTCGAGGCATACCGGGCCGCGGTGCGCGAACGCTACCGGTTCTACAGCTATGGTGACGCGATGCTCCTGCTCTAGCAGTGCCGGATTCCTACGCGTCGCGGCTTGTTCGCCAGGCGCCTCGCTCGTCTCGGTGCGCCGCGGGACTCTAACGACGGGCCGCTAGCAGCCCTCGCCAGGTGCCCGTCGCTGATACGGTATTCTGCTGAGGCTTTTACATCGGGATCAGGGGTATGCATGCAACGTCCGCCGGCCTGGCGGTGCTCATCGCGCTGACGCTCGTGCCTTCGAGTATTGGAGCCCAGACGGCGGGATCGGCGCCTGGCGCACCCCCGCGAGTTGTCCCCACCAGCGTGGACGAACCTCCGCTCATTGATGGCCAACTGGACGATCCGGCTTGGAAGGTTGCCGCGCACATCACGGACTTCGTGCAGCAGCGGCCCGTGGAGGGTGCGAAGGCGACCGAGGCGACGGACATCTTCGTCGCCTACGACAAGGACACGCTGTACTTCGGGATTCACGCGCACTATTCCGATATCGCGTTGAGGCGAGCGAATCGCGTAGACCGTGACCAGTCGTCCGACGACGATACGGTCACCATCTTCTTCGACCCGTTCCTCGACCAGCAGCGCGGCTATGCCTTCTCGGTGAACGGCTATGGCGTGCAGGGTGATTCCATCTTGCAGGGTGCCAGCGTGACGGGCGGCCAGTCGTCCGCGGGCGATGTCACCTGGAACGCTCTCTTTCAGTCCGCTGGAGTGTTGACGGATGACGGCTGGACCGCCGAGTTGGCGATCCCGATCAAGAGCTTGCGTTACCCGTCGCGCCGATCCGACGAGGTGCACCGGTGGGGATTCCAGATCCTCAGGGAGATCAAGACGAAGGACGAGCTCGAGACCTGGTCGCCGGTGTCGACGAACGTGCTGGGATTCCTGCCGCAGATGGGAGTACTCGACGGCATGCGAAATCTGTCGACACGCCGAAATTTCGAGGTCTTGCCGACGGTCACCGCGGTCAACGTCGGCCGCCTTTCCCCCTCGGGTCGCCTCGGGTCGGACCACGTGGAAGAGGCTGGCGTCAACGTCAAGTACGGCTTGACCCCGAACGTATCGCTCGACTTCACCTACAACCCGGACTTCTCGCAGATCGAGTCAGACCAGCCGCAGATCGAGATCAACCAGCGGTTCCCCTTACTCTTCGCCGAACTGCGACCTTTCTTTCTCGAAGGCAAGGAGATCTATCAGATCCCAGGGCCGGTGGGCACGCTCGTCCACACGCGCACGATCGTCGACCCGCAGTACGGCCTCAAGGTTTCCGGAAAGATGGGGAAGACGACGTTCGGCGTGTTGGTTGCCAACGATGAAGCTCCCGGCCACGTTGACGACCCGACCAGTCCTTTCTCAGGGCAAAAGGCGCAGGTTGTCGTCGGTCGGGCCAAGTACGATATCTATCGCGAGTCGCATTTGGGATTTCTCTTCACCGACCGTGAGTTTATGAACAGCTACAGCCGTCTCGCGTTTATCGACGGAGGGTTTCGCCTCGGTTCGAGCGCGCGCGGCGGCTTTCAGGTCGTCTACTCGGATCGCCGTGACCTGCACGGAGTCCGGAGGACCGCGCCCGTTTTCAACGTGGACTTTCGGAAGGAGGGCCGGAACCTCACGTACTTCGGCGCTCACAACGACATCCATCCGGACTTCGGCAGCGATCTCGCGTTCATCCGCCGCGTGGGTCAGCACCAGACGGTGGGCTCCGTCAGCTACGCCTGGTGGCCCAGCCGCGTCCTGGTCAGGTGGGGTCCCAGTGCGCGGTACAACTTCCTCTACGACTACAAGGGCAACAAGACCGACGACAACAAGCACGGGAGCGTCAACTTCCAGTTCGTCAAGAACATCACGCTGACCGCCAGCGTCGACCGCGACATGGAGCGGTTTCGCGAGACGAACTTCGACAAGACACGCTACAGCGTGTCCGGCACCGTGTTTACGAACCGGAAGATTCTCGTCAGGGCCGATGCGAACTTTGGCGACCAGATCCGGTTTGTCGCGCAGCCCTTCCTGGGCCACACGAGCCGCTTTAATGCCACCGTGACGCTGCGCCCATCGTCGAGGTTTCAGTCGCATGTCACGCTCAACGCTACACGGTTCACGGGCCCCGGTGCCGGCACGCAGGACTTCGACGTCAAGATTATTCGCGCACTCACGACCTACCAGTTCACGCCGCGTCTCCTGCTGCGCAACATCCTGGAGGCGAACACACTGAACAAGACCGTCGGCGTGAACCTGCTCGCGACGTACCGGGTGAACTCTGGGACCGTGTTCTTCGTCGGCTACGACGACCGATACCGCCAGGGCGACCAGATCGACGAGGAGGTCTTCGCGACCGCTGCCTACCAGCGCACCAACCGCGCCGTGTTCGCGAAGCTGCAGTACCTGTATCGCTACTAGTAACTCGTGGTCAAAGTCCCGCGTCGTGCCGAGACGAGCGAGGCATCCCGGCGAATAGGGCGCGACGAGTGAAATGCCGCCCGTATTTGACCGAGGAGCAACGCTGTTTCGTGAGAATGCTTTCCTTGTCAGTCGGAGCGGGAGTTTCACCACGGGTTGCTAGGGGCTATGGCGGTGGATGCGGCTTCCACCACAGACTGTTAGAATCGGTGGTTCGGGCCGGAGTAGCTCAGGTGGTCAGAGCATGCGTCTCATAAGCGCAGGGTCGGCGGTTCGAGTCCGCCCTCCGGCACCATTTCTTGATCTTTCGGCTGGGTATCCGGATTTCTCTGCCCGTCGCCCGGCCGCCGTTCGACCCGGCAGAGGAAGCGATATGGCCGCACTTCACGACTCGATCCGGCGGACGGTCGCGCGGCACGCGATGTGCCCGCTGGATTCTCGAGTACTCGTGGCGGTTTCAGGGGGGTCGGATTCGGTGGCCCTCTATCGCCTCCTCAGCGAGTTGGCCCGGTCTGACGGCTTCGAGATCGCCGGTATCGCCCACTTCAACCATCAACTTCGCCCAGCGGCGTCACACGACGAAGCGTTGTGCCGTGCGCTCGCTGAGCGCACGGGCTGTGCGTTCTTCACCGGTACGGCTGACGTACGGGCACTGGCCGGGGAGGCGCGGCTCTCGATCGAGGACTCAGCCCGACGGGAACGGTACGCGTTTCTCCACATCACAGCCGAACAATGCGGGGCGACGCGGATCGCGACCGGACATACGCGCGGCGACCAGGTGGAGACGTTTCTCCTGAAGCTCACCCGTGGCGCCGGGCTGTCTGGGCTGGGAGGGATCTACCCGGTACGGGGACGGCTCATTCGTCCGCTCCTCGATGTCACGCGGTCTGAGCTGCGGTCTTATCTCCAGGCGTCCGGAGAGAGTTGGGTAGAGGATGAGACGAACGCCGACGTCTCCAATCCCCGCAACCGGATTCGGCATGTGGTCCTGCCGCAGCTGGCGTCAGCGCTCGGCCCGGCGATTGTCGATGCCATCGCGCGCACCGCTTCACTGGCCGCCGAGGACGGTGCCTGGCTGGACGAACTCGCGGCTGAGCGCCTGGCGGCGCTTGCTGTCGAGGCTGACGACGGTGTGTGGATGTCCGTGGGCGACCTACGTGCCCTGCCAGGACCCCTGCTTCGCCGGGCGCTGTTGCAGGCGATGAAGGCCCGGTCAGGCCGCGAGTGTGCTGCGGTCCACGTGGAGGCGGCACTCGACGTCCTGGCGGGCCGCGCTCGCGCCGCAGAGTCACCCGCGGGCCGATGGGAACTTCTTGGCGAAAAACTGGTCTTACTCAATTTGGCTGGGTGGGCGGCCCCTGCGAAAACGGTAGCCGTGCCGTTCAGCTATGAACTGAGCATCCCTGGCGAGGTCCGGGTATCGGAGGCGGGCTGCGTGATAGGGGCACGCCGTGTCTTCCGAACTCGGTCTGGCAAGGCGGGCATGCAGACCAGCGGTGACCAGCGGCACCAGGCTCTGATCGCGGCCCCGGACGTCGAGCGGCTGTTCGTACGTAATCGGCGCCCTGGCGATCGGGTTCGGTTGACCGGCGGTGGAGGACGGAAGAAGTTACAGGATTTGTTCGTGGACGCGAAGGTGCCTCGCTCGCGGAGGGACACGATGCCCCTCGTGACTGGACCTGACGATGGAGTCATCTGGGTTCCAGGGCACGCTGTTTCAGCCGACTTCCGGGTCGGTGATGCGAAAGACCCCGTGATACTGTTGACATTCACCCAAGTCGGAGAACGTGCGTGAATTCCGCGACAAAAAGCCTTGTCTTCTGGATGGCCCTGATGCTGGTCGGAGTACTGGTGTGGAACTTTTCCACCAGTTTCCAGACGGCAAGCCAAGTCGAAAACTTCAGCGTGTTCATGTCGCAGGTGGATGCTGGCCAGGTCACGAAGGTCACCCTGACCGGCAACGAGATCACCTACACGACCCAGGGCGATGAGACCCTCCAGACCTACGCGCCCCCCCAATACGAGGGCCTCGCCAACAAGCTGATCCAGCAAAACGTCGAGGTGTCTGCTCGGGAGTCTACGGCGAGCCCGTGGGGGTTGATTCTTTATTCCTGGTTGCCGCTGTTGTTGATGGCCGGCCTCTTGATCTTCTTCATGCGGCAGATGCAGGGCGGGGGCAATAAGGCGCTGTCCTTCGGCAAGAGCAAGGCGAAGCTGTCGACGAGCACACAGAAGAAGGCCACGTTCAAGGACGTGGCCGGCGTCGACGAAGCCAAGGACGAACTGCAGGAGATTATTGAATTCCTTCGCGAACCACAGAAGTTCCAGAAACTAGGCGGACGCATTCCGAAGGGCGTGCTGTTGATGGGCGCACCGGGCACCGGCAAGACGCTTCTGGCACGCGCGGTCGCCGGAGAGGCCAATGTCCCGTTCTTTTCGATCAGCGGCTCGGACTTTGTGGAAATGTTCGTTGGTGTCGGGGCCTCGCGCGTTCGCGACCTGTTCGAGCAGGGGAAGAAGAACGCCCCGTGCATCGTCTTCATCGACGAAATCGACGCAGTCGGCCGCCATCGCGGCGCCGGCCTTGGTGGTGGGCATGACGAGCGGGAGCAAACGCTTAACCAGCTTCTCGTGGAGATGGACGGGTTCGAGTCGAACGAGGGCGTCATTCTCGTGGCGGCGACGAACCGGCCGGACGTGCTCGACCCCGCGCTGCTGCGGCCAGGGCGCTTCGACCGCCGGATCGTAGTCAATCGGCCGGATGTCAAGGGACGCGAAGGCATTCTGGCAGTTCACACCAAGAAGATTCCGCTCTCGGACGACGTTGAAATAAGTGTGCTTGCGCGCGGCACGGCTGGATTCTCCGGCGCCGACCTTGCCAGCCTCGTGAACGAGGCGGCGCTCAGCGCGGCCCGCCTCGACCAGAAAGTTGTCCGCATGGCCGACTTCGAATTCGCCAAGGACAAGGTGCTCATGGGCGCCGAGCGGCGCTCGATGATCATTACCGAGAGCGAAAAGCGCGTCACGGCCATCCACGAGGCCGGGCACGCGGTCCTGGCGGTGGTGTTGCCGGACGCCGACCCCATCCACAAGGTCACGATCATCCCGCGGGGTATGGCGCTTGGGTTGACCATGCAGTTGCCGGCGGAAGAGAAGCACAACTACACGCGCGAGTATCTGATGGACCAGATCGCCATTCTTCTGGGTGGTCGCATCGCCGAGGAGGTGACGATCGGCAGCATCACCACGGGTGCGGGAAACGACCTGGAACGGGCCACGGAACTGGCGCGCCGGATGGTGTGCGAGTGGGGGATGAGCAATTCGATGGGCCCGCTCACGTTCGGCAAGAAGGAAGAGCAGATCTTCCTCGGCCGGGAAATCGCCCAGCACCAGGACTACTCCGAGGAGACCGCGATCAAGATCGACCAGGAGGTCAAGGAGATCATCACCGACAACTACACTCGTGCGCAGGACGTGCTGAACGAATACAAGCAGCACGTGCTCGATATGGCCGATGCCCTGTTGGTCCGCGAGTCGCTAGATGCCGAACAGGTGCGGCGCCTGGTCGCGGGCGAGCCGCTCGAGTCGTACGTGGCTCCGGAACCCCCGCCGGCGCCGCCCGCACCGTCGGCTGAAGAGCCGGAAGCACTCTCGGAGCGATCGTCAGTCGTGTCGCCGATTCCGCCGCGCCCTCTCGCGCAGGAGTAAGGGCTCGCTGCACGGGCTCCGCGTGTGCCCCGACAACGTGACCCAGCCCTCTCCTCTCCCCCACGGCGCGGCCGACGAACTTAGTCCAGGGCTCCCGGAAAGAGAAGGTCCACGACTGACTGGCGGGATCGTTTTGCGCCTGCGAAACCGGTCGCTCGCTCGTAGTGCTCCAGGACCGCTCGTGCCTCATCCTCACTGGCAGCACTGACGGCTTCGAACTCGACGCATCGGACCGATCGGTCGCCGCCGAACGCTGCGTAGTGGACCATCTCGCATGTTGGAAACTCCCACACCTCGATGTCCTTGAGTATCGTGCCGTTCCACACGACGCCCAGCCATGCGACGAATGCGTCGACAGCGGCGGCCTGGTCAGCAGCGTGCTGGCCGAGGTCGAGATTGATCTCGTCTCGCACTTCGGGGTCGGCTTTGAGTGTCTTGATTGTCAGGTGATGCATGCCCTCGTCGTAGCGATGACGAATCACATACCGCCCGAGACGCCCGTGCTCAGTCAGGTAGTAGCGATCCCGCACACGCAACGCGAATGTGCGGACGGGACCCAGTGCCTCCACTTGGGCGCGGAAGCCCGCGAGATTGAAGGCGTCGTCCAGGATGAACTTGTGTTCGATCTCCTTAAACTGCATCACATCCACCATTTGAATCGTCCGAATCGCGCGATTCGCTTCCTGAGGTGCTCGGGGCGACTGGCGATGGTCTCCCAGGTCACGGCGGCATTATCGGGGTCACGGCGCAGATCGGCGAAGATTGCGGCCGCAGGTTCGACGGCACGCGAATCGCGGCTCGACAGCATGGCCTCGGCCAGCCGGTCGTGTGCCGCATCCTCAAAGTTGTAGCTGCCGAATGCCACCCAGTCGTCATCGACGAGGATGATCTTGGAGTGTTCACCGTGGCGATTCTCGAACACCGTGACCCCGGACGAGAGGAGCCGGTCGTAGTTGACAGCGGCGGCGATCCACGCGAGATCGGTAGCTGCCAGGGCATCGCGGTGGGAGTGAAAGACCTCGATGTGCACGCCCCGTTTCGCCGCCCGCACGAGTGCCGCCATGAGCGGTTCCACGGGCTTGAAGTAGAAGCTCGTGATGCAGACCGACGTACGGGCGGCGTCCAGCATCTCGATCATCCGTGACGTGACCTCGTTTTCGCCCCGCCAGCCGAGAGGGCCGAGTGGCCCTTGCTCGGTATTAGGGTTGCACAGCCAGTAGTCGAGCTCGTGGTCGGCGCTCGTATCGTCGCAGACCTCATCGAGTTCCCGCAGGTGCCGATCGCTGACGGTCCCGCCGATCTCTCGATAGCTTTCGAGGAGAGTCCGCGTAATGGGTCCTCGCACCGCCACCGAGTACTCGTTCCAGCCCTCGAAGGAGGTCTTCGTGATGTTGCTGCTGCCGAAGATCGCCTCGCCACCATCGGACACCTGGATCTTCACGTGCTGGCCGCCGCCGAGGAGCCGCTGTGCGAGGTGGGCCGGCTTGTAGAAGCTGACCGTGGTGCCCGAGGATCGGAGGCCGTCCAGGCGTGCGCTGAGCGCCTGCCGATCCGCGCTCGACATGAGCACCGCACCCAGCCGCTGCCCGAACCCGTCAATGAGCAGGTTCACCTCGGCACCCCGCGCTCGGGCATCCCCGAGCGCGTTCAGCAACTCGACGGCGTACGCGTCCCATTCGACGTAGAAGGCGGACAGGTAGACGAAGGACCGCGCCTCACGAATCATGTCCAGCCGCCGGCGCCACTCAGTTGCCCGGTTCCACAGTGGCAGAAAGGAGGTTGCGGCACGAGCCTGGCGAGGACCGGTCACGAGCGCCCCTGGTCGCTAGAGTCGGTAGCCGCCTGCGACATCGATGTTGGCCCCGGTCACATAGGTGGCATCGAGCAGGTAGTGCAGAGCCTGGGCAATGTCCTCGACGGTCCCGGACCGACCGATCGGCACGAACCGGCCGATGTCCTCTGGTGCCGGCAAGTCGACGGAATTGTCCAGCTGCCCAGGAGAGATCATGTTCACCCGTATCTTCCTGTCGGCGTAGCCTGCCGCCAGCGCTCGAGTGAGCACGAGCAGCCCGGTCTTGCTGACGTAGTAGTCGGCACCGCGTCGGTTCGCCCGGATGCCTTCGAGACCGGCCATGCCGATACTGACGATGTTGCCGCCATTCACCATGAGCGGAATCGCGTGGTAGCAGCAGTAGTACGCGCCCGAGAGATTCGCTGAGAGCGTCGCGTCCCAGACCGTCGGGTCCAGCTCGGTGACGTCCTGTGGGTTGTAGTTGCCCACGTTGTTCACGAGCAGATCGACTCGTCCTTCGTTGGCGGCGATGCCGGCAAACGCCTCGGCCACCTCCTGGTGCACCGCCACGTCGACCTTGGCCGTCCGCGCACGCCCGCCCGCGGCCGCGATGTCGCGCGCGAGCGACTGCGCGGCATCCGCGGAGGTGCGGTACACACAGACGATGTCGTAGCCGCGGGCAGAGAGCGAGAGGCACAGGTGCCGGCCCAGTCGTCTGGCTCCGCCGGTGACCACGGCGACTCGTCGCTTCGCCGGACTACTCATGGGCGGGTGCGTTCGAGCCGCACGAAGGAGTGCTGTGCGCGTGGCACCGCGGCCGGCTTGCGGATTTCGAGGCGTACGATCTGCGCCTCGGGCAAGCGGTCGAGCAGCATGGCCGCGGCGACCTCGGCCATGGTTTCAATGAGAAAGAATTGCCTGTCCTGGATGAGCTGCGTGATCGAGGAGACGACCGCGTCATAGTCGGCCGCGTCGCCGAGAGCGTCCGATGCCGCCGCGGCAGAGAAGTCGTAGTCGATCTCGATGTCGAGCAGCACCGACTGTGCTCGTTCCCGCTCGTGCGGATGGATGCCCACGATGCAGTTCACCTGCAGTTGCCGGACGCCCGTGGTGCCGATCATGCGGCGAGTCCTCTGCGTGCGACCCAGACCTGCTCGGTCGCATACTGCGCGTCAAAAATAGTTCCGCGAAAGTCGCCGTAGCAGGCCTCGACCGTGAAGCCCGTCTCCTCGAGTAGCAACCGGGCCTGCTCGGGTTCGAGCCAGCTCAAGCTGAGGGGCCGGTAGCGTCGTTGCTTAAGCACCCCCTCGTCGTCCAGCTCATCTTCCCAGGTGATCACTCGCATCGTCTGGTTCTTCTCGTCTACGAGCGACGTCACCCACAGCAATACATCGCGGCCTCGCGGCGAGCGGTACTCGGCACGCAACTGCACTCGCCGCACGTACTCGAGTCGCTCCCGATTCATCAAGAGGTCGTCGAACATGAACACGCCGCCTGGCGCGAGTTGCGCGTGCACGTGACGGAGTGCGTCTCGCTTCTGGTCGAGTGACGTGAGATGCCCCAGGCTGTGGTAAGGCAAGGCGATGAGGGCGGCCGGCTCTGGCAGCGTGAATGTCCGGAAGTCCGCTTCGACGAGGGACAGCCGATCGAGGACACCCTCACGCTCCGCGCGCTCGCGGCAGCGGGCGAGCATGGCCGGGGAAAGGTCGACGCCGATGACATGGCGGCCGCGGATAGCTGCAGCCAGGGCAATGCGCCCGTCGCCGACACCGAGTTCCACCACCGGGCCGGTGGCTGTCACGTACGCATCCACATAAAAATCCAGGTTTGCACGGGCGGCAGCGGCCGTGTCCGTCCAGACGTCGTAGATCTCGGCGAAGCGGTCGTACTCCATGAGGACTGCATTATCCTCCTCACCGGTGCGGCGCCGATAGGCCGAGATTGCCCTGCCGCCCTCTGAGGACCAGAGCCTCGGCCGGGAACAGGTTCAAGTTTTGACTTTTGGTGTGACCACTGCCAGTGTTCTGCGGTGCATCCTCGTCGGCGATCTTCGCTCTCGCTGCCAGGCGGTCGTGCTCTGACCCTGGGTGTTCGCACGCTCGTGATGGGCGTGCTTAACGTCACGCCGGATTCGTTTTCTGACGGCGGAACTTCCGTCAACGCCGCAAGAGCCGTGAAATTGGGGCTCAGTCTGGTGGAGGCGGGCGCCGACATTCTGGACATCGGCGGCGAATCCACTCGCCCCGGTGCACGTCCTGTGTCGGCCGAAGAGGAGCGCGCTCGGGTCATCCCCGTCATCGAAGCGCTTGCGCCGAGAATTTCGGTGCCAATCTCGATCGACACCTACAAATCGACGGTGGCCGAGGCGGCCATCGGGGCCGGTGCCGCCATCATCAATGACGTGAGCGGGCTGCGATACGATCCCGCGCTTGGCGCCGTTGCGGCGGGCACTGGAGCACCGCTGGTGCTGATGCACACGCGAGGCCGCTCGGGTGACATGTACCGTGAGGCGTCGTATTACGACGTCATTGCGGAGGTGCTCGATGAACTTCGCGAGAGCATCGGGTTTGCCATTGGCGCCGGCGTCCCCCGTGCCTTGCTCGTCGTCGATCCCGGCGTCGGATTCGCGAAGCACGCGGCTCACAGCTTCGAGGTGCTGGCGCGTCTCCACGAGTTCGCCGATCTGGGCTGTCCGGTCCTGGTCGGTCCGTCCCGCAAGTCATTTCTCACACGGGCGATCGGCGCCGCCACCGCGCCCACCCAGCGCGACTGGGCGACAGCCGCCGCCGTCACGACGGCCGTGCTCGAGGGCGCGCACATCGTTCGGGTTCATGCGGTAAGCGAGATGCTCCCTGTCGTGCGGGTTGCCGACGAGATTCGGCGATATCATCAGGAATCGTGATCGGAGAACTGCTGGCCGTGCTGAGCGGGTTGCTGCGGCGCCCGCCGATTACATGGGGGGATGCGCTCGACATCGCCATCGTCGCCGTGGTCATGTACGAGTTGCTCATCCTCTTCAGGGGTACCAGGGCGATCCAGATGGCACTCAGCGCCGCCTCCATCGGAGGCCTGTTCTTCCTGTCGCAGTCCCTGGGGCTCGAGACCGTGAACTGGCTGATCCGCAACATGGGGCCCTATGTCGTGTTCGCCGTGATTGTCCTTTTTCAGTCTGACATCCGCCGAGCCCTGGCCCATTTTGGCCGCGGGCCGTTCTTTCGCTTTTTTGATCGCCAGCAGCACACCGAGGAGACCATCGAGGAACTGGTGGTGGCGGCAGAGTCACTCTCCGCCAGGCGCGTCGGCGCGATCGTTGTGGTGGAACGCCAGATCGGCCTGCGCAACTACATCGAAGGAGGCATCGCACTCGACGCGCAGGTCACCTACGACCTGCTCGGCAGCATTTTCCAGCCCGGTTCGCCTTTGCATGACGGCGCCGCCATCGTCCAGGGCAACCGTATCGCCGCGGCTGCGTGCTTTTTACCGTTGTCGGTGAACCCGAGGCTCAGCAAGGACCTCGGCACCCGGCATCGCGCGGCTCTTGGGATTACGGAGGAGAACGACGCATTGACCATCGTGGTCTCGGAGGAATCGGGCGTTATCTCGCTTGCCGTCTCTGGGGATCTCGAACGGGCACTGTCGCCAGAGGATCTGCGCCGTCGCCTTCACCAATTGCTGGGCGGTCACAGGGAAATGGCGCCCGATCGAGTGAAAGCTGGAGGCATGGTCGCCTGATGGCGCGGTTTCCTTTTCACATCCGGCACGCGGGCCTCAAGATCGTTGCGATCGCGATTGCGATTCTGTTGTGGTTCTTCATCGGGGGCAACAGGCCTTGATCGAGCCACCGGTAGACGTGTCCGCCCTGCCCGGCTCGGGTCACTAGTTGTCGCGGTTCATGCCACGTCTCTTCGGAACAGACGGTGTCCGCGGCCGAGCCGGTCACTTTCCACTCGATCCGCCGAGCGTCCGTCGAATCGGCGCCGCCCTCGTGCGGTCCCTGCGCCTGGACGACGGCGTCGTGCGATTGCTCGTGGGACGTGACACCCGCAAGTCTGGTTCCTGGATCGAACGCGAACTGGCCTGTGGTGCCCAGAGTCAGGGCGCGACCGTGGTGGGCGCAGGCGTAGTGCCCACCCCCGCGGTGGCATACCTCACGCCGCTCAAGGGCTATTCCGCCGGCGTGGTGATCTCCGCCTCGCACAATCCATTCGAAGACAACGGCATCAAGATGTTCTCGGGCCGGGGCGAGAAGTTCACCGAAGCATTCGAGCGATCCGTCGAGGACGTCTTCGCAGATGTGGGGTGGATGTTGCCGGATGGCGAGGCGGGTCCGGTGGACACCGTGGACTTGCGGGCCGAGTATGTGTCGCATCTGCGCCGAATCCTGCCGCCAGACGAACGGCTCCGCGGAATGAGTATCGTGGTGGATTGCGCCAACGGCGCCACGAGCACCGTGGCTCCCCAGGTATTCAGCGAGTTGGGCCTCGACGTGCACTGCATCGGCTGTGCGCCGGATGGCCGAAATATCAACATGGAGAGTGGCTCGACCGCGCCGGAGCTTCTGGTGCGGGCGGTCGTCGAAGGGGGCTACCACCTGGGAATCGCCTTTGACGGCGATGGCGACCGGGTGATCTTCGTCGACGGTCTCGGACACCTCGTTGATGGCGACGCGGTGATGCTGCTGTGCGCGAAGCAGATGAAGGCAGAGCGCAGGCTCAAGGGTGACGCCGTTGTGGCTACCGTGATGAGCAATATCGGCCTGGAGTTGGCGCTGCGCGAGGCCGAAATCGGGCTGGTACGGTCAGCCGTGGGTGACAAATACGTGATGGAAGAGATGATCCGCCGAGGACTGTCGCTTGGCGGCGAGCAGTCGGGTCATGTGATCTTCTCGGAGCATCTGCCGACGGGCGACGGTCTGGCCACGGCGCTGAACGTCCTGCGGACGATCGTGGCGTCTGGGCGCGATCTGGCAGACCTTGCATCAGATATGACGGTCTATCCTCAGGTGCTCTTGAATGTGCGCGTGCCGGAGACCATCGACCTGGCCGAGGTGCCGTCCATTGCTGCGGCCATCGCCCGGGTCGAGTCGCGCCTCGCCGGCAGTGGCCGGCTGCTCGTCCGCTACTCAGGCACCGAGCCGCTGCTGAGGGTGATGCTCGAAGGCAAGGATAGGACGCAGATTCGCAGCTGGGGCGACGAAATCGTCTCGGCGGTGAACGATCATTTCGTTGCCGCCCGGAGCGGAGACGCCACGGCCCGGAGTCACTCGTAGAGCGCAAGGCAGATGCTCTCGCCGCGCCTCTCCGTCAACGTGAACAAGGTAGCGACCGTGCGCAACTCGCGCGGCGGTCGGATTCCCTCGGTGCTCGACGCGGTCGGCGTCTGCCTCGACGCCGGGGCACTCGGTATCACCGTTCATCCCCGTGCCAATGCGCGGCACATCACAGCGATCGACGTGCGCGAGATCGCCATGCGGCTTGCACCGCTGCGGGGCCGAGTGGAGCTGAACATCGAGGGCGACCCCAGGCCAGACCTGCTCGACCTCGTGGTCGACGTGAGACCGGATCAGTGCACGCTGGTGCCGGTGCGCCCTGGCGAAGTGACGAGTCAGTTCGGCTGGCAACCCGATGCCCCCTCCGACCTGCTCGCGGCGGCCGTGTCTCGCCTGAAGGGCGCCGGCATCCGCGTCAGCCTGTTTGTAGACGCCGAGCCAGCGCCCATCGAATGGGCGGCCGGCGCCGGTGCCGACCGAGTAGAGCTGTACACTGAGCCCTATGCGCTGGCGTGGGCGCGGTCGCCGGCTGAGGGCCTGGCCTCCTTCGAGGCTTTTTCACGTGCATCGGTCCTTGCCCACGCTCGAGGGCTTGGCGTGAACGCCGGTCACGACCTTAACCTCGAGAACCTGGCGCTCTTTCGGTCGCTGCCGCATCTGGCGGAGGTGTCGATCGGCCACGCCCTCGTCAGCCACGCGCTTTTCGTGGGTCTCCAGGGCTCCGTGCGGGACTATCTTCGGGTATTGGCCGGATGAAATAAGATGGAACGGTTCAGGCGCGTATGAAAGCAGAATCCATCCTTCTCGCTATCGGCGGCATCGTCTTTGGGTTGCTGGTCGGCTGGATCATCGGTGACCAGCAAGCCAGGAGTTCTGGCCCGGTGACCGTTACACAATCGCCGGCGCCGGTGCCGGCCGTTGCCGAGACGAAACAGCCACCGGCCCTCGATGAGTCTCAGGCTCAGGCCCTCGCCACCGTTGCACAAAACGATGACTCGAATGTGGCTGCCCGCGTGCAGCTCGGCAACCTTTACTTCGACGCCGAACGCTTTGCGGAGGCCACCCCGTGGTACCAGGAGGCCTTCGCCCTCGATCCGAGTAATCCGGACGTCAGCACGGACCTCGGCGTGAGCTACTACTACAGCAATCAGCCCGACAAGGCTCTCGAGCAGTTCGACCGGTCGCTCGAAGCTGATCCCCTCCACGTAAAGACGCTGCTCAACCAGGGCATCGTGCTTGCCTTCGGCAAGCGGGACCTCGACGGCGCCACCGCGTCGTGGCAGAAGGTCGTCGAGGCGGCACCGGCAGGGAGCCAGGAGGCCCTCGCGGCCCAGAGGGCGCTAGACAGCCTCAACGCGGCACACGACGGGACTGCGACGGTGCCCGGAAGTTAGACAGGTTCCCATGCTCCTCCGCGTCATTCTGCTCGGCATCCTCTTCACGCTCATCGCACGGGCTTTCTGGCGGCTTGTGGAAACCGTTATCGAAGGTGCGAAGGGTCGTGGCCCGACGCGGGTACGCCCCGCCCAGAAGCTCGTCCGAGATCCGGCGTGCGGCACCTACGTCGTGCCGGAGGGGTCGCTTTCGGTGACCGCGGACGGTCGTGTACATCATTTCTGCTCAGAGGCCTGTCGGTCATCCTACGCAGCACGATGAGTACCAGAGCCGAAGAGCAGATTCGCGCCGATATCGTGGAGGTCGGCCGGCGCCTGTACGCCCGAGCCTACGTGGCGTCGAACGACGGCAACATCAGCGTTCGGCTTGACGACGAGCGACTCGTCACCACACCCAAGAGCGTGTCCAAGGGGTTCATGACCCCTGACATGATGGTCGTCGTGGACTACGACGGGAAGAGGGTGGCCGGCGAGCGCGAGGCATCGTCGGAGCTGCCGATGCACCTCGAGATCTACCGCAACCGGCCCGACATCAACGCGGTTGTCCACGCTCACCCACCCACCGCGACCGGATTCGCTGTCGCCGGCATCCCGCTCACCCGAGCTGTGCTGGCGGAGGTGGTCACGACGCTCGGCAGTATCCCGATCGCCGAGTACGGGACGCCCTCGACAAGCGAGCTGCCGGAGGCCGTGCGCAAATACATAAAGGCACACGACGGCCTGTTGCTTGCAAACCACGGTGCGGTCACGTGTTGCAAGACGGTGATGTCGGCCTATTACAAGATGGAAACGATCGAACACTTTGCGCGGATCAGCCTGGTGGCCCGGACGCTCGGCGGCGAGCACGTGCTGTCACGTGGCGAGGTGGACCGCCTCCAGGGGCTCCGCGGGATGTACGGAATTGCGTCCCCGGCGCCCGTCTGTACCGACCCGGCCGAGGCTGTTGCGGAGGATCAGGCGTCATGTCAGGTGCTCGAGGCGCCGGCGTCCGAGACGGAGCGGCTTGTGCTGAATGCCAGGAGTAAGTCGCTAGGGGCAAGCGGTGACGGAGAAATTCGGCTAACATACCGGCAACTCACAGACCTGATCGAGGATGCGGTCAGGAACCTACGCTGAGCGAGAATCAGAGGATCCAATGGGTGAAGCGCTCGGGATGGTGGAGACCAAGGGTTTAGTGGCGATGATCGAAGCCGCCGACGCCATGGTCAAGGCGGCAAACGTGACGCTAGTCGGCTGGGAGAAGATCGGCGCCGGATATGTCACCGCCATCGTGCGGGGCGACGTCGCTGCTGTGAAGGCGGCAACCGATGCTGGGGCTGCCGCGGCCCGAAGGGTCGGTGAACTCGTCTCCGTCCATGTCATTCCGCGCCCTCACTCCAATCTTGAGGACGCGCTGCCCATCGGCAAGGCCGGCAAGGCGTAGTTCCGCCGGGTCCACGCGATGATTCTCGCTCGTGTCGTGGGAACGGTCGTGGCCACGCGCAAGGACCCGCGCCTCGTGAGTAGTAAGTTGCTCATCGCACGCCCGATGGATCCCCACGGCAAGGTCATGGGTAACTACCTGGTGGCCGTCGACACGGTGGACGCCGGAGTCGGCGAGCGGGTACTCATCGTCTCGGGGAGTTCCGCGCGGATGGCCTCCGGCCTCAAGGACATGCCCGTGGATGCTGCCATCGTGGGCATCGTGGACGCCGTCGACGTGGCGGCCGGAGACTGATGCAGCTCGCCAGGGTCATCGGGAACGTCATCAGCACTCACAAGGATGAACGCCTCGCGGGTACTCCACTACTCATCCTGCAGCCCATCGCATCCGACGGGATGGACGTCGGCCGTACGCTGATCGCATCGGACGCCGTGGGAGCTGGCGTGGGGGAGCGGGTGTTCTTCGTACGTGGCATGGAGGCCAGCTTTCCGTTCCGGCCGGCCGAGGTCCCCACCGACGCCGGTATCGTCGGCATAGTCGACCACTGGTCGCAGGGATAGGACTCCAATCCTCCTTCGATGCAGATCGCCCGTGTGATCGGAAGCGTGGTTTCCACTCAGAAGCACCCGACGTTCGAAGGGGCGAAGCTGTTGCTCGTCCAGCCAGTCACGCTCGACGAGAAAGCCCAGGGCCCTGCGCTGCTCGCGGTGGACTCCGTGGGTGCTGGCGTCAACGAGAAGGTACTGGTTGTCTTCGAGGGCCGAGCGGCCGGGGCGGCGCTCGGCCGGAAGGGCGCGCCCGTGGACGCCGCCATCATTGGCATCATTGACAGCGTGGACGTGCACGAATGAACGAACAGGAGCTTCGGGCGCTGGTGCGCGAGGCAGTCGCGCGGCATCTTAACGTGCCTGTTGAACGCTCCTGCCCGCCCGCTCCTGCCGGACCGCACCCGAGCCACGCGTTGTTCCTGCTGCAGGGCGGCAGGGAGGCGAGTGAGCACTGTGTCATCGAGCCCGCAGTCGCGTGCACGCACTGCGGCTACTGCAAGTCGTACGGCCATTGACCTCCCGCGTTCTTGTCACCGGCCGGATCCCGTTGTCCGTCGTGCGCATGCTCGAGACCGTCTGTGCGGTTGAGATGTACGAGGGCGACGATCCGATCTCCCACGCCGAATTGGTAGCGCGAGTCTCTGGTCTCCACGGACTTGTCAGTCTCATCACGGAGCAGGTCGACAGTGAGGTAATCGCGGCCGGCCGCGACCTCAAGGTCATCGCCAACGTCGGGGTCGGGTACAACAATATCGATGTTGGCTCGGCGCGAGCGCGGGGCATCGTCGTCACCAACACGCCAGACGTGCTCACCGAAGCCACGGCTGACTTCACGTGGGCACTGATACTGGGGGTGACCCGGCGGCTCGGAGAGGGCGAGCGCCTCGTGCGGCGCGGTGGGTGGAAGCGATGGGCGCTCGACTTCATGTTGGGAACCGAGCTGCGGGGCAAGCAACTAGGCATCGTTGGCCATGGCCGCATCGGCCAGGCCGTAGCTGTCCGCGGTCGCGCGTTTGGCATGCGCATCGCCTACGCGACCCGTACCCGGCAGGACGCCCCGGACGCGGAGCCGATGGCGCTCGGCCGGCTGCTGGCCACATCGGACGTTGTATCGCTTCACGTCCCGCTCACGCCGGAGACCACGCACCTCATTGATCAGGCGGCGCTTGCGCGTATGAAACGGGGCGCCTATCTGATCAACACGACGCGGGGCTCCGTCGTCGACGAGGCGGCGCTCGTCTGGGCTCTGAACCAGCATCTCATCGCAGGCGCTGGGCTCGACGTGTACGAGCGCGAGCCGGAGATGCACCCCGGCCTGCTTGCCTTCGAGAACGTCGTGCTCGCACCGCATCTCGGCAGCGCCACCATCGAGACGCGGACAGCGATGGCCGACCTCGCCGCGCGTAACGTGATCGCCGTGCTATCGGACGAACCGCCGCTGAATCCGATCCAGTGACACCGTCGTGTGCTGTTCGCGAATCAGCTCGAAGAACGCAGGATTGGTTGGGCTCGATGACCGTCGCTCGTGGAACGCATGGCCGACAGAGAGGGCGACTGCCCAGCCGCGTCCCTGACGTCTTTCGGCCCTCGATCGTCTTGCGAGCCGATCGGCTGCCTCCCGCCAGTGGAGTAGAAGGCGCGCTACTATCAGCAGGCTGGCGTGGTCCATGCCGACCCGTTCACCTTCCGAGATTACAGGTCCGATTCACGAAGGACGTGATGCACCTTCCGAGAAACGCACGACAACGACCGTCCGCGATGGAGCACGACCGGGACTATTGCACCGAGTTCGCGCAATTGATCCGCAGCTGTGACAGCCCGCAAGCCGACTCGAACCCGGGCACGCCAGGGCGTGACGACTGACCGGTGGGGAAACGCACCACGGCCAGTTCGGAGATCAGGGAGAAGACCCAGCGGGTGGCAACACGGCCCTCATCGCGAGCGACGCGGTCTTCGTTGTCGGCCTCAACAGCGAGGCCGCGCAGCCTACGCGTGGTCCGGCCGCGCAAGCCGGGACCTGCGCTGGTGGGGCGAGTCATTCGTAGCCTCGCGCGGGAGATGACCGAACTGGAGCTGCCGGCGGTGGAGAAGATTTCCGAGTCGCAGGCCGAGGATCCATTCCAGATTCTCATCGCGACACTGCTGTCGGCGCGCACGCAGGACGCCACCACGCATGCCGCCTCGACCCGGATGTTCCGCGTTGCGCGCACGCCGCGTGCGATGGCCAGGCTCACCGTGAAGGCGATCGAGCGACTGATCTATCCAGTGAGCTTCTACCGGAACAAGGCCCGCCACGTGAAGGCGTGCTGCGAAATGCTGATGGAACAGTTCGGCGGGCGTGTGCCAGGAACGATGGACGAGCTGGTCACGTTACCGGGAGTGGGCCGAAAGACGGCGAACCTTGTGTTAATCCTCGGCTTCAAGAGCCGGGACAATATCTGCGTAGACATTCACGTTCACCGGATCTCGAACCGTCTCGGGTGGGTGCGGACCGGCTCGCCCGAAGACACCGAACAGGCGCTCTACAGGGCGATCGATCGGCGTTGGTGGGCGTCGCTCAACCTGCATCTTGTTACCTGGGGCCAGAACGTGTGCCGTCCAGTCCGCCCACGGTGTGGGCATTGCGCGATTGCCACCGATTGCCCAAGAATTGGGGTCGACGCGGCGACCCGCTAAAGGCACCCGGACCAGGCCAGAGACATGGCCTTTTGAGTTGTCTGCTCATCACGGTTGCTCAGTTTAGGAGGATGAATGATGCGTTCGATCGCCACAGTGTCTTCGGCACTGCTTCTGCTCGCGCTGGCGTCCTCGCCGACGTCGGCCCAGAACGTAGGGGCCGGGCTCACCGTTGTCGTCGAAACATCGAGGGGCACGTTCGAGTTCGAGACGTACCCCGATACCGCACCAAAGACCGTCGCACACGTCACGGGACTGGCGAAGAAGGGGTTCTACACCGGCATCAGAATCCATCGCGTCGTGCCAGGTTTCGTCATCCAGTTCGGCGACCCGCAGACGCGCGACATGACGAAGAAGGCGATGTGGGGATCGGGCGGCAGTGGCACGACGATCGGCGTGGCCGAGATCAGCAAGAAGCACACGCACACGAAGGGCGCCGTGGCGATGGCCCACGCCGGCGATCCCGCCAAAGCTGAGAGTCAGATGTATGTGACCCTCGAACCGCAGCCGAGGCTGGACAGCGGCTACACGGTGTTCGGGCAGATCACGTCTGGGATGGATATCGTCGAAAAGATCGAGGCGGGCGACGTAATCAAGAACGTCACCGTAAAGTGAGCGAGGCCGGCACTCTAGCCAGGACGTCACGTAGTTCCTGGTTCTCGGGTAGAACAGGCCGTTCCACGTGTCCGCACCGGACGGATAGCTCTAGGCAGACGTGCCAGCCCTCACTGCGTTCATGGAGCCGCGTACAATCATAGCCAGACCGACCGGGTGACCCGGTCGAGCCATTCATGCTCACCGTCAATGAAATCTTCCATTCCATCCAGGGGGAGTCGACGTTCGCCGGACAGCCCTGCGTCTTCGTCCGACTGACCGGGTGTGATCTCCGATGCTCGTGGTGCGACACGCCGTACGCGTTCGACGAGGGTCGGCGGCACAGCCTTGACGACGTCGTAACAACGGTGGAGGGCTACGGATGTCCGCTCGTCGAGGTCACTGGCGGGGAGCCGCTCCTGCAGGACGATGTGTATCCCTTGATGGAACGGCTAGCGAGCCTGGGCCTGACCGTGTTGCTAGAGACCGGGGGGCATCGCTGCACGGCACGAGTGCCTCCCCAGGTGGTCACCGTTCTCGACGTAAAATGTCCGGGCAGCGGCGAATCTCACAGGAACGACTGGACCAACCTCGACCGTCTGCACCCCCACGACCAGGTGAAGTTCGTTATCAAGGACCGCACCGACTACGAGTTTGCCAGTGACGTCTGTCACCGACATCGCCTTGACCGTCGCACTGCGGCGGTCCATTTCTCCCCTGTGCATGGCGTGCTCGACGCGAAGAGGTTGTCGGAGTGGGTCCTTGCGGACGGCCTGCAGGTCCGAGTGCAGTTACAGGTACACAAGTTCATCTGGCCGGCCGATGCCCGAGGCGTCTAGCGAGGTGCGGCCCGACGGGGCCCGGGCCGTCGTTCTGTTGAGCGGCGGGCTCGATTCGTACACTGCCGCCGCGCTTGCCCGGCAGGTAGGCTTCGAGTTGTTCGCACTCACCCTGATCTACGGCCAGCGCCACGTCGCTGAAGTGGAGGCTGCCAGAGCCGTGGCCCGGTCCCTCGGCGCGGCTCGGCACCTCGAGTTTTCGGTAGACCTCAGCCTCTTCGGAGGCTCCTCGCTGACCTCTGATGCGCCGGTCCCCAAGGATCGCCGATTGGACCCTGATGAAATCCCGTCAACCTACGTGCCTGCCAGAAACACCGTGTTTCTCGCGATCGCCCTGGCCTGGGCCGAGGTGCTGGGATCGAGCGATATCTTTATTGGCGTCAACGCCCTGGACTATTCCGGTTATCCGGACTGCCGTCCGCAGTTCATCGAGGCCTTCCAGGCAATGGCGCGTCTGGCCACCAAGGCTGGTGTTGGGGGCGCGGCCGTGACCGTGCATGCGCCGCTCCAGCACCTCACGAAAGCGCAAATCATCACGAAGGGGCTGTCCCTGGGTCTCAATTACGAGTTGACCAGTAGTTGCTACGATCCAGGTCCGGCGGGTCTGGCCTGCGGCCGTTGCGATAGTTGCCGGCTGAGGGCGGCCGGTTTCGAGCAGGTCGGCGTACCTGACCCATTACTGTCGATGGCACCGGTCTCGGTCTGTCCGTGAGCTATGGGATCATCGTGTCGATGGGTGGTACGGTGGGCTGCCGCCCAGCGCCCGCTGGCGGCGCGATCTTCTCTTTCGAGTTGCCGCTCCAGAGGCATGACCCACTGGATCTACTACACAGACGCGTCCATCCTGGGCTTCGACGCCACGGTTCTGCGCACCGTGGAGCACGAAGGGCGCCCTGTCGCTGTGCTCGATCGCACAGCCTTCTATCCGACTTCCGACGGCTTCTCTTTGTCGCCAGTCTCGCTCGCCGCAGCCACCCGAGAATGGATCGCGGGACTCTAGCCACCGACTGCTGGTCCGGGTCTGGTGCCGCCCAGCTAAACGCTACGGCTTCGCGCTGAGCTCGGCTAGCCGCACGACGATCCGGTCGATGGCGCGGACCACCGCACTTGGCCTGGTGCTGAAGTTGTTGACGATGATCGCGAACGCGAGCGTATCCCCGTCGCGCGTGGTCACGTAGCCGGCAAGGCTTTGCAGGCGAGTCATCGAGCCGGTCTTGGCGCGGGCGTTGTCCGCGGCGGGCGTGCTCTTCATCCGCGCCGCGAGTCTGCCGTCCACGCCGGCCACGGAAAGGGCATCCACGAAGGGCGACGCACCCGACGCCGGGTGCTGCACGGTCAGAAGCCTGACCAACGCCTCGGCCGTGATCAGGTTGTGTCTCGACATACCCGAGCCGTCCACGATCCGGTACGCGTCGGCGGGAACACCCCACGCCTCGAGTTGTGCGCCCTCGGCGGCGAGTGAGGCTTCGGTAGACCTCGGCCCAGACGGGCCCGCCGCGAGACGCAGGGCGCTCTCCGCGTACAGATTGACGCTCTCCTTCAGCATCGGTGTGACGAGCGCCGACAGCGGTGGCGATTTGTACGTGAGGATCCGGTCGCCAGCTGTCGCTGCTGCCGGACGCGTTGGCGGCACATCATCGATGTCCACAGCCGGGCCGGTGACGGCAATGCCAGCCGCGGCCAGGCGTGAGCGAACCACTCGCGCAAACCAGAGTGTCGGGTTGCCCGCCGCAACGGTTAGCGTTGCGCGCCTGGCGCCGGCGGCGAGCGTCCCGGCGATCGTCAGGTCGGCGTCGCCGGGCCGATGTTCGGCCCAAAGTGTGCGAGGAGAGCCGGCGGGCCCGGTCGTGCTGTCGTTGATCAGCACGGCGTCCTCCACTTCCGGGGGCAACGCGATTGTGGTCGGTGCGCCCTCGGCCGCGCCAGGGCTGACGGTGACCCGCATCGTGTTCTCGGCAATGTTCAACGCGCCCGCAACAACACCTGAGACCGTGCCGAGGTCGTCCCACTGCCACCCCAGGCCAGGTCGAGGCTCGTCGAGCGCATCATCGTCGCCGATGATCCGGCCTTCGATTCGCGCGACACCTCGCTCGCGCAGGGCCGAGACGAGCACGGTGGGGAAGTCGTCGCCGCCAGGCCCCAGCGGGCTTGGATCGCCGCTACCCGTGATCACGAGATCGCCTCGGAGGCTGCCGCCGTCGATAGCGCCATGTGCATCGACAGTCGTTTCGAATGCGTAGTCCCATCCCACGGCGGCGGCGGCCACGGCTGCGGTGATGAGCTTGAGAGTGGAGCCCGGCACGAGAAGCGCACCGGGGTTCCGCTCGAAGAGCCGCTCTCCCGTGCTGAGTGATTGCACCACGATGCCCCACGTCGCCCGTTCGGTTCGATTCGAGGTGGCAATGAACGATGTGATGTCGTCGGCGAGCTGGTCGTACCCGCCCTGCGGCGTGGGGGGGGGTGCGACGGGCGTGCCCGCAGGGGTCGATCGCAGACCCGCGCTGAGCGCGAGGAACAGGAGGCAGGCGGAGACGCCCGCCACGGGCACCCTACTCTTCGAGGATGTCGAGGGCTTTGAGCGCGTCCTCGTAGGCGATGGCTGGCAGCTTGGCGGCACCGGGTTCATCCTGCCGCACAGCGTACACGTCGGAACCGGACTTGGCGAACCGTACGACCTCGGTCTTTTCGCCGTCGTCGTAGACGGCGGTCACGGTCAAGTCAGGGGTTTCGAGCGCGGCGGGTTGCACGGCATCGAACGAGTCGGCTCTGAGGTTCGAGAATTTCATGAGTGGATCCTCCGCCTTTGAGGTTTCCAGCTCCTCGCCGCTTTCTGTTTTCCAGACATCCTGGCCGTCTGAGTCGTTCGTCTTCTCAAGCGTCACGGTTCCGTCAGCGCGTGCGAACTCCAGCCGGGTGGCATTGTAGGTGCGGAACTCGAACACGTCCTTGCGGCGGAACTCGAAGAGGTCCTTCTGGAAATCTCTCAGCAGGTTCTCGCCAACTGTGAAGATGAGCGGCCGATTGGAATCCTTGGCGTAGTACGTGCCCTCCAGGGCCTTGCCGATCGTGAGGATGCTCTGCGCACCATCGCCAGAGAGGGTGACGCTGGCGATGGGCTCGTGCAAACCGTATTGTGCGAGGTCTGCAGTTTTCGGGGCGATGAACTGCTGGACTTGAGTCGAGTCGATCGCGCTGAGCAGACCGTCAATCGCGCCGAAATCGCCGCGTGCCGCCAGCGGCTTCACGATGTTCCACTCGGCGTCGTCATGCTTGACGAATAGCAGGTTCGTGCCGCCACCGGTCACCTCTACGCTGTCCACGGCGCCCCGGTCCATGTTGAGGACACGCTTGTCGCGCAGGTCGAATGAGGTCCGGTTGAAGGTGTTTTCTATGAACGATGAGAGCAGGAACACGGCGGGCTCGCCCTCTCGCATGGCGTACAGATCCGTTCCAGTCGGAGTCTTATCACCGATCAGTAGCCGCCCGGACTCCGTTTCGCCCGTTGCTTTGAAGGCGATCTCGATCCGCGCTGGCTCGAGGCCGAAGTCGGCGATGCTGAAGGGGTTTTCGTCCACCACCCGCTGCACCTCGAGAGTGGCCAGGCTGTTCGTGATGGAGGATGGTTCATTCGCGTCAGCGTCCGCCTGCACAGGCTCGACGAGCAGCCACGCACCTTCGGTCTTGTGCAGCGTTGTCGTCTCGCCGCCGACGGCCTTGATGGTCAATTCCTCGATGGCGTCGGCGGAAACCGCGAAGACCTTGTCCTTGGGCGGCGTGTCCGGTCTCTCGGAGTCGATGAAGAAGATGTAGCCGCCCAGCGCCGCCAGCGCGACCGCCGAGATGATGATCGACCTCAGGCCGCGCATGTCAGCGCCTTCGCGACCACGTGTAGACGCCGGCGCCCAGCACGGCCGCGGGAATGACCAGCAACGACAGCCAGAAGATCCCTGTCTGCTCCATGGCGGTCAGCGTGATGCGGCGGTCGCTTGCCTCTGTCGGTCTGATGGCGATCAGGTTCTCCTGCTGTGCCAGCCAGCTCACGATGTTCAGGAACAGGTCGCGGTTGCCCTGAATGCCTACCGCATAGTTGGCCGCGAAATCGGAGTCACCCACCACGACGACCCGCGACTCAGGTTTCGGGGCGTCCGTTGTGTCAGGTTCCGACTCGGTCTCTGAATCATCCGCAGGAGGTGGCTCTTTTGAATCTGGCGCCTGCGCGGCCACCGCCATGCCTATGGAAATTGGACCCGGCCGGTCGCCCTTCTCCGGCTCCATGGCTACTTCGCCACCCGACTCTAGCCCAGCGGTGTCTACCTCGGCCCAGCTCTGCGGGCCAGTCTCGATGATGGCCCGTGCGGCCCGCGGGCCACCTGCCGCACCGTCAGAGGCGGTTACCGACCTGGCCAGCGGAAAGGCTGTCAGCATCCGGAATCGTTCCGTGATCGGGTGCGATGGATATTCGGCTGCTACCGGGGCTGAAGCGTCAGTGCCCAAGAGTCGGCCCATGCCGCTGGCGTCCACGACGATGTCGTTGCCGAGTTCGATGCTCCACTCGCCCAGCAGTCCTTCGAGGTTGGGGGTCGGGCCGAATTCGTCATCCGGCGGATCGATGAGGACCAGCAGGTGGCCGCCCTTGTTGAGATAGCGTCGGAGCATCTCGACTTCCGGCTCCAGCAGGTCGTTCTTCGGCCCCGCGATAACGACCACGGAGGCGTCGTCGGGGACGTCGGTGGTTTGCGCCAGCACGAGCGTCTCGACTCCGTAATTGTCGCGCCCGAGTGCGGCCGTCACCGTGCCATAGCCTTCGCGGTCGGAGCCGCCCTGGTCCTTCTCGCCGTGGCCCTCGACGAAGTACACGGTCTTCTGCGCGCCGGTGACCACCTTGATGAGTGCGTTGGTCAGGTCCTGTTCCGAACCCGTAGTGGCGCGTTCCTGACGGCCCTCGTACTCGAGGATGATGGTGCCGTAGGCATCGATGGCGTACTGCCTGGCCTTGACCGGCTGCTTGTCGACATCGACAAACTCCGCTTCCACCTGGTCAGAGTTGTACGCGTATTCGGTGATCCTGGGTCTGTAGTTGTCGAGATTCAGCCCCTGGTCGAAGACCAGAAACTTCACCGGCGCTTCGAGTTCCGTCAGCACCTTGACCGTTTGTTCCGACAGGCTGAACTGCCTGTTTGCGGTCAGGTCCCACCGCTTGTTCTGCCGGGTCGACAGGTAGTTCACTGCGATGAGGATCCCGAGTACGACCAGGACGCTGGCACTGGCCAACGCACCGTAGCGCGCCTGGCGTCCCTGGAAGAAGATGAGGATCTCGCGCCACTGGCCGGCCGTGTAGGCGATGACGCAGGCGAGGCCAGCCCAGACAGCCCAGACGGAGTACTGGTTCCACTCAGGTCTGACGTAGGGTACGGCGACGGCGCCGAAGACGAGTACGACGCCGAGCCAGCCGGCGAATCCGAGGATGCGATTGAGCATGGTCGTTAGCCTCGCCACCGTTCCGTGTCCACGGACCGAGCGGTCAGGAACAGGCCGAAGGCGATGAAGCTTATGTAGTACACGAGGTGCTGCGTGTCGAGCACCCCACGAGTGAAGTCGTCCAGGTGTTGCGTGATCGAGAGGTAGGTCAGGACCTGCTGCATCATTGGTCCGGTGAAGGAACTGATCCAGTCAATGACCCAGAGCAGCAGAAACACGGCGAAGGTCGCCATGGCCGCCACGACCTGGTTCTTGGTCAAGCTCGAGATGAACAAGCCCACCGAAATACAACAACCACCCATGAGTAGCATTCCCAGGTACACCGTGAGCACCTGCATGACCTCGGGGTCGCCTTTCCAGAAAAGCAGGCCGATGTGAGGCACCGTGACTGCGAGCATCGCGGCCCAGAGGGTCATCGCGCCGATGAACTTGCCCATGATGATCTGTAAATCGGTGAGCGGCGAGGTGAGGAGGAGTTCGATCGTGCCGGATCGCTTCTCTTCGGAGTAGGTCCGCATGGTGATGCTCGGGAGCACGAAGAGCACGACCACGCTTGCATTCAGAAAGAGCGGGGCGATGAGATGCTGGTTGATGTTCAATGGCGGCGCGCCGCCGCCCATTCCCTGCATCTGCAGGCTCTGGCCGACGAAGTAGGACAGCAGAGCCACGAAGAAGTAGCCGAAGATGAGCGCGAAAAATCCGATGACGATGTAGGCGATTGGCGATTCGAAGTAGGCCTTCACCTCTTTGTGCGCGATCGTGAGGGCGTTACCCATTCATCACCTCCGGATCGACCGGCTCCACGGCTTCCTCGCCGCCTGTCGTGGTTTCCTCGGCTTCGTCGGAATGTCTGGCTTCCTCCGTCGTCAGGTGGAGGAAAATGTCCTCCAGGCTCATCCGCATCGACCGCAGTTCGAGGAGTCCCCAGCCCTGGTTCACCACGGCGGCGGCCAGTCCGCGGCGAATGTCCTGGCCGCTCGCGATCTGGACTTCCAAGCCGACCACCGTGCCACTGGTGTCGGCGATGCCGGTGCCTGTGACGCCCGGCACGACGGCCAGCGCCGCCTGCACGTCGCCACCCATGGCGTCCACCTGCACGTATATCGTTTCCGAGCCACCCACCCGCGATGTCAGGTTGTCAGGCGTGTCCACGGCTACCACGCGGCCCTTGCTGATGATGACGACGCGCTGGCAGGTCTGACTCACCTCGGGCAGGATGTGGGTGCTCAGGATGATCGTGTGGTTGCCGGCCAGGTCCTTGACGAGTTGTCTGGTTTCGATGATCTGCTTCGGGTCGAGTCCGGCAGTGGGCTCGTCCAGGATCAGGACGTCCGGTTCGTGGATCAGGGCCTGGGCCAAGCCGACGCGCTGCTTGTAGCCCTTGGACAGTCTGCCGCACTGTCGTTCGGCCATGTCGGCCACGTAAACCTTCTTCATCACGCGGTCAACCCGCGCCTTGACTTCTCCCCTGGGCACGCCCTTAATCTTCGCAACGAAGGTCAGATAGTCGCGCACCCGCATGTCCGGGTAGAGGGGCGGAGTTTCAGGGAGGTAGCCGGTTCGGCGCTTGGCCTCGATGGGCTGTTCCAGTACGTCGAACCCGGCCACCGTGACCTTCCCCTCAGTGGGCGGCATGTAGCCGGTGAGGATTCGCATGGTCGTGGTTTTTCCGGCGCCGTTCGGGCCCAGGAATCCAAGAATCTCGCCCGGCTCCACGCGGAAGCTGACGTCGTCAACGGCCGTGACGGGGCCGTACCGCTTCGTGAGGTGTTCTACCTCGATCACCGTCTTATCTCCGGCTACACTGGGGATCGTATCTAAAAGAGCTAACAGAGCTTAGATCGTCTGAAGCCTGTAGCAAACACCGATTCTAGTCCATGTAGCTTCGAGAGCGGCAATCCTGGCGCTCGCCAGGTCGTGGTCTAATCGAGTCTCACGAATGGAGGTCACATGGCAGCGGACGTAGGTACGAAGGCACCAGAATTCACTCTTCCCGATCAAGATCGCCAGCCGGTTTCTCTGAAGACCGAGCTTTCGACACACGCAGCCGTTGTGCTGGCCTTCTTCCCCGCCGCGTTCAGTGGCGGTTGTACCAAGGAGTTGTGCACGTTTCGCGATCAGATCGGCACGCTGAGCCAGCTAAAAACGCAGGTGTATGGCATCAGCGTTGACACGTTCTTTGCTCTCAAGGCCTACGCCACCGAGCAGAAGCTGACGTTTCCCCTGCTGAGCGACTTCAACAAAGACACCATCCAAGCGTATGGCGTCGTCAACCCAGACATGATCGGGCTCAAGGGCATCGCCAAGAGGTCTATCTTCCTGATCGATCAGGGCGGCACGATCCGCTACAAGGAAGTGCTCGAGGACGCGCGGAACGAACCCGACTACGCAGCGCTGAACGGGGCGATCGCTGCGCTCTAGTCGCGTGGGACGCCAGTCGAGGTGGGTGCCTCCGTCGTCGCCTGCTCCGTCTGCGAACTCCACGCCGAAGCTGTCTTCTGCGTGGATGGAATGGACTGCAGTGAAGAGTTGCGACCCTTGAACGGCGACTGAAGCCGCTCGCCGGTCTCGAAGCGGTGTCGGCCGACCTCATAGGCCAGCGGCTACGCGCCCAGTACGACGCGCCGGTTTCGTCCGGCGGGCTCGAGTGTTGCGAGGAGAATTGTCATGGCCACCTGCCCGGAGTGCGAATACGACGAGATTGACACCGAGGACTTCGAGGATGGCGATGCCCTCAGTTGCCCGGAGTGCGGCAATGCGCTTGTCTTCACAGGCGGGGAGCTCGACTTCGCTGCGGACGATGTTGACGACGCTGAGGAGGACGAGGAAGCCGATGAGGACAAAGAGGATCGCGACGAGTGAGCAGGGACCTGCCTGCATTCACGGTTGGCATTGACCAGCACGCGCGGTCCCCAGTCCAGAAAGTAGATGCGCTCGCAGCGAAGGAGCAGTACCTTCACGAGCTGCTGCGCGGCCTGGGGTCTGCCGTCGTGGCGTTCAGCGGTGGTGTCGACAGCGCGTATCTGGCGGTTGCCGCAACCCGTGTCCTGGGGCGCCGCGCGCTGTGCATCACGGCCGACAGCCCCAGTTACCCGGATCATCACCGCCGGATGGCACTCGCGGTGGCACGTGAGTCTGGGCTCAATCACGAGTTTGTTTCGACCGCGGAGCTCGAGCGGCCGGAGTACCGTGCCAACCCGATCGATCGGTGCTACTACTGCAAACACGAGTTGTACGCGACGCTGACGACGCTCGGCCGCGCGCGTGGCGTGGCCTTCGTGCTCGACGGCAACAACGCTGACGACCGCGGCGACTATCGACCTGGACGAAAGGCCGCCGCGGAGTTTGGCGTGCGGAGTCCACTCGACGAAGTGGATCTGAAGAAAGACGAGATCCGGGTGCTGTCGAAACGCGCGGGTCTCTCAACGTGGGACGAGCCCGCGTCAGCATGCCTGTCGTCTCGGATTCCGTACCATTCGGAAGTAACCGACGAGAAGCTTCGGATGATCGAGCAGGCCGAGGCCGTGCTTCGCGATCTTGGGTTCCGGGTGTGTCGCGTACGGCATCACGACACGTTGGCGCGTATAGAGATTGGACGCGACGAGTTGCCGAGGGCGTTCGAGCCGGAGGTTCGCGACCGGATTGTCCGAGAGCTGCGAGCGCTCGGCTATCGGCACGTCACGCTCGATATTCAAGGCTATCGAATGGGCAGTTTGAATCAGGGTATTATCCTCAGGCCCGTCTGAGCCTGGCGACCGGCCCGCCCCTCCTAGGGTCGGCCACGGCGCCCCTGCTGCGGCAGGTCAGCTGCGGGGACTTTGGGTCCTCCAGTGCCCGTTCCGAGGCCGTCCAGTAGCGGCTTTCGTTGACAGAGGGTAACCACCGACGATAAGCTGAGTCGGTTTCTCACCTAAAAGTTGCCCTGAGACGAGGAGATCTCGCCACATGAGCCTGCGCCGATACCTGTCGTTCATCGCTCTCACCATGGTGTTCATCATCGGTGTGGCTGGCTGCGCCAAGAAGGTGCCGCCGCCCGCGCCGCCGCCACCACCGCCGCCACCGGCTGCGCCGCCGCCGCCGCCGCCGCCGCCACCTCCTCCCGCACCCGCGCCGGAACCCGCGCCGACGCCGCCAACAGAGGACGAGATCTTCAATCGCAAGTCCTTGGCCGATCTGAATAGGGATGCGCCACTCGGTGACGCGTTCTTCGACTATGACAAGGCCGAGATCACGGAAGAGGGTCGCGCAACGCTACAGCGGAATTCAGACTATCTGAAGCGCTGGACCACGACTCGTGTGTCAATCGAGGGTCACTGCGACGCTCGCGGCACCAACGAGTACAACTTAGCACTCGGCGAACGCCGGGCGCAGGCGGTCAAGGACTACCTGGTCAGCCTGGGGGTTGGCGAGAACCGAATGCAGCAGGTGAGCAAGGGCGAGGAAAGTCCAGCCTGCACCGAAGACAACGAGGCCTGCTGGTCGCAGAACCGGCGCGGCACGTTCATCTTCACGGCCAAGTAGGGCCGCGCGGCAAGTTGAAATGGGTAGGGCGGGTCCGTTCGGGCCCGCCCTACTGGTCTTCGTGGGACGGCCTTCTCCGAAGTTTCTCTTCGAGTTCCCTCTTCGTCACACGATACTTCGCCGCCTTTCGGCCGTCGATCATGAGCACGGGCACCTCAAGGCCGTAGCGGTCCTCGAGGTTGGCATCGCCTTCGATGTTCACTTCCTCAAGTGCAACGTTGGTCCGCAATGCCACCTGCGCGACGATGGCCTTCATCTCGTCGCAGAGATGACAGCCGGGCCTCGAGTACAGCGTCAGTCGTTGAGGGTGCTGTGCGGGGTCGGAGAGGCTCACGGCCCGGCGATTTCGGCAGCGATGGCTTCAGTCGCCTCGCGTGGATCCGGGGCGTCGATGATCGGCCTTCCCACCACCAGGTAACTGGCGCCCGCCCGCACCGCTTCGGCTGGGGTCATCGTGCGGTTCTGGTCGTCGCGGCCGGTGGCCGCGGACGCCCCGCGGATGCCCGGCGTCACGATGGTGAAACCAGAGCCGAAAGCCGTGCGAATTGCCGCCGTCTCGAGGGGTGATGCCACCACGCCGTCGAGGCCGGCCTCGCTCGCCAGTCTGGCGAGTCCGACCACATGGTCCATCAGCGGACGATCCACGCCGACACTGTCCAGGGTCGGTTCATCCATGCTCGTCAGCACGGTGACCCCTATGAGCAGGGGCACAGCCAGGCCAAGCGTTTCTGCCCGTTCGCGGCCAGCCAGCGCAGCCGCTCGCATCATCGGAAGACCGCCGGCTGCGTGCACATTGATCATCCAGGCGCCGGTCTCGACGGCCGACTCCACGGCCTGTGCGACCGTGTTCGGAATGTCGTGGAATTTGAGGTCCAGGAACACGCGGTCGCCCGCATCGGCGAGTCGCCGCACAAGGCCTGGGCCCTCGCTCGTGAAGAGGCGACTGCCGACCTTGAATCCACCGGCCACTCCTCTCAGTTCCGCGGCTAGAGCCAGCGCACGGTCCGCAGACGTCACGTCGAGCGCGACTAGGAGCTGATTCATGCGTGCTGACCCACGGAGGTGTCGAGGGTACCCACGAGGTCGCCAACTTGGGCCACCCCGTGCCTGGCCATGTATTCGGCGAGACCAGTCAGGAGCTTGCCCCAGATGAAGGGGTCGACGAAGTTGGCCGTGCCCACCTGGACCGCGGACGCTCCGGCGATCAGGAACTCGATGACGTCCCGGGCGCTCGCGATCCCGCCCATGCCGATCACCGGGATCTTCACCGCGCGCCTGCAATCGTGCACCATGCGCACCGCGATTGGGCGGATCGCCGGGCCGCTGAGGCCGCCGACAATATTTGAAAGTGCGGGCCGCCGGGTCTCCACGTCGATCACCATCGCAAGGAACGTGTTGACCAGCGATATGGCGTCAGCGCCGGCCTCTTCGGCGGCCCTGGCAAACGACGCGACGTCGGTGACGTTTGGTGTCAGCTTCGGGATGATCGGGAGCCGCGTAACTCGACGGACCCCTCCTACGACGGCATGGGTACCCGTGAGGCTACTCCCGAAGGTGATACCGCCCTCCTTGACGTTCGGGCACGAAATGTTCAGCTCGAGTGCTGCGATGCCCTCGACGTCCGAGAGGATATGGGCCACCTCCACATACTCGTCGAGAGTGCTGCCGCAAATGTTGACCATCACGGTGGCACCGAGCGTCCGGAGTTCGGGAAGTTTCTCGCGGATGAAGCGGTGTACGCCGATGCCTTGGAGACCGATGGCGTTCAGCATGCCCGAGGGCGTCTCGACGATGCGCTCTGGCGGATGTCCCTCGCGTTCCGCGAGGTACAGGCCTTTACTCACGATTCCACCGAGTGTCGAGAGGTCCACCGTTGAGGCGTACTCGACCCCGTAGCCGAAGCAGCCGCTGGCAGCGATGAGCGGGTTGGAGAGCCGCAGCGTCCCCAGGTTCACCGAAAGGTCAGTGGTCATCGCGGAGCAGCCCAGGCGATGTCGCTTCCGGCGAAGACCGGGCCGCTGAGGCACGATCGGACGAGATGACTGCCACCGTCCTCATCTCGGATGGGGATGACGCAGCTGTAGCAGCCGCCCATCCCGCAGCCCATCACGCGTTCAACCGACACCTGGGACGCCCGGCCGTAGCGCGCGGCCACTGCTACCGTCGCCGCAAGCATCGGCTCTGGGCCGCAGGCGTAGATCGTGACCTCGCGGTTCTCCGCGGCTTGCAGTTCACGTTCGAGGGGTGCGGTGACACGTCCTTTTTCGCCGCGCGAGCCGTCCTCGGTGCTCAGCACTAGTCGCACGCCGCGCGACCCGAACCACTCCAGATGGAAGAGTTCCCCGGCCGAACGCGCGCCGTAAAAGAGCGTGACACTCGTGCCTCGGATCTGAAGCGCTTCCACCACCGTGGCGAATGGCGCCAGGCCCACGCCCCCTGCCACGAGCCAGGCCTCGGCCGGGGGATCCACTAGGGTGAACGGACGGCCGAGTGGCCCAAGACAATCGACGATGTCGCCTTGGGCGGCCTCGTGGAGGAGCGTTGTGGTGACGCCAACTCGCTTGCTGAGTAGGGTGATGCCTTCCGGACCGCTGGGGCTTCTCAGGATTTCGAAGACCGAGAATGGTCGTCGCAGCAGTGGGTCGCTGCCATGCCGCACCTTCACCATCACGAACTGGCCGGGTTCCGCGGATGCGGCAATGTCGGCCGCGGCGAGGGCGATGATGTTGTAGTCGTCCGACAAGCGGGTGTTGCCGATGACCCGAGCCTGGATGTCGACAGGCATTCGCATGAGTATACAGGACGGTTCGTGGTTAACTACGAACCAGTCGTGGCGCGCGCCGCCAACGGCGCCGATCATCAACATGCGTTACCTGCGCTTGCTCAGTAATTCGGTGTTTGGCGGTGCACTGGCCGCAGCCTACCTGACGGTTATCGTCCTGCACCTCAACCCAGACTTGCCGGTCTCGCTCCCGGCGGTGGCTCCGCTGGCACTCACGCTAGTGCTCTCGTACGGACTCCACGCCGCGGCAGCGTTCCACGTGGTGTCGGTGCTACGCGAGTTACTACTGGGTCCGCTGTCACCGGGTTGGGTCAGCCTCCACTTCCTAACGTGGAGCGCCGCGCTGCTTGCCGGTGTGGCCGCGCTGGTGGCCTGGGCGAACGCTGCGGGTTTTGAGTTGGCGCTCGAAGTCTCGGCGTACGAGGCTCTCCGCCGAACAGCGTTCGCGTTCGGCCTGTCGGCGGCCGCGTTTCTGACGCTTGGGGTGCTGCAGGCGCGCTGGGAGGCCGGTGGCCGAGTCAGAATGGCCGTCGTGTTTGCTGTGGTGTCGGTGGTGTCCGTGGCACTACCACTGGCCTGGCGGCTGCCTGCAACCGACCGCCCCATTCCGCGTCTCTCAACCGACCCTTCCCCCACGGGTGCCGTCCCGTCACCGGAGGCGCCGCGCGTTACCCTCGTCCTCCTCGACGGCGCATCGCTCGACGTGGTTGCACCGGCGGTGGCAGAAGGGAGGCTCCCGAATTTCGGTCGCCTGCTCGAGGGTGGTGCCTCTTTGCATCTTGCGACCGTTCGGCCGACACAGCCCGAAACAGTCTGGGCCTCGGCTATGACCGGAAAATGGCCACCGAAGCATAAGGTCCGCTCGGCTGAACTGCACTACCCACTCGCCGGCCGGCTGCCCATCGGGCTTCTGCCGGACTATTCCTTTGCGCATGCGCTGGTCAGATTTGGATTTCTCAGGGCCGAGCCCCAGCATGCGTCGGCGCTCCGTGCCTGGACGCTCTGGCAGATCTTGACGAGTCGCGGCCTGGCCTCAGGCATCATCGGCCTGCCGATGACGCAGCCTCCGGATCCGCTCAAGGGGTTCATGGTGAGCGATCGTTTCTCGCGCTCGGATGAGCCGGCGATGGCGCTCGATGAAAGACCTACCGTCTATCCAGCATCACTCTCGGGACAGGCGCGCGCTTCACTGGCGAGCGGCCTCTCGCCTGATGCTTTCGATCTGGCTCTGATCCCGGCCACAGGTGCCGGTCGACTGGCGCCGGCGGCCGACCGGGTTTATCACGACCTGGCCGAGCGGCTCAGGTCCGCACACGACGTCCGGCTTCTCGCCGTCCGATACCCGGGACTCGATGCAGTGGGCCACTATTACCTGCGGTACGGCCGCCCCGGTGCGATCGACGACGTAACCGACGACGAGCGACGCCGCTTCGGTCAAGTCCTCGACGACTACTACGGGTACGTGGACGAGCTGCTAGGGAGCGCAATGGAGCCGCTCCGCGAACAGGATCTACTGCTCGTCGTGTCTGGTTTTGGGATGGAGCCGCTGACGTTCACCGAAGGAATCGTCGAGCGCCTGTTCGGGGACGTCCGCTTCAGCGGTACGCATTCACGGGCTCCAGACGGATTCCTTTTCGCGTATGGCTCGATGGTGGCGCCTGGGCGCGTTCGACGGGGCGCTCTGGTGGACATCGCACCGACCGCGCTTTACTTTCTCGGATTGCCCGTCGCGCGAGACATGGACGGAGAGCCGAGGACCGACGTTTTCGCCGGCGACTTTAACGCCGAGCGCACCATCACGCTCATCTCGACCTACGAACACTGACGTCTTCGTGGAGAAGCCTCGTCTTCATCTCCGTCGTGGGTGCCAGGCAGACGTCCTGCCTTCCGAACCAGCGGTACCGCCGTCGGGCAACCAGATCGTACGCCCAGTCCCTTAATGGACGTGGGACGAAAAGAAACAGGGCCGTGAGCCGCCAGGGGAAAGACAGGTGCCTGGCGATGCGGAGAACGGCCGTTGATCGTAAGTGGAGACCCTCATCGTCCAGCAGGACGAGGCTGTCCGGAAGCGGTTGGATCGGGCCATCTCGCGCAATCAACTGGCTGGCTGCAGCCGACTGAAGCGAGGCGAAGCGGAATCGCTTGCTGGGGTCCCGGCGAATGATGAACTGCACCGCGCCGTTGCACAGGTTGCAGACGCCATCGAAGAGGACCACCGGGCGGTTGGTCGAGTCGGTCATCGTTGTGGTGACGATTGTGTGGCGGAGAGAAGCGAGGCTGGTTGAGAAGTGTACCACCCGGCCCGCTTCCCCTCGCTACGGGCGTTGGGTCGTAACCCCGAGGCGGTTTGCACCGGGCGCGTGGGCACCGGTATACTCAGCCAACTCTTTAACCGCGGTCCTGCGAGACCGCAAAGAGGTTCCGCATGCCCCACGATACCTTCCTCCGTCCCCTACAGTCCAACGTCGATCACCGTCGGCTCCGCCTTCGGCGTATGCCGCGCCGTGCGGCTCTGGCCTGGAGTGCATCATGCCGGTCGTAATGGACGCGGACCGAATTGGCCGCACGCTGACGCGTATTGCTCACGAAGTCGTGGAGCGCAACAAAAGCGTTGGCGGCCTGGCGATTGTCGGCGTCCGTACCCGAGGCGTCCACATCGCGCGGCGCCTGGCGACGAGCCTCCTGGAGATCACGGGCGAAGAGGTGCCGACCGGGTCACTTGACATTACCCTCTACCGGGACGATCTGATGCGGCACACGGTGGGACCGCAGCCGCTGGTCCGTCGCACGGAGATTCCGTTCTCGATCGACGATCGAAAAATCCTGCTCGTGGACGACGTGCTGTACACGGGCCGCACGGTCCGGGCGGCGCTCGACGCGCTCATCGACTTCGGCCGGCCACAATCCATCCAGTTGGTCGTCCTGGTAGATCGCGGGCACCGGGAGCTGCCGGTCAAGGCCGACTACGTCGGCAAGAACCTGCCCACCTCGCTCGAGGAGAGTGTGCAGGTTAGGCTTCAGGAAAGCGACGGGCTTGACGAGGTGATGGTGCAGGAGGAGGAGCGCGCATGACGCCGACTGAGAGCGGCACGATGGACACGCCCCCCCTGGTGGCCCTCCGGAGCAGGAACCTCCTTGGCATCGCCGATCTCACGCCCGAGGAAATTACACTCATCCTCGACACCACCGAGGCGATGAAGGAGATCTCTTCGCGCCCCATCAAGAAGGTGCCGGCGCTTCGGGGCAAGACGGTCCTGAATCTCTTCTTCGAGCCGAGCACGCGGACGCGGACATCCTTCGAGATCGCCGAAAAACGGCTGAGCGCCGATACGCTCAGCCTTTCCATTGGGTCCTCGAGCGTGGCGAAGGGGGAGACGCTCCTCGACACGGTGACCAACCTGGAGGCGATGGACCCGAACATGATCGTGCTGCGTCATGTTTCGTCCGGCGCGTGCCACCTGTTGGCGCGGAACTGCCGAGCGGCCGTTATCAACGCCGGCGACGGCATGCACGAGCATCCGACGCAGGCTCTGCTCGACGCGTTCACCATCCGCGAACGGAAGGGACGGCTGGCCGGCCTGAAGGTGGCCATCGTGGGCGACCTCATGCACAGCCGCGTGCTTCGGTCCAACATCCACCTGCTCACCAAGCTCGGGGCGGAGGTGTGGGTGTGCGGCCCGCCTACCCTCATTCCCGCGGACGTACGCCGGTTCGGAGTGCATGCGACCAGCCGGGTGGAAGAAGCGGTCGACGGCGCGGACGTCATTATGTTGCTGCGCATCCAACTGGAGCGCATGCAGGGCGCATTCTTCCCCTCGCTGCGTGAGTACTTCAACGTGTTCGGCATGACCGAGGCGCGGGTACGGCTTGCCAGCCCGGACGCCATCATCATGCACCCTGGCCCGATGAACCGCGGAGTCGAGATTGCGTCAGAGGTGGCCGACGGCCAAGGCTCGGTGATTCTGGAACAGGTGGCCAACGGCGTCGCGGTCAGGATGGCGGTGCTGTATCTACTAGCGGGTGGAGCCGAGCATGAAGAAGCTGCTTAGAGGCGGGCGGGTTGTGGACCCCGCCAACGGGATCGACGGTCAATTCGATGTGCTCATCGATGGTGACCATATTACGGCGGTCGGGAAGAGCCTGCCGGTGGATGGCGTGACCGTGGTGGAGATTCCAGCGGACTTCATCATCTGCCCGGGTCTCATCGATATGCACGTGCACCTGCGCGAGCCTGGTCAGGAGCACAAAGAGACGGTGTCCACTGGCACGCTGTCGGCACTGGCGGGCGGTTTCACGGCAGTGGCGTGCATGCCGAACACCGACCCGATCAACGACGCCGCCAACGTCACCTCGTACATCGTGAACAAGGCGCGCGAGGCGGCACTGGCGCGCGTCTACCCGATCGGCGCCGTGTCTCGCGGCTCGAACGGAGAACTGCTGGCCGACATCGCCGAGATGCGAGAGGCTGGCTGCGTGGCGCTTTCGGACGACGGCCGGCCTGTGGCCACTGCGTTGCTGATGCGCCGCGCCCTCGAGTACGCCGGAATGTTCGGCATGCCAGTGATCGACCACTGCGAGGACCAGAGTCTTAAGACCGACGGTGTGGCGCACGAAGGGCACTGTGCGTCCACGCTCGGACTACGCGGCATTCCCGGCGCTGCGGAATCGATCATGGTGGCTCGCGACGTGCTGTTGTCGGAGGTGACGGGAGGTGCGGTGCACATCGCGCACATGAGCGCGCGGACGTCGCTGCGCGCGGTCCGCCAGGGGAAGGAAGCCGGCATCCGCGTGACGGCTGAAGTGACGCCGCATCACTTCGCGATGACGGACGACGCGCTGGCGAGCCCGGTGCCCTACGACACCAACACGAAGATGAACCCGCCGCTCCGCGAGGCGGCAGACCGCGACTCGATGATCGCCGGCATCGCCGATGGCAGCATCGACGCCATCGCCACCGACCACGCGCCTCATCATTACGATGAGAAACGGGTGGAGTACGACAGCGCCCCGTTTGGCGTCGTTGGACTGGAAACGGCCGTGTCCCTCACCTTCGACCGCCTGGTCCACGCAGGCGTGATCGGGTTGCCGAGAATGATCGAACTGCTCTCGCTGAATCCGGCGCGAATTCTGAACGTGCCCGGTGGGTCGCTCTCTGAAGGCGCGCCGGCGGACATCACGATTCTGGCGCCGGACCTGCCGGTTCGCGTGGAGGCCGCCAGGCTGATCTCGCGCTCCAAGAACACACCATTCGACGGGTGGGAGTTGCGCGGCGGCGTGGCGGCAACCATTGTCGGCGGCCGGACGCTGTACGTGAACGACGCGACATCGCTGGTCATCGGATAACCGCGCCACATATCACCGAGGAGCCTTCAGAGACGACATGAGCAAGCGCGACGCACTCCGCCGAAAGGCACTGCAGAACCTCCAGAAGCACGAAGTGCTCATGCTGAATGGGCACTTCGATTTCGGCAACGGGTACCACGGGACGGCGTACCTGAATCCGCACCAGCTGTTCCGCCACCCGTCGACCATCTGGCGCTTCGCGCAGGACCTGATCGATGTCGTCCCCGTGACGCTGCTGGACGAAACGGACGTAGTGGCGGGGCCGGTGATGGGTGGGGCTCTTCTGGCTCACACGATGGCCGGGTTGCTTGACAGCCGACGCGCCCTCGGAGGAGTGCCGATGAGTTTCGTGCCGTTTCGGGTGGGGGAGGACGGTCCTGCCGTGAGCCGGTTCTATCGGGCACAGCTGGCGGGGAAGCGGGTGCTGCTGGCCGACGACATCCGCAACACCGGGCAGACGATCACGCGGTGCGCAGAGCTCGTCTGCGAGGCGGGCGGGACAGTGATCGCCAGTTGCCAGATCTGCGACCGACTTGAATCCGTAACCGATCTCAAGGTGCCGAACATCGCACTCGCCGAATACCGCGCGCCCGCCAACGTGCTCGAGGCGGACTGCCCGCAGTGCAAGTCTGGCGTGGCCGT
>Ga0302135_10000086_pt1 | contig 50261 bp, 46 predicted proteins | sample CBN3_surface_MG_FD_203119 | JGI IMG/M metagenome (GOLD analysis project Ga0302135, IMG submission 203119) | Marine microbial communities from Western Arctic Ocean, Canada - CBN3_32.1 | ecosystem: Environmental > Aquatic > Marine > Oceanic | place: Canada: Western Arctic Ocean | collected...
GCTGCACAGATGGGTGCAATGGCTCCTGACGCGATGGCTGGTTTTAAGGCGGACCAGATTGGTGGTATGAGCACGACAGCGATGGCTGGTTTTAAGGCAGACCAGGTAGCTGGTATGAATGCCACAGCGATGGCTGGTTTTAAGGCAGATCAATTGGGTGCAATGGGTTCCGCTGCCATGGGTGGCTTTAAGGCAGATCAGGTAGCTAGCTTGGCTCCCACAGCGATGGCGGGTTTGAATGCAGACCAGTTAGGTGCAATGGCTCCTACCGCGATGGCTGGCTTTTCGGCTGCGCAGATGGGTGCAATGGCTACTGACGCGATGGCTGGTTTTAAGGCAGACCAGATTGGTGGTATGAGCACGACAGCGATGGCTGGTTTTAAGGCAGACCAATTAGGAGCAATGGGTTCCGCTGCCATGGGTGGCTTTAAGGCAAATCAGGTAGCTAGCTTGGCTCCCACAGCGATGGCGGGTTTAAATGCAGACCAGTTAGGTGCAATGGCTCCTACTGCGATGGCTGGTTTTAAGGCAGACCAGTTAGGTGCAATGGCGCCGACCGCGATGGCTGGTTTTAAGGCAGACCAGGTATCGAAAATATCTAAAGGCGCGATTGGCGGAATGACGGCAGATCAATTCAGTTCGCTAGGTGCTGATGCCTTAAAAGGATTAGACCGAAATAATCTTGGTGGCTTAGGAAGCGCAGTCCTCGGAACCATGACAGCAACAGACTTAGGAAATTTAGATGCGACTGAAGTTAAAGGCTTGGCTGGTAACGATTTTTCGAAACTAGTTACCAATATGAGTGCATTTAGTGTGACGCCGGCTGATTTCGATGCTTTAATTCCTGATGGCTGGGCTATGGATGCAAAGGGAGATCTTACTGCACCTGCTGGCGCGGGATTGGCTTTTGCGCCAGTGAAGCGGACTGCACCGGCATCAGGTGCCGCAGCACCTAAGACAAAAATAGTCGCTCTCCCCAATTTTTCCTCTAACTTATCACTTGGTGGTGGAAGTGGCGATAACAGTGTTTTATCTGGAATGGACAAAGCGTTAGCCACTGGCGGGTATGGAGATTTCAACTTCAAACAGAGAGATGATGGAATTCTAAGTGTCGTTACGGCGGAAGGTGCGCCCCCGAGTGCGTCATTTATTCCCGATGCGAGCAAAATGGTGCAGGCTCCAACAGATTCTGTTCCTGGGATCACAGTGGATGCAGCGACAGGCGGGTATGTCATGATTACTGATCAGGGCTACCAAATCCCCTTGCTTCCCTCAATTGCAAACCCTGATGAGGTTGAATCTTTACTACCAGGCAGTGATATAAATATTGGGTCAGGTGGGGAAACTAGTATAATCAGTCCTCCGGGTGCAGATGGCGTCGTAACTCAAATAACTGGGATTGCAAACCCCATATTGGAGCAGTCTACTCTGGACGCTGGGACATATCGCACAGGCTCAGGAGCAGATGAGGAATATAAAATAGTATATGCAGATGGCAGCGCACAAGTTCTAAAACCTGCATTACAAGATCCGGATGAATTCAAGGCCTCTGTTGCGGATATTCCCGGGGCCACGGATTTAGTAATCAAAACTAATGGATCAGTCAGCCTAAATGTAGGCGGTGTAGACCTAGTCTTAAAACCATTGTTCGATGTTACGAAAGGAGCTGAAGGTGCAACGGTAGTGCCTGAGCTTACCAACGAGGGAGGACGTTACTTCTTCACTAACAGTTCCGGTGATAAGCAAGAATTTGTTCTTGGAACTTGAGAGCCTTCATCATCAGCATCGAAGGCAGTTGTCGCTCAAGATGCTTAGGAGGCCAATGACGAAAAGGCCACAGTAGACGATGCCAGTTACGTAGGCATCTGTCGCACCCTAGCTTACGCGTGGCCGGCGAGCAAAGACCAACCGCAGTGCCAATGACTAGCTATGCTAATTTGGTACTGCTCGGCGTGACAGATGTGATGATGGTTCCGTACCTTTCTTGTCTAACTATATTTTAGCTCCTAGAAGAAAAATTCGAAAAACCATCATTACCGCCATACTTGAAAAGCCTTAGTTAAACTTTCTTTAACTCATTGGTTTTTTATATATTGCATAAAGGGAATTAGCTCCAAATGGAACCACATTTACGAGTTCCCATCCTATAAGGCCTTGCTTTCTCATCATGGTTTCTAATTTTTCTGCAGTTTTACTTCTTTCATTTTGATCAGCAATAATAGTACTGACGTAGTAGTCCCATTTTATAGCCATAGCATTCTCCTGTGGACACTCTTTATGGGGCGATCAGAAGCTGGAATTCCATATTTTGAATTTATTTTTCACACAGACTATTAAATATATGGTTGCGAAACTGTAACAATTAATGAGCTGCTATAGACTAGCCGTAGGGCTCTAATGGATCTGCTGAAACAACCAAAGGAACTGGAATTACAATAAGGATTGATATTAAAGCTTTCAAATTTAAAAAGTTAAAATATTTCATAGTATGACAACCCGAAAAACCAACCTCGTACTCAAAAGTAAGAATAAAAGGTCCTACTCTTCCATATCCCTTAATCTAATAACCTGTTGTCTAGGCCGAATTGCCTGAATTCGTTCAGCTATACCGATCAAAAAACTCATTTCTTCTGATTTATCTTTATCGGATTACTTATATAGTGTTTTAGTCAGTTTATCTAGGCCCTCCGGAGGCAGCTCTGACAAATTAACTTTCTAAATCAGAGGAAAGCCTCTTCAAGCAACATTCACACTGCCTCTGCGTTTTTCAAAGATATGTTTCATCAGATATCGATTTTCTCACTTACAAGGGGCGTGATATCCTGCTCCGTTTCATTTTAGAATTATCTTTTCTATACCCGTTTGATCTACCCTGGACAGTCCTAGCTAGTCAGTGGCATGCTGCGTTCTTGAAAGACTTCAGGTAGCTATTAATACGGAACGGAAAGCCGGAATAGAGCGTCAGCTGGGCAATTAACTCCGAGATTTCCTGTGTGGGGCTGTAGAGCCCGTTTTAAAGCTGTCGAATTAGGTTGGGATACAGTGATAGTAGGAAGGGTAGTAAGAATTCGGACTTGTAGTACTACCTTTAGCCACGCATTTGACAATAACTTTGTGGTTTGTGTGTATAACAATTTGTATTTAATGAATAATAACTTTTTTTCGATTTCGATTTCGATTTTGATTTCGGCTATGGCTCCTGGTACCACTAAACTCAATAAGTTACAGGCGTCCTTAGTTTTGTAAAACGAAGCTACACCGACCCAAATTTTTCCGACTTTGTTACGGCTCTATCACTTCGAGTGTTATAGGTGCTGCATTGATGTGAACATTGGACTTCCCAGTATTTTTGCCAGACAGGGAAATGTAATGACTGCTGGCCGAGATGCAGATATGGTCTATATTTCTAAGAAGCGCAAATGCAGGTCTGAACCCAAGAGGATTTTTTACGCCCAAAGCGGTGACAGCCTGTAACACCGCGGAGACTTGTGGCAGACTAACTTTTACGGTTAGCAAAGTTACTAGAGTCTTAATTATTAAAATAAAAGGAGCGATAGTTATGTCAATCAATAAAATCAAGTTCGCAGCCCTCTGTGCATCGGTATTGCTGGCGGGGTGTGATTCGGTTGGTAATATCATTACCGGCGAAGGACTTCCCAATCCGAATCCCGTGGCGACCAACCAATGGGGTGATCTGCCAGCGGGACGGCAGTGGGGTTCTACTGCAGGTATCGATATTGACCCTACCGACGGTCATGTGTGGGCCTACGAGCGTTGCGGTGCGGGCCCCTTCGGCGGGGGTGAGCCGGTAAACTGTGACACAAATGGCGTAGATCCCATATTCAAGTTTGACCGTAATACGGGTGAAATGCTGGCCAATATTGGTGGTGGCGTGATGATGACTCCCCATGGGATTCATGTGGATTATGACGGTAACGTCTGGGTTACAGACTTTGCGGCTAATCCGAGTGGTACCAAGGGCCACCAGGTGCATAAGTTCAGTCCCGATGGTGCGTTATTGATGAGCCTGGGTACGGCGGGGCAGCCTGGCAACGACAGCCGGCATTTCAACCAGCCCAACGATGTTATCGTGGCCCCAGATGGAAGTATCTTTGTGGCTGACGGTCACAACGCGCAGGGTATGATTACCAATGATGCAATAGAAGCGGGCAAGTCGAATGGGCAGACCTCGCGAATCATGAAGTTCTCTGCCAATGGCACCTTTATCAAGGAGTGGGGGCAGATCGGCATGAATCACGGCGAGTTCCGCACGCCTCATGCCATGGAATTTGACTCCCTTGGCCGTCTTTGGGTAGTTGATCGTGGCAATCATCGGTTCGAGATTTTTGATCAGGAAGGCAATTATCTGGATTCGCGCTACACCTATGGCCGAGTTAGCGGTATTTTTATCACGGATGATGACATGGTCTATGCTATTGACTCTGAATCCAGCCCTATTAGGCATACTAATTGGTACGGTGGGGTTCGCATCGGTCCAGTTGATGAAGATCGAATTACGGGTTTCATTCCCGGTTACCAAACCGAGAGTCGCGGTTACCAAGGAACTGCGGGTGAAGGGGTTGCTGTGGACGCCGACGGCAATGTCTTCGCCGCCGAGGGCCCCGCTTCGCTGCCACTCGCCGGGGGTGCGTTTACCAAATATACTGCAAGGTAAATCTATTAGGGGGCAGGCCTGCAATTGCACTTTACTATCTGTGCGTTTGGAGACCTGCCCCCAATTGATTCCAAAGAAGTACAATAAAGCCTGAATATGAATACTCGTGCAAAAGCTATAAACCTTGTGTTGACTGTAATACTGTTCAGTGCGTGCAGCAATTTGGGGGACAACCGGGCAGGTCTTGGCGCAAATTTATCTTTACTCGCATTTTCCAACAATCCCATTGATGAACTCATCATGGGGAAATGGGCACGTAGCTGCGCTCTATGCCATGTTACGGGCGTGGCCGGGGCACCGATAGTTGGAGCGACCGCAGATTGGCAAACACGCCTTGCTCAAGGCGAAGAGTCCCTACTTAAACGTGTTATCGAGGGCTATAACTCTATGCCCCCTCTTGGCTACTGTATGGCTTGTGAGGAGAACGACTTCCGCGCAATGATCGGCTATATGGCAGGGACTAACCAGTGAAGAATTTATCTCGCAGGGCATTTCTTGCATCGAGTATCAAAGCCAGTCTTTTTGCTACTTATGCCCTGAACGCTGAAGCAGTGGCACAATCAATCCGCTGGAGCAACTGGTCTGGAGGTCAAACTTGCCAGCCTTCTGGGCGCTATGATGTTGGTAGTGAAGATGAGTTGGCTGCGCTGTTAAAGAACTCAGGCGGGCCCATTCGTCCAATAGGTTCAGGTCATTCATTTAGCCCTTTAATACCAACTGATGGCCACTTGGTGATAATCGATCAGCTCAACGGCGTGCTCGAATATGACAGCAATACCCTGCAAGCAACGCTGGGTGCCGGTTCCCGATTGGGTGACCTTGGGGCACAACTCGAAGCCATAGGACAGGGCATGCTCAACTTGCCTGATATTGATCGTCAAACAGTAGCCGGTGCGACCGCAACGGGCACTCACGGCACGGGGGTCACACTACAGAATTTATCTTCCTATATTACATGGCTGCGTTTACTCACTCCCAAGGGTGAGGTTATGGACATTGATGCCAGCGATGGTGATCTGTTTGATGCGGCCCGTGTTAATCTTGGTGCGCTTGGTGTGGTAACCCAAATTCGGATGCAAAACCGAGAAACCTATAAATTGAAGAAACGCGAGTGGACTGCACCGACTGAAGACATACTTGCTAATTTTGACGAGTTGGCAGCCACCCATCGTCACTTCGAAATTTTTCCACTGGTCTATTCTGATTACTCTCTGGTACTGTCCATCGATGAAAGCCACGAGGCTATAGGTCAAACTGTTATTGTGCCGGAAGAAGTAGCCGAGATCGGTAGCGTCAGACAATCGGCGACAAATGCGCCACCGGCGGAACGTCGCAGAATGCTCAATGGCGTGTTTGCAGATTCCGGGATCACAGAAGCGGTGGATGTATCCTATAAATTGCTATCCAATGTGCGAAATGGCCGCTTTAACGAAATGGAATATTCTGTCCCGGCAGAAGTAGGCGCAGAATGTGTGCGTGAAATTCTGAAGACAATATATGACCAAGCCATCGATGTGTCATTTCCACTGGAGTACCGTTATGTCAGCGGAGATGACACCTGGCTAAGTATGGCTTACGGCGCAGAACCCCATGCTGCCATTTCCATTCACCGCGCGGCGAGAGAAGATTACAGGCCATACTTCGATATTATCGAACCTATTTTCTGGAAATATGGCGGGCGTCCTCATTGGGGTAAGGTTCACAGCCTCACCAATAAAAAGCTGGCTCAGTTGTATCCACGCTTCAACGATTTTATGGGAATTCGAGAGTCTCTAGATCCTGAGGGCAGAATGCTGAATGCGCATTTGCGCTCACTGTTTAACGCTTAGGACTGAACTGTTACTCCGACTTACTAAAGGGCGTATCCAGTATTCAGTTATATTTTATACTTAAAGAGGCTGCAATCTTATCAGCTCATGTGTTGGGGAGTCTGCCTAATCTATAGTAGTACCCCTAGAGCTCATCAATGGGGTAGAATTTCTGCCCTAAATTCGCTTTCACCTGTTATTGAGCTCGAAAAGCATTCATGCCCTTAGTTCGTTTGGTTAAAGTATCTGTTAATTTTGGCACACACATCCTGTTAGATGAGGTTGGCTTGACGCTAAAGAAAGGAGCCAAAATTGGGTTGCTTGGACGCAATGGAGCTGGTAAGACAACATTAATGCGAGTAATTGGCGGCATAATACCGCCTGACGGCGGTGAAAGGTGGCTGCGTCCTGGAGTGGAAGCAGCCTGGCTAGAACAAACTCTCCCCGAAGCAGTGGAGCAAACTGTGTACGACATGGTTGCTGGTGGCTTGGCTGAAGTGGGGGACCTGCTTAAGCAATACCATCATTTAACCACCGATTTTGTTGATGCAGATATGGCTGAGCTGGAACGGGTGCAAGGTCAATTAGAATCTCGCCATGGCTGGAGTCTTGGCCAGAAAGTTGACCGGGTTATCTCGCAACTTCAATTGCCTGCAGATAAATTGATGACAGAACTGTCAGGTGGCTGGCGCAAACGCGTAGCCCTTGCTCGAGTGCTTGTCAGAGAGCCTGATGTATTATTACTAGATGAACCCACTAACCATCTTGATATTCCCGCAATCGAATGGCTGGAGAAACAATTGCAGGACTATAATGGTGCGATCTTGTTAATTACACACGACCGTGCCTTTTTGCAAAAAGTGGCTGATAGTATTGTAGAGCTGGACAGGGGGCACTTGTATCACTTTGATGGTAGCTTTGAGCATTTCCTTCGCTATCGTGAGCAACAACTTGCTGCAGAAGATAGTGTTAATAAACTATTCGATAAAAAACTTGTGGCGGAAGAGGTTTGGATTCGGCAAGGAATCAAAGCACGACGGACCCGCAATGAGGGGAGAGTGCGCGCATTGGAGGCGATGCGCAGAAAACGTGGTGAAAGAAGAGAAAGACAAGGCAGTGCAAGCTTTCAACTTAGCGCGGCCCAAGATTCAGGCAAGATTGTCGCTGAGCTGACCCAGATAGGTCATAGCTTCGAAGATAATTTAGTAATAAAAAATTTCTCTACTATTTTGCTTCGAGGCGACCGAATTGGAATGGTTGGTGTGAATGGCGCCGGAAAAACAACCTTGCTGAAAATATTGTTAGGCAAGATTAAACCAGAGTGTGGGCAAGTAAAGTTAGGCACGAAATTAACAGTCGCGTACTTTGATCAGCTGCGAGAACATCTGGATATGGAAAAGAACCTTATTGATAATGTAAGTGACGGCCAGGATTTTATAGAATTCAATGGCGAGAAAAAACATATCATAAGTTATCTTAGCGATTTCCTATTTACTCCGGACCGGGTACGGACACCGGCGAAAGCTTTATCTGGCGGTGAGCAGAACCGTGCAATACTAGCAAAGGTTTTTAGTCAGCCAGCAAATATTTTAGTGCTGGATGAGCCGACCAATGATCTTGATATAGAAACACTTGAGTTGCTAGAAGATATTCTTTCGAAATTCACTGGCACGGTATTGCTGGTGAGCCACGATCGGCAATTTATGGATAATGTAGTATCCAGTCTTATCGTATTCGAAGGAAATGGTGTGGTCAAAGAGTACGTTGGTGGTTATAGCGACTGGGCCAGAAAGGGCGGTAATTTATTGGATTTTGGCAATGTGGAAGCTGCGTCTCTGCCAGCGACTGGTATTGTTGGGGACGGCTCGTCTGGGAATAAAACAGCATCGCAAGCCCAAGCAAAAGGGAAAAAAATTTCGTACAAAGAGCAACGAGAATTAGAGGGCCAACCGGCATTGATTGAGCAGCTGGAAACACAACAATCCGAGCTAGAAGAATTGATTTCGCAAGCTGAATTTTACAATAAGGACGCTGATACAGTGCAGCAAACACTAAAGCAGGTGACCAATGTTCAAACACAGCTTGATAGGGCCTATCAGCGTTGGGAGCAATTAGAGAAGAAAAAAAGTCAATAACCACATGACTTGCCGGTAATTTGTCGTCACAGCTGTTACAGGTGTGCATCTTTTATTCAGCTTCCGCTGATTGCCTAGCTGAAAAAGCATTGCTCTGTTGGCTTGGAGGGTATTTATTGGTTTGCATGCGGGTGGATAAGCTAGCTGGAACGCGACTTATAGTGTCTTATACTGTCTAAGTTAGCGGCCCTTCTTTGCTATCTTCCTTTTCGAAAGCACGCTTGGCTGTAATTAATATCACCATATAAACCGAAGTGATCATTGCCCAGGAAAACACCTCAGAAACCCAGAGGCTGTGTGAATCTGGGTTGATCAGCTTGGAAAGCGCAATAACCACCATCCAAATTATTATTATAGCAAGTGGCAGCATTGCCAGTTTTTTCCATACACCCCGCCATTGTCTCATGGCGGCAACGGGTAAAGCGGCAATACTGCCAGAAATGGCTATTACCAGCGCTAAAATCAAGATGTTCCATACAGGAGACGAATCCACTTCTGGTTCAGTATCGGGTGTTTGGTTTTGGTCTGCTTCTGCAAACAATTCGTAGGCTAGCGATTTCGCAGGAGGCAGATAAGGCGACTCCGCTAGCAAGGCTTTAGAAGGCAGTTCCGTATACGTCTGGGTAAAGCCGGCTGCAGCCTGCGAGGATAACAACCCGAAGTAGATTGTCAACCCAAAAAGCAGGTGGATACAAAGCGTGATTTTAACTTTTCTCATGATCGAATCGGGATCTCTGATGTGGAAGGTCGTTACCGCCATTTAATCAAAGCGGTGAAATAAAAAACAGTAGGTATGTATCTAGAGTACAATTAATTTTATAGTACTATGCTAGAGCAATTAATTCAGGGCGACTTGTGCTCTCCAGGAGAATCAATGATTTTTAATAACATGATATTTGTGGCTGGCTTGGCTGTGCTGCTATCAAACTGCACCGGACTTTCATCAGGGGTGCCAGATCGAATTGTGATGGAGCGGGGCGGCTTTATTCCGGAAGGTATAGAGTATGACAATCTTAATAATAGGTTTCTCACGGGCTCTCTCGCCGATGGCACAGTTTACGAGATCACTAATAACGGTTCGCTTATTCCAGCTTTTGTTGATCCGGAGCTGATTGCTTCAGTAGGGATTGAAGTTGATGAGCCACGTAATAGATTGTTAGTAACCAATTCCGATCGAGGCAGCCCTAACGGTGCTGCAAAATTAGGGGTATACGACCTGAGTACGGGTGAGCAGCTTGCCATGGTGGATCTTGTGGCCAGCATCCCAAACCATTCGGCTGACTCGGTGCACTTTGCCAACGATGTTGCAGTGAGCACCGCAGGAGTTGCTTACGTTACAGATAGCAGCATGGGCATAGTTTACGAGGTTGATCGATATTATCAGGCAAGTGTTCTAATTGACTACGGCCCTAATTCAGAATTCGGTTTAAATGGCATTGAATATCATCCGGCTGGCTATTTGATTCTGGTATCTCCCGGAACCGGCCAGCTGATTAGAGTGCCTGTGAATAATCCAGGTTCCTGGTCTATAGTTGAACTATCGCATCCCGCAACAGGCGGGGACGGTATTGTGTGGGCTGCTGATGGGAGCCTAGTCTCAGTATCGAACAATTCTAGTAACGTGTTGAAGTTTCGCAGTGACGATAACTGGCGTAGTGCGGACCTAGTTGGTCTTGCTACTTTTGAGGGCCAGGCGACGACCGGAGCTACAGTAGGTGATGATACGTATGTGGTGCAGCCACATTTTGCAGATTCAGGAGCGCCGGAAATTCTACGAGCAAAGTTTTGAGGCGCTGCGAATAACCAGCCTTTGAGGGTAATTCTCAAGCATGAAATCCATTTAGCCAACGCATTCGTGAAATAGCTGAGCTACCGCAGTAGCTGAAAAAACTCTCTCAGGTCTTGCATGTAGAGAGCTGGTTGTTCTAACGCGGCAAAGTGACCGCCTTCAGGCATAACCGTCCAATGTATAATATTGTAGGAGGCTTCCGCCCAAGTGCGTGGCGTGATAAAAATCTCGGCCGGGAAAAGTGATGCGCCAGTTGGTACACCGATATATTCCATGGCCTTTTCTGGTCTGTTCTTGCTGTTCTCATAGTATATCCGGGTTGAAGAAGTAATCGTTTGAGTGAACCAGTAGATTGAGACATTGGTCAGTAGCTCGTCTTTGGTGAAGTGATTATCCAGGTCGCCAATCGCGCCCTGAGGCATATCAGTCCAGGCATGAAATTTCTCAACTATCCATCCAGCCAGACCAGCCGGGGAATCGTTTAAACCATAACCCAGGCTTTGAGGTTTGGTCCCCTGGATTCGTTGATAACCACGCTCGTTCAACATGTAAGCGGCGCGGGCAGTTCGTCGTTGGCTCTCATCCTCGGTCATTCCATTGCGTAACTCTTCATCATCCGGTGAACTTGCAGATAGCATATTAGAGTGAAAACCAATTAATCGCTCGGGGTAGTTGTTCGCTAGATGACGATTAATTATTGCCCCCCAATCGCCGCCAGCAATGGCATAATTGGCATAGTCAAGTCTTTCCATCAAGCCGGCTAACAGGTGTGCGATTTTCTCTGGACTATAACCCGGGTCACTTGGAATTTCTGAGAAGCCAAAGCCAGGTAGTGATGGGGCAATAATATGAAAAGAATCTTCAATATTGCCACCATAAGCAACCGGGTCAGTTAGCGGGCCAATGATTTTGGTGAATTCGGCAATTGATCCGGGCCAACCATGTACCATCATCAAGGGTATGGCATTGGGGTTTGCCGAGCGCTGATGAATGAAGTGTAGATCCAGGCCTTCAATCTCAGTTTTAAACTGATGAAATTGATTTAAGTTTGCTTCTTGCTCTCGCCAGTTGTAGTCGTTTTCCCAATACGCCAAGAGCTCTCGCAGATAGCGAATATCCATACCATATTCCCAACTGGTGTTGGCGATCTGATCTGGTAATCGGGTGCGGGACAGTCGCTGTTTTAAATCCAGAATATCCTGATCGGGAATGGCTATTTCGAACGGGACAATGGCCGTTTCTTCTGCAGCAAAACTGGGTATGCTTGATGTGCCGGCAAAGAGTAATACTATAGATATTAGCTTCAAACTATTGCCAGTCCAATGCACTAATGATTTATTCATGTAAGCCTCGTGGAGCGTTAAATTTTTAGTTAATAGTTTCTTACTGTTATAGTTCTTTACTTTAACGCAGTAGCTGGAAAAACTGTCTCAGGTCCTGCAAATAAAGTTCCGGTTGTTCCAGTGCGGCAAAGTGTCCGCCCTCCGGCATCTCGGTCCAGTGCACAAGATTGTAAGAAGCTTCCGCCCAGGAGCGTGGCGTGATGTAAATTTCGGCCGGGAAAATTGATGCCCCAGTCGGTACAGCAATAAACTCCATGGCCTTCTCTGGCGGATTCTTGCTACTCTCGTAGTAGATGCGCGTAGAGGAAGTAATTGTTTGAGTGAACCAGTAAATTGAGACGTTAGTGAGTAGCTCATCTTTGGTGAAATGATTATCTAGATCACCCGTTGCACCTTGGGGCATATCAGTCCAGCCATGAAATTTCTCGACAACCCATGCCGCTAAACCGGCAGGGGAGTCATTTAGTCCATAGCCCAGACTCTGGGGTTTGGTACCCTGAATTGCCTGATAACCGACTTCGTTCTGCATATAAGCAGCCCGGGCAGTCCGACTTTCGGTTTCTTCCTTGGTGACAGCATCGCGTTGCTCCACATCAGAAGGCTGGTCTGCAAGAATCATGTTGGAGTGCAGGCCGATTAATCGATCCGGATAGTTATTGGCAACATGGCGGTTAATAATTGCACCCCAATCCCCTCCTGCAATTGCATATTCTTCATAGCCCATCCTTTCCATTAATGCCGCTAGTAAATGGGCAATTCTTTCAGGGCTATATCCTGAATCGGTCGGCATGTCGGAAAAGCCAAAGCCGGGAAGTGAAGGTGCAATCACATGAAATGAATCCTCTATATTGCCGCCATAAGCAACCGGGTCAGTTAGCGGGCCAATGATTTTGGTGAATTCGGCAATTGATCCGGGCCATCCGTGCACGATCATCAAGGGTATGGCGCTTGGGTTTTCAGAACGCTGGTGGATGAAGTGTAAGTCCAGGCCTTCGATATCGGTTTTGAATTGATCAAATTGATTTAAGTTTGCTTCCTGCTCCCGCCAGTCATAGTCATTTTCCCAATAATCCAGCAGTTCGGTTAAATAGCTGATATCCATGCCATATTCCCAACTAGTATTGGCGATTTGATCTGGTAGCCGGGTCTGGGATAGTCGCTGCTTTAGATCTAGAATATCTTGGTCCCCAACAGAAATTTCAAATGGGCGTATAGCCGTTTCGGCTGCTGCTAGCTTGGATTGGCCAGAAGTCATATCTGTTTCCTGGAGTGAAAAGTTGGTTGAGTTTCGATTTTCGTCTGCGCGTTGTGCTGTGTTGTAAAAGGTAGCACTTGATGTGCTTGCAAATAGTAGTGCGATAGATAGCAGCCTGAATGCATCGCCTAATCGAAACATTAGTACTTTTCTCATATCAGCCCCATTGGGTTCGCCGCTATAGTAGGGATATTTATTACCACTTTGACAGTACGTCAGAGAGGGTATCTAAAGCTGAATTTACTTCATCTCGACTGACATTCAAAGGGGGTAATAACCTTATCGTGTTTGCTCCTGCTTTGACAGCGAGCAGTCTGTTTCGCTGTAGCGCGTCAATCAGGTCGCCATTATTAATGACGCAGCTAAGCCCTATCATTAACCCAATTCCAGTAACGCCTTCGATCTGTCGAGGGTATTGCTCGCAGAGCCGGTGAAGAGCGGCCCGGATATAAATGGCCTGTTGGTTAAGGTGCTCCGTGAACGCAGGCGCTGTAATTAAATCAAACACTTCGTTGGCGACGGCCATCGCTAATGGGTTACCGCCAAATGTGCTGCCGTGGGTTCCAGGACCCATACTTTGGCTGAAATTTTCCTTGGCCAAACAGGCGCCAACTGGAAAACCACCGCCTAGACCTTTTGCGGATGCTAGCAGGTCTGGCTCTACTCCCAACTGCTCGTAAGCATAAAGACTGCCACTTCGGGCCATGCCGCATTGCACCTCATCAAACATTAGAACCAGATCATGTTCGTTACATAAGCGCCTGACTTCCCTCAGGTATTCCTTCTCAGCTACACGAATTCCACCTTCGCCCTGAATCGGCTCCAGAATAATCCCGGCTGTGTTGTCGCCAATTACCTGCTTAAGCGATTCTAAATCGCCGAACTTCGCTTGATCAAACCCGCAATCACCGGCCAAAAAACCTTCGCAATGAACCGGGTTGGCCGAGGCGTTGATTGCTGCGATGGTTCGACCGTGAAAGGATTCAGTCATGGCGATAATACGATTTCGCTGTGACTGCCCCTTATCGTAGTGATAGCGTCTGATTAGTTTAAAGCCACATTCAACCGCTTCGGTACCTGAGTTACAGAAGAACACCTGATCTGCAAAGCTGTTGTTGGCCAGCTTACGCGCAAGCATTTCGCTTTGAGGAATTCGGTAAAGATTGGATGTATGCCAAAGTTTGCTCGCTTGATGATTTAATGCCCGCACCAGATCAGGGTGACAATGGCCAAGGCAATTAACGGCTATACCCATGGTGAAATCCAGATAGCGGTCACCCGCTGGGGTATACAGATAACTGCCAATACCGTGATCAAATTCGAGTTCGGGGCGCCCGTAGTTGCCCATTAATGCTGAAGTCATGCGTTGCCCTTATATCAGTATCGGTCTCTATACCAAATCGAAGAAAGGGCGGCATGATGACCCATTAAGAGGTATGATTCAACAAAGTAAAACTTGTTTGTGGACTCTACTAATGCTATTCAGTTCAAGCCCTAAAAAAACCAGTTTGCCTGACAAGGCAAGTGCATTACCAGATAGAACAGAACCCCTCAAAGTTAATCCAAAGCATTTCGTTACAGGCAATCCAATAGTTGAGCCAGTGCCGACTGGGCTTGAGAAAGCGGTATTCGGGCTGGGCTGCTTCTGGGGCGCTGAGCGCTTATTTTGGCAACTCGGTGGTGTATTCAGCTCGGCGGTTGGCTATGCTGGGGGACTGACGGCCCACCCTAGCTATGAAGAAGTCTGTAGTGGTCAAACCGGGCATACCGAAGTAGTGCTGGTTTATTTTGATCCGACCCTAGTGTGCTATGAGGAATTGCTTGTCACTTTCTGGGAGTCCCATGACCCTACCCAAGGTATGCGCCAGGGGAACGATCGGGGCACACAATACCGGTCAGCAATCTACACTACATCGCCACAGCAAAAAGAGGCTTCCAAGGTCAGTCAGGCTCAGTTTCAGACCACTCTGGACAGCAATGGATTCAGATTAATTACTACTGAAATCAAAGAATTATGTGATTTTTATTATGCAGAAGATCACCACCAACAATATTTGGGAAAAAATCCAGCTGGGTATTGCGGCCTAACAGGTACAGGTTGCCTGGTCAGTTCAGCGACAGAAGCGCTTAAGCAGCAGAAAACTCAATAATACGCCCTTCCTGCTCCATGACATACTCATACCTAAGTCGCCAAAGTGCGCCACAAAAATCTTTATCAAATAGCAGCAGGCTAAGCAGAGTGCAGGGGAATAAGACTGGAATTGCATAAGATGCCATCGAATGCTCTATGGTCAGTTGCGTCCGAATTCCTTTGCGGTGGGGGCCTTTCCAGTCAGGCAAGCCCTTCATTGCCTGCAAAAAAGAAACCGATTCGCCGCTGCTATAATTTGAAGCAGTAACGCTAACGGCATCCAGCAGGCCCATATCGATATGACGTTGGATCCGCTTTAAATTTACTGCACGGGTTAGCAAAGCACGAAGGGGGGTAGCTTAACGGCCTAAGCACATCTAAGTGTGAAAAAAAGTTGGTTTGTGTAAGTTGTTTTCACCGTACTACATTATAATCTAAGCTTTAAAAGTTGGCGCCACGAATTTAATTGGTCTATATTCATCTATAAGGTTCTATATAGACTTTAAATATCTGATACTTATAAGTATACCTATAGATGAAATTGGAAAATGAGCAATTAGTAATAGGGATCTCTTCACGCGCACTCTTCAATTTAGAGGAAAGCCATCGCGTATTTGAAGAAAAGGGGCTCGATGCTTATCAGCGGTATCAAATTGCTCACGAAGATGAACCCCTCAAGCCGGGCGACGCATTTACCTTGGTGCAGAAATTACTGCGATTAAACTCCTTGCTTGATCAAGACAGGGTCGAGGTGATTTTGCTATCGCGTAACAGCGCCGATACAGGCCTGCGGGTTTTTAACTCGATTCAGCATTATAAATTAGATATAAGCCGCGCCGCGTTTTGCGGAGGTGACTCGCCTTATCGTTACATTTCTGCTTTCAATGGGCATTTGTTTCTCTCGACCGATGGCGCAGATGTGCGGCAAGCGCTTGAACTAGGAGTTGCCGCAGCAACGATTCTACCCTCCAATAGTGCAGCAGCGCAGCAGGAGACGCTAAAGATAGCGTTTGATGGAGACGCTGTGCTATTTACGGATGAATCAGAAAAGATATTCAAGCAGCAGGGATTAGCTGCATTCACCGCAAATGAGCTAGATGCGGCTAATGAGCCCATGGGCGGCGGCCCTTTTAAACCTTTTCTTGCTGCACTGCAGCAACTTCAAAAAGCATTTCCTACCGGAGAATCTCCGTTGCGGACCTGCCTGGTAACTGCACGCTCCGCGCCGGCCCATGAGAGAGTAGTCAAAACACTTCGAGCATGGGACATCCGCATTGATGAATCACTGTTTTTAGGCGGTTTGGACAAGGGTGAATTTTTACGCGCATTTGATGCGGATGTTTTCTTTGACGATCAGCAAAGTCACTGTGAATCTGCCAGGAATCACGTGGCAACTGGCCATGTTCCTCATGGTGTTTCGAACAGTTAATATTTTTATATCAAATGATTAAGATAATTATCTGATGTTAATTATAACTAAAACCAAAACTGTAATACAGGCCCAGACTGAGTAACAGGCCAGTCAGTAGCCACTGCAGTGCTTTTTCTGGGACACGATTGCTCACTTTAGTACCTAGATGTATTGCCGGCAGGGAGCCGATCAATAGGCTTACCAACAAGGTTAGGTCGACAAATCCGCTAAGCAAGTAGCCAAACCCCGCAATGAATGTAAGAGGCACAGCGTGGGCAATGTCCGTGCCAATGATTTTTACTGCCGATGTTTGGGAATAAATGGTGAGTAGGATAGCCGCACCAAATGCGCCGGCACCTACTGACGACAAGGTCACACAGATACCGAGTAGCAGCCCCATCACCCAGGTTACCAAACTTCGGTGCCTGTGGAGAAAGCTCATGAGTAATTTCGGGCTGTTCTCTATAGATTTATTTCTTAATGTATCTTTAAATATCAATATAATAGAAGTTACAGTTAGCATTATACCTAGACTAGAGGTCAGCAGTCCTTCGAATTCCTCGGTTTGCTGAAAACCCTCATCCAGAACGACCACATGCATAAGTATGGATACAGGTATGCTGCCCAGGGCTAGTAGCTTTACTATTTTCCAGTCTACATTGCCATGCCGGTGGTGGGCTGCTGCGCCGCTGGCCTTGGTTATTGACGCATAGAGCAGGTCGGTGCCGATGGCTATAGGTGCCGGGTATTGAAACAGCAGTAGCAAGGGGGTCATTAGAGACCCCCCACCCACGCCTGTAAGCCCTATGGCGAAGCCAACGCCTGCTCCCGCCATTATGTGCAGTAGGAAATCCATAAGTTAGTCTGTGGACTTAAGATAACCGTGAGTTCAGTCACGTTAAAACGAAAGGCCCTAGGATAAATACTTTTATATATTCATAAAAAGAATGCTTTGCTATATTTTTATAACCAAATAGAATTAGCATTGCGATAAACGTAATACCGTCTGTGACAATTACAGCCAAGATGATTAGTGATATTGATTGGTTATACCTGGAGGCACAATGAAATTACAACAGCTACGCTATATATGGGAAGTGGCGCAACATAATCTGAACGTCACGCAGGCTGCCCAGAGTTTGTTTACTTCACAACCTGGAATAAGCAAACAAATCAGACTGTTAGAGGATGAACTTGGAGTGGAAATTTTCGTTCGTAGCGGTAGACATTTCAATCGGGTTACTGACGCTGGGGAGTCCATATTGAAGACCGCCGGCGAAATCATGCGTGCGGTTGAAAATATTAAAACCAGCGCGCAGGAGTTCAGTGACGAGAAGAAAGGGAGTCTGGCTATTGCGACTACCCATACCCAGTGCCGGTACGTGCTGCCAGAAGTTATAAAACAGTTTATTGACAGCTATCCTCAGGTGGCTTTGCATATGCATCAGGGAACGCCGGTGCAGATATCTGAACTGGCAGCTACCGGGACAGCTGATTTTGCAATCGCTACAGAGGCTATGGAATTCTATAGTGACCTAGTGATGATGCCTTGCTACAGCTGGAACCGAGCCATACTAACGCCTCAGGACCATCCACTCACTGAAGTATCTCAACTAACGCTGGAAGATCTGGCCAATTACCCTTTGGTGACTTACACCCACGGGTTTACTGGTCGCTCAAAGCTTGACGAGGCTTTTAAGGGGCGTGGTTGTTCGCCGAGGGTGGTGCTTACCGCCACAGATGCCGATGTGATCAAAACTTACGTGCGTTTGGGGCTAGGAGTCGGAATCGTAGCTAAAATGGCCTATGACCCGAGTAAAGACGATGACCTTGTGGCTATTGATGCCAGTCACCTATTTGAGGTCAGTATTACCAAAATTGGCTTCCGCAGAGGAACCTACCTACGCAGCTATATGTATGATTTTATTGAAATGTTTGCTCCGCACCTCGAGAAGAGTCTGGTACAGGAAGCGGCGTATAGACAATCTCGGAGTGAATTGGAGGAGCTCTTCAGTCAGGTATCGTTACCGGCCCATTAGCTATCGGAGTCTACATTGCTGCGGTGTAAACCGCATTCCTTGATGGTGCTTTCTTCCCACCACCAGCGCCCTTCACGCTCGTGCTGGTTTGGGCTAATGGGGCGTGTGCAGGGTTCGCAGCCGATGCTAACGTAGCCACGATCATGCAGCGCGTTATAGGGCACATCAAACATGCGTATAGTCTCCCAGACCTGCGCCGAGGTCCAGTTTGCTAACGGATTGATCTTGGTTAGCGCGTGAGTTTCGGTTGAGAAGCTCGCGTCTGCTTCGAATACAGAAACATGGGCCCTGCTAGGGCTCTGGTCACGGCGCTGGCCAGTAACCCAACCATCCAGCTGCGCCAGGCGCGCCCTCAGTGGAGTGATCTTGCGAATTTCGCAGCACTCCTCATGACCATCCTCGTAAAAGCTATACAAGCCTTTGTTTGTAATTAGTTTTTGTAATTGAGAGGCATTAGGATATAGCATCTCAATGGTGATCCCATAATGCTTGCGTACCTTCTCTATGAACTGGTAAGTCTCCGGGTGTAAACGCCCGGTATCCAGCGTGAACACGGTAAAATCCTGATTGAGTTTGCTGGCCATCTCAATAAGAACGACATCTTCAGCACCGCTAAATGAAATTCCCAAGTTGGGAATAAGCTCTAGGGTCTTCGCTAATATCTCCTTTGGAGTTTTCTGTTTAGCATTCAAATTCAATTCTTCAATCTTTTCAAGCGATAACATTGAGAACCTCAGATAAAGTCAGGGCTGGATAAAGTGTCACACAGTCGGGCCTGATAGGGTGATCCATTCTCGGTTATTTCCTTGTTCAGGTAAAGTGGTGGCAACTTTGATGGCGCATTCTTGGCGGAGCAATGTTCCACGTGAAAAAACTAATGATTTTAGATGCTTATACTGTCTAAGTGATCAAATGCACAAAATATGCTAACTAAAATGCTTACAAACCCCCTATCTTGTGTTGTCTGGATTGAGAGGCCACTCTTAGCACTTTGCCCCGGGCCTCATATCTGCTAAATTGACGTTGATTTTTACACAGCCATAACGAAAGGTGGAACAGGTTTGGAAATTGCATGTTTAGATTTGGAAGGGGTGCTTATCCCTGAGATTTGGATCGGGTTTGCAGAGAAAACCGGTATTGAGGAATTACGGGCAACCACGCGAGATATACCTGATTACGATGTGTTGATGCGGCAAAGACTCGAATTGCTAAGGCAGCATAAGCTCGGCCTTACCGATATCCAGCAGGTCATCGCCACCATGGAGCCAATTCCCGGCGCGGTGGACTTCGTAGAGTGGCTTAAGGAGCGCTTTCAAGTGGTTATTCTGTCTGACACTTTTTACGAGTTCTCCCACCCGCTGATGCGGCAACTGAACTTTCCAACCCTATTCTGCCACCACCTAATTGCTGATAAAAATGGGGATATCGTTGGCTACAAGATGCGCCAGCAAGATCCCAAGCGCGCATCTGTGGAAGCGTTTCATTCCTTGAACTTTAAAGTAATTGCTGCGGGTGATTCCTATAATGATACGAGTATGCTGGGCGAGGCTGATGCCGGCATTCTGTTTAAAGCGCCGGAAAATGTTATTTCTGAGTTCCCGCAGTTTCCTGCAGTAGCTGAATATGCCGAATTAAAGCAAGAATTTCTCAAGGCGAGTGAAGGAGAATTGAACCTGTAACGCGGATAGAGTGCGGGTTTTGAAGGTTTTTTTGTTGATATTCTGGGTTCGTTTAGTTTTGCAATGTATTGATTAAAATATTTATTTTGTCAAAGCATTCGGTGTACTCATCGGCTAATACAGAGTCGGAAACGATGCCGCCACCAGCCCAGCAGTGAATTTCTCCGTCACTGCACAATAAGCTACGGATAGTGATATTACTGTCCATATTGCCTTGGCAATCCAAATAAAAAAGAGAACCGCAGTAAGCCTCACGGGCATGGCTTTCCAGCTCTTCAATGATCTGCATCGCCCTCAGCTTTGGTGCGCCGGTAATAGAGCCGCCCGGGAAACAAGCTTCCAATAAATCCAGTGCATCCTGCTTTTCATCCAGATAGCCCGAAACGGTGCTGACCAGATGATGAACACTGTTAAAGCTTTGCAATTCAAACAGCTTCTCCATTTTTACGCTACCAATAGAGCAAACTTTCCCCAAGTCATTGCGCAACAGGTCCACGATCATGAGATTTTCGGCTCTGTCTTTCTCGCTACTTTGCAATTCCTCAGCTAAGCTGCGGTCAGATTTACTATCAATACCCCTTGGTCTGGTGCCCTTAATTGGCTGCGTGATGACGTGGCCTTGCCTGACGCTAAGGAAGCGCTCCGGGGAGTTGCACAGCAGCGCCTGGTCCTGCCAGGCAATGAATCCGGAAAAGGGACTGAGTGAGGATTCTCTCAGCTTCAGGTAGGCCGCTAGCGGTTCGCCTGTGTAGTGACTTGAAAACCGCTGGGTAAGATTGACTTGGTAACAGTCTCCGGCATCGATGTAGTCTTTGATTCGGGCAAAGGCCAGGCCGTATTCTTCGGGTGTAGTATCTGTCTTAAAAGCCTGCTTTAATTCAAAATCATAAAAATTAATACTCTTTATAGGCAGGTTGTTAGACTCTAAAAGCGATGTTATTTCGCTAATAAATTGGGGGGTGCATCTAGGCATGAAGATGAGTTTGCTCGATTCCTTCAAATGATCAACGATTAAAGCCCAGCTATAGAACCCCGCAAATGCCTGCTCAAAACTAAAGGCTTTGTGGGTGTTTAATTTGGGGTAGCCAAGAACTCCAATCAGGCCTCCGCTGAACGGTAAAGGGCCAATCTCGCTTGGTATTCCCATCTCCGATGCGCCATATTTAGCTTGTAGCTCGCGCAGGGCCGGGAAAAAACCCTCAGTGGTTAATCCTATGTCCGGGTCAGAAGAACTAAACTCACCATCAGTGATTGTTAGATAGGCCTCTGGGGCTGCGGATAGGATGTCAAAACGCGCTAAACCTGGGTCAGCCTGGCCACTTTCAAGAAACGCTGGCATTGGGAGCTGCGCCAGCGCGTTCATATAGGCTGAACTGTCTGCAGCGTATTTCAATTGATGGATAGTGTAGTCGAGCATTCAGTTACTTCTCAAGCAGTAGGCTGCCTTGATTCAGTAAGACTTCTAATATGGGCTGTATCTCATTAATAGGTAAAACTATTTCAACATCAGATGCCTCGAATTTAGTACAGTTACACAAGTGCTGTGCTGACCCAAGCGCGCTGATTGGCACAGAGAAGTGTCTACCGTTAACAAACAGGTGTAGCACTGATGAGAGTTGCATATAAGCAAAGCGCGATGAAGGGCACTTTGCCAGCTTGCAGCCGGCTTTGAGTTCTCTCAACACCTCATTTAGAGTTAGCGCCGTTTCTGGCGGTTCGATTAGCTCCGGATATTTAGGCTCAGTCGCATTGCAGCCAAACCAAAGTAAGAACTTCTCCTGGTTGTCTGTAAGCCCCAATAATGCGGTAAAGGTTTCGTTAAGTGTGTCTGGATCGATTTCTCCAGCGTGCTGGGCGGGTCGCGGCTGGTCACTACTAAAGCGTCGTTCCTCGTCCAGTCCATGAATCAACTGATCGGTGAAACCTAGTAACATCTCACCGAAGGATGGGGCTCTGAACCCTATTGAATAACACAAACTATTGCCTGTCGAAACACCGTGATGGGGAATTCTGGGAGGTAAGTACAAAACATCCCCTGAGCCTAAGTTGAACTCCTGTTGACTATGGAAATCAGCCAGCAACTTCAGGTCAGAATTGGGAACCAGGGCGGCATCTTTATCACAGCGTGGACCAATTTGCCAACGTCGCGAACCGGCCCCTTGTAGCAGGAAAACATCGTAGCTATCAAAGTGTGGGCCAACCCCGCCACCATCGGTGGCGTAACTGATCATAACGTCTTCAATACGCCAGTCGGGGAGATAGCTAAACTGTTTTTTTAGATCCGCAACCTGCTCTACCCATTGATCGACTGCTTGGATCAATAGGGTCCAGTTCTGCTTGGGTAATTGCTGGAAATGAGCTTCGTTAAATGGCCCGTTTTGTAATTGCCAGCTATTATGCTCGTATCTAACCAGTCGGCTTTCGATGAGCTCCTCACAGGCAAGGCCCGCAAGTTCTTCGGGCTCAATCGGGTCTTTAAAATCGGGAAGGTATGACCTGATCAGCAGCGGCTGTTTGTGCCAATAGTGTGCTAAAAATTCACCTTGATTAAAATTATCAGTTTCATCGATCATAGGTTTATCATAAACAGACACCAAACTAACACGCTGACAGGCTCACGTACTCAGCAATGTTAGCAAGTTGTGTTACACATCAAGGGCTTGTTGAATTGCATTGCCGATATAACTACGCGGTGTTAATGCTCGTAATCGGGATTTTGCTTCTTCTGGAATATCCAGTGAGTCGATGAATGCCTGCATTTGTTCCTGGTCAATCTTGTTGCCGTGGGTAAGCGCTTTTAATTTCTCATAAGGCTGATCCACTTGGTGCTGTCTCATCACGGTCTGTATAGGTTCCGCTAACACTTCCCAGCAGTTATCCAAATCCTTATCGATAGCTTGAGCATTAAGTTTTAGCTTACTCAACCCTTTCATCGTTGCCTGGTATGCTATGAGGCTGTGGGCAAAGCCCGTTCCTATGTTACGCAGAACTGTCGAGTCACTTAGATCACGCTGCCATCGCGACACAGGAAGCTTGTTTGACAGGTGGCTCATCACCGCATTAGCGAGCCCGATATTACCTTCGGAATTCTCGAAGTCTATGGGATTCACTTTATGCGGCATGGTCGAGGAGCCAACTTCACCTTCGGCTATTTTTTGCTTGAAATAGCCGACAGATATGTAGGACCAAATATCTCGATCAAGGTCGAGAATGATAGTGTTGAATCGTATACAGGCAGCAAAAAGTTCGGCCACATAATCATGCGGCTCAATTTGCGTTGTGTAGGGATTCCAGTGCAAACCCAGACCTTCAACAAAGCCTTTGGCGGTGGCTGGCCAATCTATGTCTGGATAGGCTGATAGATGGGCGTTATAATTTCCAACCGCGCCATTAATTTTTCCCAGTATTTCCGAGTTGGAAAATTGTGCTAGCTGCCGTTCGAGTCGGTGGACAACGTTAGCAATTTCTTTGCCTAATGTGGTGGGGGAGGCTGGCTGGCCGTGGGTTCGCGAGAGTAATGGCTGTTTCGCATACTCTACCGCCATGACGCGAAGGGACGCTATCAGGGATTGCATCACTGGCACTACGGCGCGGTCTCTGCCTTCCTTTAGCATCAGTGCATAGGCAAGGTTGTTGATGTCTTCAGAGGTGCAGGCAAAATGCACAAATTCGATTTGTTCCTTAAGGTCAGCATTTTTGCCAACCTTCTCTTTAATGAAATACTCTACTGCCTTTACATCGTGGTTGGTGATGGCTTCAATTTCCTTGATACGTGCAGCATCATGGGGTGAAAAATCGGCAACAAGTTGCTCAAGAAATTTATTGCCGGCACTTTTGATTGACCCGGCCTCTACAACGCCAGGGTTTCCTGCCAAATTTTGTAGCCACCTGACTTCAACCAGGACGCGATACTTCATCAGCGCATATTCGCTGAAGTACAATCTTAAGCCTTCGCACTTGGCTGCATATCTACCATCAATTGGAGAAATTGCCATCAGTGCTTCCTGATCAGTCTTTGTCATCGCCTGCTACCTAAATTGGTAAAATTAATTTCCTGTGTATATTACCAATTGTTTGCCGAATCTGCTTGCGATGTATTACTAATCGGCAGCGACGGCCTCCTAATTGATACCAAAGCACAACGAACGTCTGACAATAACAACGCTCTAATTTTATTTGCCTCTGTCTCATTCTCTGAAAGAGGCGCAGTATATTTAAGTGACTCTCTGATCTAGTTCTGCATTAAATAGTTTTTAGTTAATTTGTTGCGCAATATAAACATGCCCAGTGTGTAGCGAATCACATCGGCATTCTCTCTCGGTTTTTGATTACTGAATATGTCTTGTAAAATTTTAATTCCGAGGTTTAACCTTAACTCATTGACACAGGAGTATATTTAATCAATAGACTTCGGGTTCAAAGTGAGCAGGGGATTGATGCAAGTGATCAGGTTGTCGTCAGCGGCTTGCTTGTCGTTGGCTAAATGGCTAACCAATACGGCACATTGCACCACGGCAGACAGTGCAATCTGTTGCTGCCCCCAAGGGCTGAACTTAACTGAAAAAGAGCTCAATAATCGCTCCTCCTAAACAGCGTTCTTCATCATATAGCACAATGTATTGCCCCGGTGTAATCGCGCGCTGGGGCTGATCGAAATCAACTCTAAGGTGATTCGTGTCGTACTGACTTACCGTACAAAGCTGATCTTCCTGCCGGTACCGAATCTTGGCAGTACAGCGTAGCGGCATGACTGGCCCGCTAGAATTGATCCAAGTCGGTATGGATGCCTTGAGGCTGGAAGACAGCAAGTATTTATTCTGATTACCTTGAGCCACTTGCAAGATGTTTTTGTCCATGTCTTTACCAACTACATACCATGGTGACTCGCCAAATTGTTTCTTACCTCCTATACCCAGGCCCTGGCGCTGTCCATAGGTGTAGTACATTAATCCGGCATGCCGCCCTAGCGACTCCCCCTTGATAGTTTGTATGTCACCCGGCTGTGCCGGAATATACTTTTGTAGAAAGTCAGTGAATTTCCGCTCACCTATAAAGCAGATTCCAGTGCTATCTTTTTTGTCGTGGGTAATAAGCCCCAGCTCTGCAGCTACCTTTCTGACTTCTGATTTCGATAGCTCACCTACGGGAAACAAACTCCTGTGCAAACAGCTTTCATTCACCTCACAGAGAAAATAGCTTTGATCCTTGTTGTTATCAAAGCCCTTCAGCAACCACGTTGAGTCGCCCCTTTCATTCTTCCTGACGTAGTGGCCGGTGGCAATCAAGTTGGCACCAAGCTCGGTTGCATACTCGAGAAATGCCTTGAATTTAATCTCCCGGTTGCACAGCACATCTGGGTTTGGAGTTCGACCGGCTGCGTATTCCTTCAAGAAGTGCTCGAATACATTGTCCCAGTATTCTGATGCGAAATTGGCGGTGTGTAGTTTAATGCCCAGCTTGTCACAAACCGCTTGCGCATCATTTAAATCTTCAATAGCAGTGCAGTATTCGCTGCCATCATCTTCCTCCCAGTTTTTCATGAACAACCCTTCAACTAGGTAGCCTTGCTCTGAAAGTAGGTGGGCCGCCACGGACGAGTCCACACCGCCTGACATGCCGACGATGACTTTTTGTGCTGATATGGATGTTGGCTGCTTGTTCATATTATTGTTTCCACTAGCTTTCGGTAATCAGGGCCAGCGGGTAACGTATTCCTTTTCTGTAGTCTTCTATTGCAGACATCACCAGAGGGCTACGCATTTTATTACGTAGCTGATGAAGCTGAAGTAGGCTTAGCCACTCGATTTTAACTATGTCCTGATCCAAGGCCCTGTCTTCATGGTGATGAAGTGGCTCTGCTATAAAGCAGTGGCGAATGTAATACACGCCATTAGCCGAAGAGGTGTATTGGTATACGCCCAGAAAATGTCTGATACCGACTTCCCAGCCGGTTTCTTCAAAGGTTTCCCTTACTGCTGCTTGAATCAGGGTTTCGTTTTCCTCAAGGTGGCCAGCCGGTTGATTATAAACGATATTACCATCAGACATCTCTTCGACCATTAGAAATCGATTATCACGTTCGACGATGGTTGCTACGGTAATGTGAGGCATATTTTTCATAATCATCTGTTTTACCTGAAGTCCCAGCAGCTAAGTCCCTCTTCGGTCAATGCCCTAGCTTTTATATTTAGTAGCCCGCCTAAAGTTAGCGCTTTGGTAAACCGGTGTAAAAGTGGATAATAGCGGTATAACAGCAGAGAATTGAAAGATGAGCAAATTAACCCATTTGGATAGCAAGGGTAACGCCCATATGGTTGATGTCGGGGATAAGACATCAACCCGGCGATTAGCTGTGGCATGTGGCACGGTTTCAATGGCCTCGAAAACTCTCGCTATGATTGGCAACGGGAGTCACGCGAAAGGGGATGTTGTGGCCACCGCCCGCATTGCAGGCATTCAGGCAGCTAAAAAGTGTGCTGAGCTTATTCCGTTGTGCCATCCGTTAATGCTCACCTCAATCGAAGTGCAAATTGAACTGGACAGCGATAATAACCAGGTGCAAATCGAAGCGATTTGCAAGCTGGACGCACAAACCGGCGTAGAGATGGAGGCACTGACAGCCGTTTCTGTAGCCGCTCTAACCATCTATGACATGTGCAAGGCCGTTGATAAAGGTATGGTGATAGGTTCCGTGCTTTTGAAGGAAAAACAAGGTGGGAAAAGCGGGCATTACAAACGCTCTGCGCAACAGTAACGTAGCCATGATAACTATCCATTACTTTGCCAGTATCCGCGAATTACTCGACCAGTCCCAGCAGCAACTGGAATTGCCAACGCATGTGTCAACGGTTAATGAACTAATACAACACCTAGTTGATAGCGAGCCGAAAAAATTACAAATACTGACTGACCCGAGCAAGGTCCTTATCGCCGTTGATCAGACAGTTGCGGACAGAAATCATGTGCTTTCTGGTGATGAGGAGGTCGCTTTTTTTCCACCAATGACAGGGGGGTAAAAGTTGGTTCCATGGTAATTGTACAAACTGAAGATTTTAATATCCAAACTGAATACGATGCACTTCGATCAAAAACTGATGGGGGGGCTATTGTTACATTCACCGGACTAGTGCGGGAGCTTTACGATTTAGCTGGCACCAATTCAGAGGCAGTCCAGTCACTCTATCTCGAGCACTATCCGGGAATGACAGAAAAATGTTTGCAAGATATAGCCGATCAAGCAGCGAATCGCTGGAACATACTGGGCAGTAGAGTCATTCATAGAGTAGGCGAGCTAAAAGCAGGAGACCAGATTGTTTTTGTGGGTGCGGTCAGCGCCCATCGGGCGGATGCTTTTGCCGCAGCACAATTCATCATGGACTATTTGAAGAGCCAGGCACCTTTCTGGAAGAAGCAAACCACCTCAACCAGTACCGACTGGGTTGAGAGCAAACAATCTGACACCGAATCACTGAAGCGCTGGTAACAGCAATGAAGTTACCAGCTTCACACGCATCGGTTAATTACACGTCTAAAGTGTTGAATTCTCCTGGCTGCAGTCCTGCTAGCCCCCAGTCACCGATTTGCCAGCGTATCAGTCTTAATACAGGATAGCCCACGGTAGCCGCCATTCGACGTACTTGCCGATTTTTCCCCTCAAACAACGTCAACTGAATCCAACTGGTAGGGATGAATTTTCTTTCTCTGATTGGTGGGTTTCGCGGCCACAGCGCGGGCGAGTCGATGCGGCAGACTTTGGCCGGGCGGGTGATTCCGTCCTTTAATTTCACTCCCTGACTGAGCCTATCCAAGGCTTCGCCATTTATCTCTCCTTCCAGTTGAGCGAGATAGATTTTTCCAAGCTTAAATCGCGGATCACTTATGCTCTGCTGCAGCTTTCCGTCATCAGTAAGCAACAATAGTCCCTCGGAATCCTTATCCAGCCTGCCGGCTGGGTAGAAACCTTGCTCTGTTATGAAAGCTGCCAATGTTTGGTATGACGCTTCGCCTGTAAATTGCGAAAGCACATTGAACGGCTTGTTGAATAGAATTAGTTTTGGCACGACAAGCAATTATACGCACAAGCGAGCTCGAAGTAGGGTCTGGCCGTGCAATATGCGTAGTGCATCTGTGCGTTATAAAGCAGAACGATAACTCAGGGATCAGCCAGTTTCAGCTTCACTATCAGCATCGTGACTGACGATTTCCGCTTTATTATTGGCAACTTCCACAGCCTGCTCCGTTTCCGCAGGGATATCCGCCGAAGGAGTCTGTGACTCTTCAGCGACTGGTTGGATATTCGCAGCGTGAAGGCCTTTTGGTCCCTCAATAGTCTCGAAAGAGACTTGTTGCCCAGCTTTGAGCGTTTTATACCCTTCCATTCCAATAGCAGAGTAGTGAGCGAAAAGATCATCGCCACCATCATCAGGTAGAATAAAGCCAAAACCTTTAGCGTTGTTAAACCACTTAACTAGCCCAGTATTCATGGATATTACTCCGCAGTTCTTATTATAGTTCTACAGTCTGTAACAGCTATTACTAGAAAATCTATACACTATCACTATAGTAAAGTCAAAAACCGTCAGTTTCAGATTACCCTTGAAAAGCAAAAATTAAGCCCCAAAAAGTGTATAATCTAACCTTAGGGATAGCACTGACGGATGGATAGGCAAGTCGCTCCATAGAGTGGATTGTAAAGCTGATAAAGATGTATTTGTGTGTCCTGGTTATGAGTAATTCAAAAAATATCAATTAGAATTAGGTGCGAATGTGGAGCTGATGGGGCATAAAAACTCCGGAGATGATGGTGACAACGAGGGCGATAGTAGCTTTGCAACCGCTACCGCCAAGCCACTGGTCGAGGATCCCCCATTATACAAAGTAGTTCTAATTAATGACGATTATACGCCAATGGATTTTGTTGTGGATGTGCTCCGGTCATTTTTCAATATGAATGTAGAAAAAGCCACACAGGTAATGCTTAAGGTACATACGGAAGGGAAAGGTGTTTGCGGTGTTTACAGCAAGGATGTCGCCGAGACTAAAGCAACGCAAGTAAACGAGTATTCACGGGAATGCGAACAGCCGTTACTTTGCAGTATTGAGATAGAGCGGTAGGAGTAGTGCTACTACTGATTATTCACTTAAAAGGCTGAAGCATGCTAAGTAAAGATTTGGAAACTACGCTAAACCTCGCTTTCAAAGGAGCGCGCAAGAAGCGTCATGAGTTTATGACAGTGGAACACTTGCTATTGGCGTTGCTCGACAATCAAATTGCCTCTAGCGTTCTTATTGCTTGCGGTAACGACCTCAGCTGGCTGCGCAACAAGTTGGTCGAGTTTGTCGACACCACGACTCCTCTGATCCCAGAATCCGAGCCAGCACGCGAGACTCAACCTACTCTAGGATTCCAGCGAGTCTTGCAGCGATCGGTTTTTCATGTGCAGTCCTCCAGTAAAAGCGAAGTTACCGGAGCCAATGTTCTGGTCGCTATCTTTAGTGAGCAGGAGAGCCAAGCCGTTTACTTGCTCAAACAACAAGATATAGCCCGTATCGATGTGGTTAATTACATTACCCATGGGATATCTAAAATTCCGGGTAATGCCGATGATCCAGAATTGGGCGCTCATCACAAGCAGGGAGAGGAAACTGGTAGTGATGCGACGTCTAGTGCACTGGACAGTTTTGCTACAAACCTTAATGCTGAAGCAGAGCAGGGTAGAATCGATCCATTAATAGGCAGAGAAGACGAAGTGATTAGGGTGGTCCAAATACTCTCTCGGCGGCGCAAAAACAATCCTCTGCTAGTCGGTGAATCAGGCGTTGGAAAGACGGCTGTCGCAGAAGGTTTGGCAAAATTAATAGTCGAAAAATCCGTGCCAGACGTACTGTCTGATAGTGTTATTTATGCCCTGGATCTCGGTGCTTTGCTGGCAGGTACAAAATACCGTGGCGACTTCGAAAAGCGTTTTAAGGCGCTCCTTGCCGAGTTAAAGAAAAATGAAAATGCGGTTTTATTTATCGATGAAATTCACACCATTATCGGTGCAGGTGCTGCATCAGGTGGGGTCATGGATGCATCTAATTTATTAAAACCTGTGCTTACATCAGGCCATATGCGATGTATAGGTTCGACGACATATCAGGAATATAGGGGAATTTTCGAGAAAGATCGCGCATTATCGCGACGTTTTCAAAAAATCGATATTGATGAACCCGATATTAATACGACCTATCGTATTTTAAAGGGATTAAAATCCCGTTTCGAACAGCACCATGAACTGCGTTATAGCGACAAAGCGCTTAAGGCGGCGTCAGAACTGGCGGATCGTTATATTAACGACCGTTATATGCCGGATAAGGCAATTGACGTGATCGATGAAGCGGGTGCTTTCCAACGCCTCCAAACCGCAAGCAAACGCAAGAAGTTGATTCAGATCGCAGACATTGAAAAAGTGGTAGCTTCAATTGCCCGCATTCCCCCAAAGCACGTTTCCACTTCGGATGTTGCTGCGTTGAAGAGCCTGGAACCGAACCTCAAGATGGTCGTATTTGGGCAAGATAAGGCAATTCAAACCTTGTCGACCGCCATCAAACTTTCGCGCGCAGGATTAAATGATAGCGAAAAACCGATAGGCTCGTTTCTTTTTGCGGGCCCAACCGGGGTAGGTAAAACTGAAGTCAGTCGGCAATTGGCAAAGGTTATGGGCATCGAATTGCTGCGTTTCGATATGTCAGAATATATGGAAAGGCACACGGTTTCTCGGCTAATTGGGGCGCCCCCTGGTTACATAGGTTTTGACCAGGGAGGGTTGATGACCGAAGCCGTTACCAAGAATCCTCATTGTGTCCTGCTTCTAGATGAGATAGAAAAAGCACACCCAGATGTGTTTAATTTGCTTTTACAAGTAATGGATCACGGAACGTTGACAGATAACAATGGGCGCAAGGCTGATTTTCGCAATGTGATTTTGGTAATGACAACAAATGCTGGTGCTCAGGAAATTTCCCGCTCATCGATTGGCTTTACCGAGCAGGATCACAGTACTGACGGCATGGAAATCGTCAAGAAAGTCTTTACTCCTGAATTTCGCAACAGACTCGATGGCATCATTCAATTTGGAACACTTACACCGGAAACCATTCGAACCGTTGTTGATAAATTTTTGGTTGAGCTCCAGGCGCAACTCGATGAGAAGCGCGTAGGTATACACGTGGATGATGCGGCAGTGGATTGGTTTGTCGAACACGGCTACAGCGAATCGATGGGTGCAAGACCTATGGCCAGATTAATCCAAGAAAAGCTTAAGAAAGAAATAGCTGAAGACATATTGTTTGGTAAATTGTCTGAGAATGGTGGTGATGTCTACGTATCGCTAGAAGGTGGGGAGATTTCGCTGGAAGTTAAAGGCCGCAAGAGCAAGGAAAAAGAAAAGAAAGAATTAAGCCAGGTGAGGCCTTAGGTCCTATCGAGAAATCGATTAGTAATTCTACCTGGCTCGGTAGGTGATTCGTCCCTTAGTGAGATCATAGGGAGTTAACTCTACGCGTACTTGATCTCCAGTTAAAATACGAATGTAGTTTTTCCGCATCTTGCCTGAAATATGTGCAGTTACGATGTGCCCATTCTCGAGCTTTACTCTAAACATAGTATTGGGAAGGGTATCAACGACTTCTCCTTCCATTTCAATCTGATCTTCTTTAGCCATTGGCTATCCTTTACGAGACATTGCGTCATTAAGAAACGGCGGATTGTGCCCGATTTTTGCAAGATAAGCAAAGGCTGCAATCGGTCGGTCCTATTTAAGGAGTACCCACTTCCCAGCGATCAGTAATTGTATTGGGCGGTATTTATTTTTGTAATTCATTTTCTGGCAGTTGTTTATCCAATATCCGAGATAAAGATAGGGCAAATCTAGTTGAAGGGATTTCTCTATTTGCCAAAGGATGATGTAACTACCCAGTGAGCGTTTTGAAGCAGTTGGATCGAAGAATGTGTATACGGCTGACAAACCATTTAGCAAAATATCCGTCACGCTGACCGCTACCAGCTTGTCATCAGCGTAAAACTTATAAAATCGAGTATCATCAGTTTTAGTGGCGATGAAAGCCTGAAACTGCTCTTGGGTCGCTGGGAACATATCCCCATCCCTATGTCGGGTATTGATATAACGGCAGTATAAATCAAAAGACTCCCTGTCATTTAATTCTACGGATTCTTCAACCCATAAATCCTGATTCAGTCGTAGGGTTTTTTTCTGACTCCGTCTTGGCTGAAATTCATTGACCTGGACGCGGCAGGAAATGCAGGCATCGCAATAGGTGCAATCTGGCCGATAGAGGTAAGCACCGCTGCGTCGATAGCCAAGACTACTTAGTTTTGTGTTCAGTGCCTGGGTTATGGTTAACTCTGGATCAACAAAAACCGTTGTCGATTGCTGTTCATCCTTGTAACTGCATGGATGAGGTGTTGTGCGATACAGGCGAATGGATGTACTTATTTTAGGGTCAGAGCTCATTGTTTCCCCAAGTCCAGTTCTAATTGCCACCTGCCCATGTTACCCGGTTTATCCAAATTATCCTGCAATTCTTTAAGGAACTGCGATCGTGGTATTTCCCGTGCACCTAATGAGAAGAGATGATTGCTGCTAACCTGACAATCAATCAACTGATAACCCCAATGTTGCAAATGTTTAACTAAATTAACTAAAGCCAATTTCGAGGTATTATCCTCGCGATTGAACATCGATTCGCCAAAAAAAACCCGGCCAATAGCGATTCCGTACAAACCACCAACTAGTACAGAATCACGCCACACTTCCACTGAATGGGCAATGTTGCGCTCGAATAATTCACAATAACCGGCTTGCATGGATTCGGTAATCCAGGTGCCTGCCTCGTCGCGCCGAACCTCAGCACATTTCTTAATGACGGCCTCGAAACCCTGGTCGAAAGTGAGCGTGTAACTCTGCCGACGCATCAATTTCTTAAGGGTGGTGGATATGACCAGCTGATCGGGCACTAACACCATGCGCGGGTCAGGCGACCACCAGAGTATTGGCTGCCCTGCCTCGAACCAGGGAAAAATGCCCGACCTATATGCTTCTACAAGTCGCTCAGGGCTTAAATCACCCCCTGCAGCCAATAAGCCGTTCGGTTCTAAAAGAGCCGTTTGCACGGGCGGAAACTTTAGACTATTTTGCTCAAGTAGGGGAATCGACATATTTAGTTGCTAGGCCGCGGCTAGGAATCCAAAAACTTTTCAGCATCCAGTGCCGCCATACAACCAAAACCCGCACTGGTTACTGCTTGCCGATATACTTGGTCGGCTATATCACCGGCAGCGAAAATCCCCGGCACGCTGGTTTGAGTGGCATTTCCACCAAGACCTGTATTTACCACTACATAGCCATTTTTCATTTTCAGCTGGTCCTGAAATATCTCCGAATTAGGGAGGTGGCCAATAGCTATAAACACGCCATCAACATCAAGCTTGACCATTTTCCCGCTGCTGGCATGACTAATATTAACTCCCGTTACTCCCATATTATCCCCCAACACTTCATCGAGAACATGATCCCATGTCAGGGTCACCTTGCCTTCCTCCACTTTATCAAACAACTTTGTCTGCAGCATTTTTTCAGCGCGCAGTGAGTCACGCCTATGCACCAGCGTGACGTGAGAGCAAATGTTCGACAGATACAGTGCCTCTTCAACCGCCGTGTTACCACCACCAATGACAGCCACTGGTTTATCGCGATAGAAAAAACCATCACAGGTAGCGCATGCACTGACCCCTTTGCCCATAAAAGCGGTCTCGGATTCAAGGCCAAGATATTGCGCGGAGGCTCCGGTTGCTATAATCAGTGCATCGCAACTATAGGTGCCACTGTCGCCTTCCAGTTTGAAGGGGCGATTTTTAAGGTCAACCTTATTGATATGATCAAAAATCAGCTTTGTATCAAATCGTTCTGCATGATTTTTCATGCGCTCCATAAGATCAGGCCCCTGCAACCCATCAATATCTCCTGGCCAGTTATCTACGTCAGTCGTGGTTGTTAGTTGACCGCCCTGTATCAGTCCGGTGATGACAACCGGATCTAAGTTAGCCCTAGCGGCATAAACTGCAGCCGTATAGCCAGCCGGGCCTGAGCCCAGAACGATTAATCGGTGGTGAATTACTTCTGTCATAACATACTTCCAGATAAGAAATTATTTGATCGGCATTGCCTAAGTGGTAACACCGGATGAAGTTTCATGGTTACAGACCGTATTCTACTCAATTTTAGCGTGGAAGGACCGCTAACCCTGAATAGGGAATCATCTATTTCTAGGGTATTTTTTGTCCTTAAAAACGCAATAAGTCAGAGTAAGCAATTATGCCGCTTCTATACACTCAATACTTTCTTCTCTTTAACAAATTATCCATTATTTTGGTGATAAACTTCCTTCTGATAAACCAATAAATTGAAAAATGTATCCATGAGACAACTTAATCAACAATCTGACGTAAGTACCATTGTGCAACGGTTAGTGCGTGAGGGCACGTTGATCGTTTATTTTGTGCTCGCCATCTTCCTCCTTATCGCGCTCTCAACCTATTCGGTCTCAGATCCGGGCTTCACTACGACCGGCACTGGTGATGATATTAACAATGCCGTAGGTAGCGTTGGTGCCTGGTTAGCTGATGTGTTATTTCAGTTACTCGGTTATCTTGCCTATGTGTTTCCAGCCTTTTTGGGCTATAAGGTATACAGCTCGTTTCAAGAAACAAAATTAGAAGAAGAATTCTCCTGGCAGATGTTTGCTCTCAAGGCCACCGGCTTTTTGCTGCTGACAATTGCTGCCTGCGGCCTTGCTACACTGCATTTCGAAATCAGCGATCAGCTCCCCTATATGGCAGGGGGGGTGGTGGGTTCGCTTGCAGTGGAGCTGACTCTGCCTATACTGGCCAGCTTGGGCAGTACCTTGCTTTTTCTTGCTATGTTTCTGTTTGGTTTGACAGTTGCAGTTGCGATTTCCTGGCTGCAATTTATCGACAGTATCGGCGCCTGGACACTGGCTATGGCGTCACTCAGCGCAATCAAGTTACGGAAACTGATTGAGACAAAGAAACAAGAAATGCTGGCCAAGAAAAGGTTAGAAGGGCGCAAACGTGTGCTTGATATACATATCAAAAAAGAGAAAAAGCGGATTCCACCGACGATAAAACAACCAGCGAGCAAACAGCTAAAAAAGAGCCAGCGAGTAGAGAAAGAACGTCAGGGCAAGCTATTCGAGGCATCATCGGTAAAAGAGCTGCCGGTAATTGGGCTGCTGGATCCCTCTCAGGATAATGGTGATTCAGGATTTTCTAAGGAGTCGCTAGAGGCTATGTCCAAGCTTTTGGAATTAAAACTAAAAGACTTTGGCATTGAGATTGAAGTTAGCGCGGTAAACCCTGGTCCGGTGATCACCCGCTTTGAAGTTCAACCGGCACCTGGGATCAAAGTTAGTCGCATTACAAATTTAGTTAAGGATTTAGCCCGCTCGCTTGCAGTGGTCAGCGTTCGGGTAGTCGAAGTCATTCCCGGGAAAACGGTTATAGGCATAGAAATACCCAATGAGACACGGGATATTATCTACCTTTCTCAAGTCCTCTCTTCAGTAGAGTTTGATCGGTCTAGCTCCAATCTGAGTATCGCGCTGGGCTACGATATTATTGGCAAGCCAGTAATCGTTGACCTTGGGAAAATGCCCCACTTGCTGGTAGCTGGGACCACAGGCTCCGGCAAGTCAGTTGGCATTAACGCCATGATTCTGAGCCTGCTATTTAAATCCACACCGGATAAAGTGCGGATGATCATGATTGATCCCAAGATGCTGGAACTGTCCGTCTATGATGGTATTCCGCACCTTTTAACTCCGGTGATTACTGATATGAAAGACGCAGCCAATGGCCTACGCTGGTGCGTTAACGAAATGGACAGACGCTACAAGCTCATGTCGATGCTGGGAGTTCGGAACCTGGCAGGCTTCAATAAGAAGATTGTCGAAGCCATGAAAATTGGCAAACCTCTTCTCGACCCGATCTGGCAGCCTGATCCCATGTTGCTAGCGGAGGAGCAGTCAGCCCCCGAGCTAGAGGAACTGCCAAGTATTGTCGTCATTGTCGATGAATTAGCTGACATGATGATGGTAGCAGGGAAGAAGGTTGAAGAGTTAATTGCGCGGATTGCACAGAAAGCCAGAGCTGCTGGCATACATTTAATACTAGCAACGCAGCGACCGTCTGTCGACGTATTAACCGGGCTTATTAAAGCCAACGTTCCCACGCGTTTGAGCTTCATGGTGCAGTCAAAGGTGGATTCGAGAACAATTCTAGGTGAGGGCGGGGCAGAGCAGTTGCTGGGCCACGGCGACATGCTTTTTCTACCGCCGGGTGGCGGCGTACCTACCCGAGTGCATGGGGCCTTTGTCAGTGATGAGGAAGTACACCGAGTCGTTGCAGACTGGAAGCAACGAGGAGAACCTGTATACATTGATTCCATTACTCAAGGTGCCGACGACATGGATATGCGCGGTCAATCCGGCTTAGTTGATGAGGAGGAGGATGCGCTTTACGATGAAGCTGTGCGCTTTGTCACCGAAACCCGGAAAGCCTCTATATCTGCCGTTCAGAGAAAGTTGAGAATCGGTTATAACCGTGCCGCGAGGATGATAGAATCTATGGAAGGGGCCGGTGTCGTATCAGAAATGGGTAGTAACGGTTCGCGGGAAGTAATTGCCCCGCTTCCGCCTCGCGATTAGTTTCCTGAAAATCTGTCACAGGTTTGAAATGCTTAACCATCGCTCGTTCATTTTTTTATTGGGTTTGTCCTTCTCCCTCCTCAATTGTGTGGTGGTATCGGCTCAGGTTTCCGCGCTCCAGCAACTTGATTCGCTGTTAGCGGATATGGATACACTTACTGCGGATGTGATTCAGCTGATCATCGAGTCTGATGGCGGCATCTTGGAAGAAAGCGAAATCAAGATGAAAATGAAACGGCCTAATGGGTTTTATTGGGAAACTGTAGCACCTTTTCCTGAACTGATAGTGACTAATGGCGAGACACTATGGAATTACCAGCCAGATCTCGAGCAGGTTGTCATCGAAGACTGGGACACCGAGCGCTCAGAATTGGCTGCGCAGTTACTTAACGGTGAAACGGAAAATTTGGCGCAGGAGTATGAAATAGCAATGCGCGACCCGAGCGAAGAGAGTACAGTGGAATTTGATCTTTTTCCACTCGATGCAAATAGCGTGTATAGCAAGATTATCTTAACTTTTCTATCGAGCAATCTGGATATGATCTATATTGAAAGCACCAACGGGCAAAAAACTGTGTGGCGCTTTTTAGAGCAAGAAAAAAACCTGAATATTGCTGATGAGGTGTTTGTGTTTACCCCCCCCGCTGGCATTGAAGTAATTCATAATTCTTATACTCAATAACAACTCTGCGTTAAATGAATACGCCACTCTTAGACAATCAACCGGCAGAAGATAATTATCAGCCATTAGCATCTAGGATGAGGCCCACTCATCTCTGCGATTTCATTGGACAGTCCCACTTGATGGAACCCGGTAAGGCGCTACAACAGGCCATCGTAAAAGACTCGCCCCATTCCATGATTCTCTGGGGGCCACCTGGTGTTGGCAAAACTACGCTGGCCAGAATAATCGCAACTGAGTGTGAGTGCTATTTCGAATCCTTGTCTGCTGTTCTTGACGGGATAAAGGATATTCGTCTAACCATAGAACGAGCCCGCTACCATCAATCAATCAGCGCCAAGCCTACGATACTGTTCGTGGATGAGGTGCATCGATTTAACAAAAGCCAGCAGGATGCATTCCTTCCCCATATAGAAAATGGCACGGTGATATTTATTGGTGCTACTACTGAAAACCCTGCATTTGAGTTAAACAATGCGTTGCTGTCCCGTGCCCGGATTTATCTACTGCACGCGCTCTCTGAGCAGGAGATTATAAAGCTCATCGACATTGCGTTAAATGATTCCAAATTGGGGCTTGGTTGCACGGGCTTAAAACTCAGCAGTGCACAGAAGGAGGTGCTAGCCAGAGCAAGCGACGGCGATGCCAGGCGGGTCCTCAATTACTTGGAAATCATGAGTGATCTCACCGTAGCTGACAGTGAGGGGGAAAGTGGTTCGACGATTCCGGATTCCTCAATTGCACAGGTATTGGAAGAAAGCAGCAGGCGTTTCGATAAACGAGGGGATATTTTTTATGACCAGATATCGGCGTTACATAAATCAGTTAGAGGCTCATCGCCTGACGCTGCATTATACTGGCTTAGCAGAATGTTGGACGGAGGTTGCGATCCGGTATATATTGCGCGCCGGCTTGTGAGGATAGCGAACGAGGATATAGGCAACGCTGATCCTCGGGCGCTGGGGTTGTCATTAAATGGCTGGGACACGTACACACGGCTGGGTAGTCCTGAGGGGGAACTGGCGTTGGCACAAGTGGTGGCCTACCTAGCTTGCGCTCCAAAAAGCAATGCAGTGTATAAAGCCTTTATCAGTGCACAACAACTCGTGGCCTCCTCCGGCAGCGAAGAAGTGCCTTTACATTTACGCAATGCCAGCACGGCACTGGCCGAGGAATTAGGTCACGGGGAAGAGTATCGATACGCCCATGATGAAGACAGCTGCTTTGCAGCGGGTGAGAACTATTTCCCTGAGTCGTTAAAGCAGAGCCGGTTTTACTACCCAGTGCAAAGTGGCCTTGAAATTCGGATAAAGGAAAAGTTGGACAATTTTAGAAAGCTGGATACTGAAAGCAACCAGCAACGCTATGAAAAGAGCAAGAAGGCCTAAATGACTGTTTACTATTATATTGCAATCGCATGTGGTGGTGCAGCCGGTGCGGTTTCCCGCTTCTGGTTGGCGTCAACCCTACAAAGATTTAATCAGACCAGTTTTCCGCTGGGAACCTTCGCTGTGAATTTGTTAGGCTCATTTTTAATCGGCGTGTTTTTTATATTGTTCGCAGAAAAAGTCCAGCTGGCAGAACAATGGCGACCGGTTATTGTCATTGGTTTTCTTGGCGCGATGACTACTTTCTCCACTTTTAGTTTAGATGCAATTCTTTTAATGCAGCAAGGTGATTATAATACCGCAGTTTTTTACCTGGCCAGCAGTGTGTGTGTGTGCATTCTAGCCGCCTGGTGTGGAATGCAACTCGCACGCGTTGTGTTTTAATTTATCAAACAGGATGAATCGATGTTAGATGCCAAATGGATACGCTCGGAGCCAGATAAACTGGCTGAGTTATTGCGCAAGAAAAAGTTCGAGCTTGATGTTGAATGGCTATCGCAGATTGATAGTAAGCGCAAGGAATTGCAACTGGAGACCGAAACGCTGCAGAACGAGAGAAATACACGTTCTAAATCGATCGGCAAAGCGAAAGCTGCTGGAGAAGATGTTTCCGATATCTTGCAAGATATGAACTATTTAAAAAATGCTCTGGATGAAAAGAAAGAGCAATTGGGGTTGTTGCAACAGAAAATGCACAACTATTTAATGGGTGTCCCTAACGTGCCAGAAAGCGCTGTGCCTGATGGTCATGATGAAACTGCCAACAAAACGGTTCTGGAATGGGGAACTCGGCCCAGCTTTGATTTCCAGGCATTGGATCATACTGATATCGGTGAGGGGCTTGAAGAGGGCCTGGATTTTACCACAGCCAGTAAAATAACCGGTTCTCGATTTGTAATAATGCACGGTAAAATTGCCCGATTACATCGCGCATTGATACAGTTTATGTTGGATACCCATACCAGCCAACATGACTACAAAGAGGTATATGTTCCCTTTCTGGTCAACAGCGACTCTCTGCGCGGTACCGGTCAGCTACCTAAGTTTGAGGATGATTTATTCAAGCTGCAGGGTCACAACGAGTACTACCTAATCCCCACTGCAGAAGTGCCAGTTACGAACTTGGTGCGTGATGAAATAATCGATGCTGAGTCCCTGCCACTCAAATTCGCCTGTCATACGCCGTGCTTCCGCAGCGAAGCAGGGAGTTATGGGAAAGACACTAAGGGTATGATCAGGCAACATCAGTTTGAGAAAGTGGAGTTGGTCCAGATCGTTAAACCCGATGGATCTACCGCCGCGCTCGAAGCATTAACCGGTCATGCAGAGGAAATATTGCAGCTGTTAGAACTGCCATATAAGAAAGTAATATTATGCGGGGGTGATTTGGGTTTTTCTGCAGCTAAAACTTACGACTTGGAAGTGTGGTTGCCATCACAAAATTGTTATCGAGAGATTTCTTCCTGCAGTTCTTTTACCGACTTTCAAGCTAGACGTATGCAAGCGCGTTGGCGCAATCCTTCTACTGGGAAACCCGAACTGGTGCATACAGTAAATGGTTCCGGTCTTGCTATTGGTCGAACCCTGGTGGCGATTATGGAAAACTTCCAAACCGAATCAGGAAAAGTAAAAATACCTGGGGTCTTACAATCCTATATGAACGGCCTGGAGTTTTTGCGCTGATGGATTTCTTCCCTCTGTTTGTTAATCTCAATGGCCGGGTTTGTGTTGTAGTTGGAGGAGGGGAGGTGGCTTATCGGAAAGCAACCCAGCTTTTACTTGCCGGTGCCCGTCTGCGTGTTGTGGCAGAGAATCACTTGGAAAAACTGCAGGAACTGATTAAAGATAAGGAGGGCGAGCTCATCAAGGGCCGTTTCTCACCATCTACCCTTGACGGTGCAACACTCGTTATTGCGGCGACCGATAACAGAGCAGTTAATAAACAAGTATTCAAAGTGGCAGAAGCCAATTCAACGCCTGTTAATGTTGTCGACCAGCCTGAATTATGTACCTTCATAATGCCTTCAATAGTGAACAGAAACCCAGTGCTTATCGCGATCTCAACAAGTGGGGCGTCACCGCTGCTAGCGAAGAAATTGAAAGAGCAATTTGAAACGATGGTACCGGCACGTACCAGTAACCTAGCTAATATTCTCAAGCAGTATCGTGGGAAGGTGAAACAAAAAGTTCCTGATCAGTCGCGGCGGCTTCGGTTTTGGGAGGAATTGTTAGACAGTGAATTTAGCGAGCTGGTCTACTCAGGGAACAATCAAAAAGCGATTGCGTTAATAGAACGCAAATTGGCAACTGGTAACGCAACTTCTGCTCGAGGTGAGGTTTATTTAGTTGGGGCCGGACCGGGCGATCCAGATTTACTCACATTAAAAGCACTCAGGCTGATGCAGAAAGCCGACGTTGTACTGTATGACCGATTGGTATCAGCACAGATTATGCTTAAGGTAAGAGCTGATGCGGAGAAAATATATGTCGGCAAGGCGCAGGCAAACCACACTGTAGATCAGGAAACGATTAATGATATGCTGGTTAGGCTGGCAAGCGCCGGTAAACGTGTGCTGCGATTAAAAGGCGGTGACCCGTTTATATTCGGCAGGGGTGGGGAGGAGATCGAAAAGCTAGCTGAGCACCAGATATCCTTTCAAGTCGTGCCTGGGATCACAGCGGCGTCGGGCTGTGCTGCTTACGCTGGTATACCGCTTACCCATCGCAGCTATTCACAATCGGTGAGATTCTTAACTGGACACCTTAAGGGCCATAAATCTGATATGGATTGGGGTTTGCTCGCGAAGGAACAGCAGACCTTGGTTTTTTACATGGGATTGTCAGGGCTCAAAACAATTTGTGAACGACTGCAAAACCATGGCATGAGCGGTGAAACTCCAATTGCTATTGTGCAGCAAGGTACGGCGCCGACCCAAAGAGTTTTAACCGGGATATTGAGCTCAATGCCAGTCCAGGTTGAAATTGAGAAGTTCAAAGCGCCCACAATAATAATTATCGGGGAGGTGGTCAGATTAAGAGAGAAGCTGGCGTGGTTATAGCGAAGTCGGCCCCCAGGGTGTTGCCTAAATACAATTCGTTGGTTTAGGAAGGCCAGCAATTTTATTTGCCAGTTTTGCCGGACTACTTCTGAACAAACGCATCAAATAGATACTTCGTCCTTTGTCTTTTCCCAAATCTCTTTTGACCAAATTTACCAGTGCTCGCGTAGCAGGGGCAACCTGATGGTATTGGTAAAATCCTCTTAGTAGCTTAATTATTTCCCAATGCGCTGAGGAAAGCCGTATGTCATCTTCCAGAGCGAGATGCTGAGCAATTACCTCATTCCAATCGCTTAGATTTTTAAGGTGCCCATCTTTATCCAGTTTAATTTGCCTGTCTTCTACAAGTATGCGATTAGCCATGTGAGTTAGAACCAGCTGACTACTTTTTTATGGGCACAACAAAGCTGGACAAATTCATCATAATTAACGGATTTAATATCTGAACGAATTTTACCAACTAACCCTCTTGCCTGGAGATCTTCCAGTTGTGCGTAAAATTTGAAACCGGGAACGGCCCCTTTTATTGAATTATCATCAATACAACAATAAACACCGTCTTCAATAAAGAGTATTGCGTCATCAGGGGTTAAGATGGAGATGCAAGTATCCATATCATGCAATAAAGACGTTTTATTAATAGTATGCAGGCAACTCATAAATTGAACACACAATTGGATTGATTAATTAACTGAGACAGTACTTCCGTTGAAATCTGCTCTACTGGCAATATCAGATCATCTGGAGTTAGTCCGCGTTGCGTCATGGATTTGGCGGAGACATACACTTTTTCCACACCATAAAGCTCGAGCGTTTCCAATGCCTTGCCTAAGGTCTTATTAGATATAGAGTCTGCCTGCTGATCGTTCAATAACTGGAACACTCCGTCTTCCAGAAAAACATAACTTACGTCCTGGTCATATATAGAGCAGGCCAAAACCATGTCGAGACATAGTTGAGCATTACCCGACCCATAAGGCGCTCGCCGAGTGAGAAATGTAAAATGTTTTTTGTTTGTCTTTGCTCTCAACTTGTCACCCAAAATTGATTATGCGATCTGAATTAACACCGGCATCGACCAATTGTCCGAGCCCTGAAAGAGTTGATTTGTCGCTTAGACTTACGGCTTCCAGTTCATACCGATTCGACTCACTGGCATCGACGATGCCGCGCCTCAGCGCAGAGGATACGCAGACGATAGAATCGAGCTGATGTTCATCAATTAATTTTTCCCAGGCCTTTTGCACATTAAACTCATCTTGCGCTGGCACCGCGAGACGATTAGCGTTATAGACCCCGTCACTGAAAAAAAACAGCCGATAAATTTCATGGTCCTGGGCCAAAACGCTCTTAGCAAAATGGTAGGCAGATGTGGCAGCCTGTGAGGAGTAGGGGGCTGCATAAATAATTATGGAGAATTTCACGTTAGTATTATCGCTATAAATGAAAAGCCCCGAATAAACGGGGCTTCACTATTAATCTACTTTATCAAAAATAAAGCGGACACATCGATAGAGCGATGTAGCCGCTTTACTGTCTTCCTGTTAGTGAGCCTAGCAAATGCAGGAGGTGTACGAAAATATTAAAGATGCTCAAATATAAAGAAATGGTGGCCATGATGTAATTCCGTTCACCACCATTAATTAGACGGCTGGTATCATAAAGTATAAACCCAGACATCAGCATGATAACAGCCGCTGAAATAGCCAAGCCGAAAGCTGGTATATTGAGAAATATGTTTGCAACCATGGCGACTAGCAATACGATTAAACCAGTAAACAAAAAACCGCCAAGGAAGTTGAAATTCTTACCCGACGTTAATGCGTAGCCAGACAGTGACAAAAATATTATTGCAGTGCCTCCTAATGCCTGAGAGACAATAGTTGCTCCATTGACATAGGCTGCTAAATAAAAGGCAATTGTTGGCCCAAGGCCAGCACCCATTAAACCGGCAAAGACGAACACCGCAACCAACCCCTTGCTGGAATTGGCAGTTGCCCTGACCACAAAGGTCATAACAAACCCGCCTATAATGAACATAAAACCCATGCCCTGGCCCACTTGCATAGCCACGGCGGCCACAGTGCATATGGCGCTAAAGAACAGTGTCATCGACAGCAGCGTATAGGTATTCCGAATCACCTTGTTGGTGGCAAGTATCGACTCCCCACCAAGGCTCTGAGTACGAATGCTAAATTGTCCTTTTTCCATAAATGTCTCCGATTCAGTTAAACAGATAATCCCAATTAATACAGCATTTTACAATATATTTGTCCTACACACCTAAATTTCAAGTCATATTAACTCAAATCCCCCCCCCATGGCAGCAAACCAAATGGTTTTGGCTCAATAAATTGCTGCTGCTATCAGCTATTAGCCACACATGGAGCACCTTGACCGCTGCGGTTAGAGATGGTCTAAATGGCCCCAAAGAGGTTTTGATCAATCTATCCCTCTTGACCCATTTCACCTGTTGACTAGGCCGCGGAATAAGGTAAGATTCAGCCCCTATCCCGGAGGGGTGGCAGAGCGGTTGAATGCACTGGTCTTGAAAACCAGCGAGGATGAAAGTCCTCCGAGAGTTCGAATCTCTCCTCCTCCGCCATATCTTTCTTTTCACTCTTCCCGGCACTTCCCAACATAGCGGCTTTTAGCTGAAAACTATCAGTAAACCCGCTATCTTAAGCCTAAAACATAGCCACTCATCTCCTAACACCTCCTTTAGGCCGATACCCCTACTGTGCTAGACTTTCCCACCAATTAAATAATAAAAGTAGGCTTCCTGAATGAGTAAGCTGTTCGATGAATTAAAGCGCCGCAAAGTATTCCGTAGAGCTGGCGTATATGCGTTAGTCGGCTGGGTATTGGTCCAGGTAACGGCGTGTACTGTGGAGACCTTCGCTGCCCCACTGCCACAATTTGAAATTGCTACCGATTGGCCCCAATTACCCCATGATTGGAAAATAGGTGACCCTTCAAGTTTTGCCGTCGATGCTCAGGATAATGTATGGCTGCTACATCGGCCCAGAACTTTGTCCGATGATGATTTCGCTGCTGCCGCGCCGCCGGTGATCGTTTTTAATCCGGAAGGAGAAGTAATAAATGCCTGGGGTGGTGATGGACCAGGTTATGAATGGCCACAACGAGAACATTTTATACACGTCGACTATCAGGGATTTGTCTGGATCGGAGGAAACTATTGCCCAGATAGAAATCTGCCGCGCCTGCAGGCTTTAAATGACGATCAAATTCTGAAGTTCTCCCCAGCCGGAGAATTCATTTTGCAAATCGGTCGTAGCAATGGCAGCAGCGGCAATCGCGATATTTCCAATCTGCATCAGCCAGCCGATGTCATGGTCGACCCGGCAACGGATGAGTTGTATGTAGCTGACGGTTACGGCAATCACCGGGTCATTGTGTTCGATGCAAATAGTGGAGAATTTAACCGCATGTGGGGTGCATTTGGCAACCAACCTCGTGACCTTGATAATTGCCCACCACCTGCGCTGAGTAGCGTCCCGGACGGGCCAGGTCCAGACCAATTAAGTATTGTCCATGCAATAAGAGTGAGCAATGACGGTCGTGTGTATGTAGCAGATCGTGAGAACCGGAGGGTTCAAGTCTTCTCGCGCGATGGACAGTTTATCCAGCAAATAATTAGGCAGGATATTCCCTTCGCCCGCAACCTTGAACTGTCAAAGGACCGCGAGCAACAGTATTTGTTCGTTGGCGGTGGCGACGGGATAGTTGTCATTGATCGATTGTTGATGGAAACAGTGGGCAGTATTGCGATCGAGGGGATGATTGGCAGCAGTCATCAAATTGCTACCGACTCAAAAGGTAATATTTATATCGCAGGCGCTTTTAGAGGGATGCAAAAGTTGTCTGTCCGGACCGCAGCCCAGCAATAACTCTACTTGGCGTTTTGCCCAAGCCATGGAGAGTGTTCTAAAAGTATATGGTTTATCTTTCGGCTTACTTATCATTCTTCATTCTGATTAGATTAGCTTAGCTTAACTGAACTTACATATATATCGATTGCTTAATATGATTCCGAAGGTATTCTGATGTTCCGTCTATCTTTTTTAAAGTATTGTATAAACATTGCCTTATTAGGATATGTATTCCTTAGTTTTTCGTCTAAGGTTTTTGCTATTGTATACGCGCCTGATGTCGGCAAGTGTAAGGCGTTCTATTCGCTGGCTACCGTACATTCGCGTTAGTAAATCGCACGGTTCCTCGTGTCTATGGTGAAGTTCACTAGCTGGTTTAACGCTTAAGCCTTAGTTTTCGTTAGTGCACCGCGGGTCCATCGCTTGGGCCCCTCGAATTTGTTCAAGGGTAAATGCAATCGGTGCACAGCCGTGATCGACGCCACAGACCAGATCCCACTCGGAGCGTGCCAACTGGTGGCAGCCAAAACAGCTTCCCGATGGACTAGCCACTTCAGCGCCGCCTCGCGCCAAAATACTTGTGCCTTCTGCAGAAAGATCTAGCAGGAAAAATTCCCAGTCGTTGGTGGCTGGATTCCAATCTTGCTGATGCTTAATCATCGCTTCGTCAGGAACTAGAGTCAGTAAAGATCCAGGTGGGTAATTACCTCCACTACTGGAATTGGCGACCGCGAGGGTTGCATCCAGATTTCCCAAAATATTATCAACAAAAAATCTTCCGCTCGCCGCAAACGCGCTTAAACATTTGAAGGCGGATTCTGAGACATCGAGTTTCTTGCTGTCGTCAGCCGAATAACTCTGACTTATAATTAACGAAGAAAAGACGATTACGGTAAGTGTTTTAAGTTGTGATTTGAACATAATTGCGTTGAGCCCTGATTAATGGCAAAAAATTGATTGTAGATATGATAAAAAGGAGCCAGTTGAAACATACAACAATTCCAGCTTGGCTGAAGATTGAATTACGATGGTATAAGGAAAATCGAATGAACGCTAGGCTCATTCAAATGTGTTTCTGACATTTATGAGCCTAGCCCAAAGATTGTATATCCGAAAATAGTCTTTCCTCGATCCTAATACTTCCCTTTATAACTGTTGAAAATCAAGTTTTTGTCGGGTCATGAACTGTAGCCTGCAATTGATCTCAATCATTGCCTTATTGCGGTTCAAGAATATAGAAGCTTCCACAATAGACAAATTTAAACCGGCAAATGGAGTGCTTGAAAAAGTTGAAAGGTTAGAGCATTTTGAGCAAAATTTCGACAAAATCCGCAAGGCACTCTGCCCCCTTTCGTTTTTTTGCTCTGATCCTCCTAGTTTTATGGTACTAATAGGTCTTCAGCTATGAATTTTCCGAGATAAAATATGAAATTTGGATGCGCATTAGTCCTATACATCGCCTTGTTCAACATACTGAGCATGACAGCTCCTGTCAGTGCCCAGCAATCTGATCGACCCAATATCGTTCTCATTCTCGCCGACGACCTTGGCTACACGGATATCTCTCCTTTTGGCAGCGAGATTAGTACCCCGAATATTGCAAGGCTCGCGGCAGAAGGCCTTTCTTTCACTAATTACCATACTGCCGGAAGCTGCGCGCCGGCGCGGGCAATGCTGCTTACCGGTGTGGACAGCCACAGGAATGGTGTGCCAAATATCCCTGAAGCTCTGCCGCCTGAACAAATGGCTTATGATCACTACCAGGGTGTGTTGAACGATAAGGTCGTCACGCTTGCTAACCTTTTGCAGGCCAGCGGTTATCATACGTACATGACTGGTAAATGGCATCTGGGCCATACCCCGGAATTGCTGCCATCGGCGCGGGGATTTGATCGCACCATTGCCATGGCTGATACCGGGGCGGATAACTGGGGGCAGCGCCCCTATCTGCCAATCTACGACCGTGCCAACTGGTATGCCGATGGGGCAGAGCACAACCTGCCTGATGATTTTTATTCATCGGAATATTTTATTGACAAGACCATCGAATTTGTCGCATCGAATACGGAAGACGATCAGCCCTTCTTCGCCTATATCCCTTTCCAGGCTGTTCACATGCCAGTGCAGGCTCCCCGTGAGTTTTCAGATAAGTACGCCGGTGTATACGATGAAGGCTGGACAGTCATGCGGGAAAAAAGGCGTCTTGCTGCGGAACGAGCGGGCGTTATTCCTGCCGGCGCGAAGGCGGCGGTTACCCCGGGCACGCTAATCTGGGATAGCCTGACCGAGGAACAGAAACGCTATAATGCCCGGCGTATGGAAGTGTATGCCGGCATGGTGGATGCAATGGACATGCATATTGGCCGCTTGATGGACTACCTGGAAAGTATTGGCGAATATGACAATACCATTTTTGTGTTCACGTCAGATAATGGCGCCGAAGGTGCCAATATCATTCGGCCTAATGGCGGGTCATTACTTGCTCCCTGGTTCGATATCGTGGGTTACAACACCGACTATGAGACCCTCGGTGAACGTAACTCATGGAATGCCATTGGTCCTAGCAACGCCACAATCGCCGCTTCACCCCTAACTTATTACAAATTCCACGCCAATGAAGGTGGCCTGCGCGTGCCGCTGGTGATGGCGGGCCCGGGCATCACCAGGCGAGGCGACATGACCGATGAGTTCGTATTTGTGACTGATCTGGCGCCCACCATTCTTAGCCTGGTTTACGCTGATGATCATAACGGTAGTTGGCTAGGCAAGGAGGTAGAGCCAATAAGCGGCACCGATTTCTCTGATTTCTTAGCCGGTATCTCTTTACCAGTGCATGATGATTCCGATCCGATAGGTTATGAGTTGGGTGGCAACAGTGCCTTGTTCAAAGGCGATTACAAAATTGTAATTAATCGCACACAGCAGAATGAAACTGAATGGCACTTGTTCAACATCAGGATTGACCCGGGCGAGACTAGGAACCTAGCCCATCAGCAACCTGCTTTGCTTCAAGAAATGCTTGCGGACTATGAGAGCTACGTACAGGCCAACAATGTGTTACCCATGCCCGAAGGCTATAGCGGGCAAGGGGCGATATTGGGGGATGCACTTAGAGAACTTCGACAACAATGAAAATAACGAAGAGATTAACTGATTATCCCTCCGTTGTTTTGTATGTTAATCCTTTAAAAAATTTACGGATATTAGCAAGGCTGTTTTATATATGGTTCTCAGTGGCGGAATCGAACCACCGACACGAGAATTTTCAGTAGAGTGCGTGACCGGTTTCTTCTCAATATCAATAAGTTATAAGTGCGAAAACAGAGTGTGCTAAGAAGTATGCCAACAGTAGTAGTCAGAACTAGGGTATTTTTACTCTGCGAATATTTCAGTTATGCAAGGAATAGCTATAAGAGGAAGACATGATAAGAAAAACAATATTTTTCCTGACAGCGATAGGAATTGCTTCCTCCGTTAATGCGCAAGAACCTGTTGGTGATGCATTGAGCCGCGCCCGGGCAACTGACGGTAGTTATATAAGTTGGCGTGAGCATCTCATTGATGACCCCACTGAGTCTGGTGTTCCATTCAGCGGTAGTGATGGTCTGGTAGTGGGTGATCTCGACAACGATGGCTTCGAAGATATTGTCTCTGTACATGAATCTGATTCCACCTATGATTCTGCTGCCTATGATGACGGCTTGGAGCCTCCGGCTGCCGGTCATGTCCGAATTGCGTTTGGAACATCGGATCCTGACCGATGGGTCAATATTACCCTGGCCGAGGCAGCTGAAGTAGGTGCTCCTGAAGATGCCGTGCTGGTGGATGTCAATCGCGACGGTTACCTGGATGTTTTTGTCGCCGCTGAACTTGCTCACTTGATATATCTGGAAAACCCGGGTGCTAACGCGCGTTCCACAGCATGGGAACGTTTGATTCTTCCCATGAGTTTGAATCGCGGATCTTATATTCGCGTCTTCGCTGCTGATTTGGACGGCGATGGAACTCCTGAAATCATTGCCGCCAACAAGGGCGCCCAACGCCCCAGCCCAGTTGACTACGCTCGCTCAACACCGGTGGAGCTATTTACTCTGCATGGTGACCCTCTCGGTGGTGACAGTTGGAAGCGACAAATTCTTGGGCGCTATAGCATTCCGCAGAATTCAGAAACCGTCGACCTTGATGGCGA
>Ga0302135_10000087_pt1 | contig 50201 bp, 47 predicted proteins | sample CBN3_surface_MG_FD_203119 | JGI IMG/M metagenome (GOLD analysis project Ga0302135, IMG submission 203119) | Marine microbial communities from Western Arctic Ocean, Canada - CBN3_32.1 | ecosystem: Environmental > Aquatic > Marine > Oceanic | place: Canada: Western Arctic Ocean | collected...
TCCAGAACGAGGTGACACCGTTCACGGTGGTGGTGATGCTGGATACGAGCGCCAGCATGACCGCAAGCCTCGACCTCCTCAAGGCGGCATCTGAACAATTCCTCATGCGGATGCTGCCGCAAGACCAGGGACAAGTGGGCGCGTTCAACGACAAGATCCAGCTGAGCGGGAAATTCACCAACGATCGTGACGATCTCATTGGTGCGCTCGGCGACCTCCAGTTCGGCAACCCCACTCGCCTCTACGACGCGATCGATGTGAGCATGGCGGAACTAGAGCCCGTGGACGGGCGCAAGGTCGTGCTGGTATTCACCGACGGCGATGACACTGCCAGCAAAGCCGGCCGCCGCAGCGTGCGAAAACGCGCGCTGCGGGAGGAGGTGATGGTGTACGCGATCGGCCTGGAATCGAAGTTCTTCAACGGCGCACGGATGGTGCGGTCGCGACCGGACCGAGGTCTGCGCAAGCTCGCGGAGGAGACCGGCGGTGGGTACTTCGAGCTGAAGAAAACCGATGACCTTGGACCCACCTTCACACGCGTGGCCCAGGAGCTGCACAGCCAGTACACGCTAGGATTCACCCCGACCGTCCTCGACGGCAAGGAACACAAGCTGGAAGTCAAGATGACGAAACCGGGCTACAAGGCGCGCGCTCGCAAGTCGTACATCGCGTCGAAGGGCTAAGCCACAGACCATGACCGAACTGTCCGAACAGGATTTCCGGATCACAGCCGACGACGCCCTCGACCGCGCGCGGCAGGCGCTGCTTCCGCTGGCCGACGATGAGGACTTCGAGGTGGACCTCGTGAACGGCGTGATGCAGATCACCTTCGAGGAGCCACGGCCAGGCAAGTTCGTGGTCAGCCCGAACGCGCCTGTGCGTCAGATCTGGGTGTCGGCACTCTCCCGCAGCTTTAAACTGCCCTGGTCGCCAGAGGGGGGCGTCTTCGCGCTCGACGGCGAGGCGCTCCCTGCGCTGCTCGACCGGCTCGTGCGGCAGTTCCTCGCAGGCTAGCAGCGCTCTCTCGGCCTGCTAATCAGACAATGGGAGCCCCGGGGAGTCAGTCGGTGTAGAATCGGCGGACATTTCCATGGTCTCCATCAGCGGCCTCATCTGAACCCTCTTTTTGGGATGAATCTATGAATGCATCCGTCCTCGCGATCGTCGGGCTTGCGGCCATGGTCTTGGGCTTCCGCTTCTACTCGAAGTTCATTGCCGACAAGGTCTACAGACTCGACCCCAAGTTCGAGACCCCCGCCCACACGATGCGAGACAACGTGGACTTTATTCCCACCAATCGCTTTGTCTTGTGGGGACATCACTTCACGGCCGTCGCCGGCGCAGCCCCCATCGTCGGACCCGGCATCGCGATCATCTGGGGCTGGGCGCCGGCTTTCGCCTGGGTAATCCTCGGCACGATCTTCTTCTCGGGCGTGCACGACTTCGGCGCGATCTGGGCCAGCGTGCGCAATAAGGCGCAGTCCGTCGGCTCCTTCACCGGCGAGGTCGTGAGCCCGCGATCCCGCACCCTTTTCATGACGGTGATCTTCCTGGTCCTGCTGATGGTCAACGCCGTCTTCGCGGTCATCATGGCCCGCGAACTGATGGGCACGCCGAGCAGCGTGATTCCCGTCTGGAGCGCGATCGTCGTGGCGATTATCATCGGGACGCTCATCTACAAGATGGGAGTGGGCATTCTCTGGCCGACCGTCGTGGGCACCATCGTGCTCTACGCGATGATTTTCCTGGGTGAGCAGGTGCCAATCTCGGTTCCCAATGAGTTTATGGGGCTGGCACCCGGGGCGCAGTGGATTCTGATCCTGTTCGCCTACGCGGCCATCGCGTCCATGCTGCCCGTCTGGCTGCTGCTGCAGCCTCGCGACTACATCAACGGCATCCAGCTATTCATTGGCCTCGGCCTGCTGTTCGGTGCGGTGTTCATGGCGAACCCCACGATCGTGGCGCCGGCGTGGAACTCCGATGTGCCAACCAACGCTCCGCCGATTGTGCCGCTGTTGTTCGTGACGATTGCGTGCGGTGCAATCTCCGGCTTCCACGGGCTTGTCGGCTCGGGCACGACGGCCAAGCAACTGGACAAGGAACCGGATGCACGGTTTGTCGGCTATCTTGGGTCGCTCGGCGAGGGCTCACTGGCACTGGTGACGATCATCGCGGTGTCAGCAGGATTCGCTTCTCTGGGAGAGTGGAAGGAAATGTACTCCTCGTTCGGCGATGGTGGACTGACCGCCTTCGTCCATGGTGGCGCGACGATCCTCTCGAGCGGCTTCGGCCTGCCGTTTGCCTTCTCGGAGACGCTGCTGACCGTGATGGCCGTGCTGTTCGCGGGCACCACGATGGATGCCAGCGTTCGGCTGCAACGTTACATCGTGCAGGAGTGGGGCACCATCTACAAGATTCCAGTCCTGACCAATGGCTACATCGCCACGCTGATTGCGGTGACAGCCTGCTTGATCCTCGCGTTCGGTGCGGGCGGCGCTGACGGCACGGGCGGCATGCTGATCTGGCCCCTCTTCGGGACCTCGAACCAGCTACTAGCCGGGCTGACGCTGCTCGTCATCAGCGTGATGCTGGTCAAGCTGGGCCGGCCATCCGTCTATACGCTCGTGCCTATGGTCTTCGTGACGCTGATGGCCTTCCTGGCGGCGCTGCATCAGCTATGGCAGCTGTACTCGACCGGCCAGTTCATGCTGGTGGGTATCGACGTCCTGATCATCATCGCGGCCGTCATGATCATGCTGGAGGGTTCGTCGGCGCTCATGCGTGCGCGGCGCGCTCAGCCGAGCGACCCGGCGGCCTTGGGACAGTGAACGTTCGCGGGTGAGAGTGGGTGAGCCCGGTCCATGGCGCGCGGTCGCCGACTGGCTGCGGACGGCCCGCGAACTGCTGACCGAGTTTTACGTCTCGCCGTACCGGGGCGCGGTGGCGCGGGCGCGTCGGGACCAGGACGATCTCTTCATGCTCCTGGCCTACTCGGACCTCATGGGCGTGCCCAATCCGGCGACGTACTACACGCTGGAACTGCAGCCGATCCTGCTGGAGCGATTTCATGAGTGGCACACGCGCATGGGCATTCCACACTCGCCACTTGACGGCCTCAAGTGCTGCTGAGCGCCGGCTCCTCCATTCGTGCCTGACGCCTCAGACCGCGCCGCTCTGACTGGGCTGCTCGACCGGCGACTGCTCTTCGTGGGCGGCAAGGGCGGCGTCGGGAAGACGACCATCGCCGCGGCGCTCGCGATCGCTGCAGCGGATCGAGGACGTCGATGCCTCGTGGTATCCACCGACCCCGCGCATTCCCTCGGAGACGTGTTTGACGTCTCAGTCGGCGGATCCGAAAAACGCCTCGACGAGCGGCTCTGGGGACTCGAGATCGACCCCGACGACGAGGCCGAACGTCACATCGCCGCCGTCAAGCTGCAGATGAAAAACTTCGTGCACCCTCGTATGTACGGGGCTGTCGACCGCCAGCTCGATTTCGCTCGGCTGGCGCCGGGCACGATGGAGGCGGCACTGCTCGAGCGCATGGCGGAGTTGATGGCGGACGCCGGCGGGCGTTTCGATCTGGTCCTGTTCGACACCGCCCCGACCGGACACACCCTTCGACTGCTGTCGCTGCCCGACATCATGATGGCCTGGACCGAGGGGCTTCTCCAGCACGACCAACGGTCGTCAGCGCTTGCCTCAACGCTGAAGCGCTTCAGCAACGAGCGACGGAAGGAGGATCAGGCCCTGGTGGGCGAGGTGCCCGCCGATCACCCCGAGGGCAGCCGGGAAGCGCGGATTGCCGACGTCCTGCGAACCCGCCAGCGGAAGCTCCGCCGGGCCAGCGATCTACTGCTCGATCGGACGACGTCCGCGTTTGTGCTCGTGCTGAATCCAGACAAGCTGTCGCTTCTCGAAAGCCGCAAGGCTTTGGCCGCGCTCGAACAAGTGCACGTGCCGGTCGAGGCGTTGGTGGTAAATCGGGTCCTGCCGGAAGATGCCGACGGCGGCTTCATCGACGCCCGACGCCGCCACGAGGTGGCCTATCGAGTCGCCATCGACCAGGAGTTCGCGGCGCTGCCGAGAATCGTCCTCCCGCTCATGGCCGAAGATGTGCACGGCCTGGACGCGTTGCGTCGGCTGGGGCGACGGCTGATCGGCTCGTGAGCTACCCGCCCCCTGGTTCGGCCAACGGTTGGTCGGCGCAACGCGAAGACTGTTCAGGGCCACACCACCAACCAGCGAAGGGGACACCGTGAAGCCACTTGCCGCAAACGTGTAACCGACGCCGGCCATGACCGGCCTGACGCGAACGCGTGCCGGGTTGCGGCCAGCGTCTCCCGTCGACTGGAGGCTCGCCTGGAACCAGTCCAGGCCAATCGCCACTCCCAGCCCCCGTCCGGCACCGAGTCGGAAGAGCGGCGCCAAAGACATGTGACCGCCGATTGCACGCCGTTCGCAGCCGTGGTCTCGTCGCCTGCCGGACCGGGGTACCCTGAGAGACCTGACTTTCTGGCATGATTCGGGCATGTTGATAGCGGTACACAGCGGAGCCTCCCTTCTCTATCTGCTCCTGCTGGGCCCGGGCATCCTCTCCGCATAGACCTATGAGATACATCTCGTTTCGAATCGGCGGCCGCTCGTCGTACGGTTTCACGCGCGGACGGTCGGTCGTAGACCTGGGCGCCCGTGTCGGCGACCTGCTCCCGGACCTCCGCCAGTATCTCGACGCGCTCGCCCGTGGATTCACCGGGCCGCACGTGCCGGGACTTATCGAGGACTACACGCTGGACGACCTCGAGTTTCTGCCGGTCTGCCAGCCGGGCAAGATCATATGTGTCGGCCTGAACTACGACATGCACCGCCTCGAAACCGGGCGCGCGAAATTGGAGTTTCCAACCTTGTTCAGCCGCTTCGCCGACACGCTGATCGGCGAGGGCGCGCCCATCGTGCACCCGCAGGTATCGAGCCAGCTCGATTTCGAAGGCGAGCTCGCGGTCGTCATTGGCCGACCGACGCATCGGGTCTCACGCGAAAGGGCTCTAGAGTTCGTGGCCGGCTACGCGTGCTTCAACGACGGGTCGCTGCGCGACTGGCAGCGCCGCACCTCTCAGTTCTTTCCAGGCAAGAACTTTCCATCGAGTGCGCCGTTCGGGCCGACTCTCGTCACGCCCGACGAGGTCGGTCCCCTTCGCGACCTCACAATCGAGACGCGCCTGAACGGCTCCGTCATGCAGTCGGCCACGCTCGGCCAGATGATCTTCTCTGTGGAGGCGCTCATCGCCTATATTTCGGCGTTCACTCCACTGTCTCCCGGCGACATGATCGCCACCGGCACGCCGGGCGGGGTGGGGTACACCCGCGAGCCGCCGGTGTTCATGAAGCCCGGAGACACGATCGAGGTCTCGATCGAGCGGGTCGGCCATCTGACTAACGGCATCACCGACGAATCCTCGCCCGAGGCATAGTCCCCTGGAACCAGTGGCAAGCGTTAATTTCTGGACAGTGACATCGGGGTCCGCGGAAGTGATCCGTTCAAGTTGTTTCGGAACCGCGAAAGCCGTACATTGGAATCGATCGTCGCGCTAGACGACGGCGGCGTCGCGTGTCCTGGGGTGTAGATGATGACCTGGAAAGAAGTGCTCTCCGATGCCGTGCCGACGGCGCTGGCAGTGGAGATCGAAACGTTCGAAAACCAAGTTTCTCTCAAGAAGCAGGGCAAGCTCGACGACAAGATCTTCGCCGAGACTCGGCTTCGGCGGGGGGTCTACGGCCAGCGCTACGATAACGGCCGCCGACAGGACGGCATCGCGGAACAGGTGTTACTCTTCCCGTCGCAGGGGCTGACCAAGGGCCCCGAGACCTTGTGGGATGCGCCCGGCATGCAGCGGATCAAGATCCCGTTTGGTGGGCTGAATCCTGACCAGATGCGAGTCCTCGCCGACCTGGCCGAGGAGTACAGCGACGGGGTCTGCCACGTGACCACGCGGCAGGACATCCAGCTCCACTACGTACACCTGGAAGACACGCCGCCAATGGCGTGGCGACTGGCTGCGGTCGGCATCACGACGCGCGAAGCGTGCGGCAACACGGTCCGAAATGTCACCGCCTGCCCTCGGGCTGGCGTCTGTCCAGACGAGACATTCGACGTCACGCCGTACGCACACGCAACGGCGCAGTTCCTGGGAGGCCACCCCGACACACAGGATTTCGGCCGCAAGTTCAAGGTGGCCTTTTCCGGCTGCGGCGGGCACGCATGCGGTCTCGTCTCTATGCACGACCTCGGCGCGATCGCCGCCACGAAGGTCGTGGATGGTGTCGAAACGCGTGGGTTCGAGACTTACGTCGGCGGCGGCCTGGGCACCGTGCCGTATGCCGCGAAGCTTTTTGACGCGTTCGTCCCAGAAGAGGAGTTTCTGCCACTGGCACAGGCGATCTCTCGGGTCTTCGCTCGACTAGGCGAAAAGAAGCAGCGCGCGCGCGCGCGCATCAAGTTCCTGGTCGCCGAACTCGGCATCGATGAGTTCCGGAAGCTCGTCCTCGAGGAGCGCGCGCGGTTGGCACCCGACCCTCGGTGGACCGCCCACCTCGGAGAGACGCCCGCCGGCGGCGGGCAGCCCCGCCAGACGGTACAGCCGTCGAACGGAGGGGCCCGCCCCTCCGGATTTGACCGGTGGCAAGAAACCAATGTCACGGCGCAGCGCCAGACCGGCTACTCGATGGCGACGATCACCTTACCGCTGGGAGACCTGACGTCGCGCCAGATGCGACAACTGGCGAGCATTGCCGAGGCGTATGTCGGCGACGCCGTACGCTTGACCGTGGAGCAGAATATCGTACTGCGCTGGGTCAACGATGCGGACCTTCTGGCGCTCCACAGTGCCGTGGCCGCGATCGGACTCGCCGAGCCGGACGCCAGCACCATCGCCGACATTACCGCGTGCCCAGGCACCGATACCTGCAAGCTCGGGATCGCCTCGTCGCGCGGTCTGGCTGGAGAACTTCGGGCCCATCTCGCGGAGCTGGTGCAAACACATGACGAGGCCGTGCGTCGCCTGCATATCAAGATCAGCGGCTGCTTTAACTCGTGTGCGCAGCACCATGTCGCAGACATCGGATTCTACGGCGTCAGCCGCAACGTCGATAAGTATCGGGTGCCGCATTTCCAGGTCGTGCTCGGCGGCCAGTGGGATCAGAATGCCGGCGCCTACGGCCTAGCGATCGGAGCCGTGCCGTCCAAGAACGTTCCCGCCGCACTGAAGCGGATCGTCGACCGCTTCGTGGACGACCGCACGGACAGCGAGACCTTTCAGCAGTTCATAGACCGAGTCGGCAAACGCGCGCTCAAGGATTCGTTCGCGGACCTGTCCCGCGTGCCGTCCTACGATGAGAAGCCCGAGTTCTACAGCGATTGGGGCGACCCGCGCGTCTTCACCCTTGCGGACATGGGCGTTGGCGAGTGCGCCGGCGAGGTGGTTGCGGTCGGCGCATTCGACCTGGCGGCGGCAGAGGCCCAGGTATTCGAGGCCCAGATCCAGCTCGACGAGAGCGACTTCGAGCGCGCCGACGCCCTAGCTTATCAGGCGATGCTGCTGGCGGCGCGAGGTCTCGTCAAACAGGAACTCATGGAAGTGTCAGAGAATCCGGATGAGGTCGTGCGTGAGTTCCGCGCTCGGTTCTACGATACGGCCCTCTTCCACGACAAGTACGCGGGCGGCAAGTTCGCACAGTATTTCTTCGACCGGCATGAGCAGCCGCCGAAGGTCACGGGCGACACGGCTCGTCGACTCGTCGAGGAGGCTCAACTCTTCCTGGAGGCCGCACATGCGTGCGTGGCGCGCCTGAGCACGCGTCCGGTTATAGCGGTCGCGGACGCCATACGGACCTGATGGATCACGCAACCAACCAGCTGCAGCGGATCGGGCTCAAGCTCTTTATTGACGATTCCGCGGGAATCGAACCACGAGCCGTTGTGCCGATCTTCCATCGATGGATTCAAACCCACGCGATCGACCAGCTCCTGATCGACGTGGCTGACTACGACCACCTCCCCGAAGGCCCGCGCGTCGTCCTCGTGGCTCATGAGGGAAACTTTGCGCTCGACAACTCCGGCGGGCGCCTGGGCCTGCAGTACGTCCGGAAGCAGCCGATTGACGGTCCCCTCCCGGCGCGACTGCGGGTCTTGTTCGACACGCTGGCACACGCGGCACGACTGCTCGAAGAGGACCCGTTGCTCGCAGGTCGTCTCCGCTTTCGAGGCGAAGAGTTGGAGGTGGTGGCCAACGACCGGCTCCTGGCGCCCAATACGGCCGAGGCGTTCGATGCGGTGCAGGCGGCCCTGGCTCCGCTCCTGGCGCAGCTCTACCCCGGTGAGACGTGCACGATTAACCGCACTCCCGATCCGCTGGAGCGCCTGACCCTCACCAGCCTCGCCCCGGACTCCGTGAGCCTGACAACGCTCATCAGTCGCCTGGCAGGCTAGCCGCACGTCAGGGGACTAGGCCCTTTCCAATGTGTCGGCGAATCGGCGTGCGCGTACCCCCACGTGTGCTTCCGGGCGAGGCTCAGTTGAGCCTCGGACAGACGCCGGGCTTCATCGGTGTTCGAGGTGTTCATTGCGGTCGAGATGAGCGCCACGGCCTCATCGGCCATTCCGTAGACACGGATCCAATCAGGATAGCGACGCGCTTCGGGGACGTCTGCGCTGACGATGGGACGGCCGCTCGCGAGTCCGTCGGTGAGTTTCAGTCGCCAACAGGCCTTGACGAAGGGGAGAGCTGGATCGTACGGCATCCAGTTCAGTGATGCGCTCCAGTAGATCGACGCTGTATCCTGGTGACGCAGGCCTGTCGTGTGGGTGACGTTCAGAAGCCCCAGCACGCCGGTCGCCACGACCTGGCGACACAGATCGTTGGCCAGCAGCATCCAACAGTCGGCGTCCTTGTGAACGGGCGCCGGGGCCACGCGACGTGGCGGTCGGCGGTGAGCGCTTGCGGTCATGCACCCCTCGATGGCAGCATGAACAGTCGATCGCCTATTATCAAGCCGTGTAACCTCCCAGGCAGCCCTCCGGGAGAACCCCACCATGCGCATGTTTCTCCTCGCCGTCACAGCGATCACGTCGGTCGGCCTGATAGCCGCGTCGCCCTCGGCTCAAAGCACAGGCCCAGCTGAGCCCAGTCCCTACGATGTCGTGAGGGGCTGGCATCAACCGTTCGCACAGGCCGGCTACGCATTCGGCGGGAACTCCGGGGTGTTCGCCGAGTCTCCCGACCGAATATTCATCGCCCAGCGTGGAGAAACCCGCCTTCCCTTCCCGGTCCCGCCCGAGTTCGCGGGATATGTGGGTTCCATCGGGATCAACGCGCTTCGCGCGACCGAACTCCGCACCTGGCGTAACTGCCTGTACGCGCTGGACGGCAGCGGGAAGGTCAAGGAGATCTGGAGCCAGTGGGACCGCTTGTGTGAAGGTGCGGACGGACCAGGCCCACACAGGATCCGCATCAGCCCCTACGACCCTGAGCACCGCGTGTGGGTCGTCAACGAGACGTTGCAGCAGATCTACGTGCTCTCCAACGACGGAAGTACGCTGCTCCACACGCTGGGAGAGAAGTCCGTGGCGGGCGATGACGAGACGCACTTCGGTCGACCGCAGGACGTGGCTTTCCTGCCGGACGGCAGGGTCCTGATTGCCGACGGGCTCGACAATCATCGCGTGATGATCCTGGACCGCGAGCTGCACTACCTCGGCGAGTTTGGCGGCTTCGGTGAAGAGCCGGGGCAATTCCAGGGGATCCACGCGATCGGGGTTGGCCCCGACGGTCTGATCTTCGCTCTGGACCGCTCCGGCGGTCGCATCAATGTCTTCCGAACGACGAACGATCCGGCAAAAGTCGAATCGGTGGACGCGTGGAGCGCACCCACCATACCTCTGGACATCATCGTCAATGAAGACAGTCTCTGGATCACAACTCTCGGTCCGCTTCGGGTCGTCAAGTACGACTTCAAGGGGAACCAGCTCTACACGTGGGAGATCCCACGGGAATTGCCGGACGGCTACCTGGAGATGCACGCGATCTCGGTCGACGCGGATGGCAACCTGTACGGCGGCGACAATCAGTACGGGCGAACGCAAAAGCTCGTCCCCAAGCCTGGAGCGGACCCGAAGCTACTCATCGGCCCGCCATGGGTAGCTCGCTGAGTCGGCCACACGAACATCGCCACCGCGAGCCTCTACGCCAACACGACGCTGACTGAGCCATCTGGGCGATCCACGGATCGTCTTCGAGCGCCAGGTTCAAGCGCAGAGGCAGGAACTGAATTGGCACACCGCTCACGGGAAGATCGGCGCACGGTCGGTACAATGCCACCTGCAGGGCGGCCTGGACTCGGTTGCGGCAGGGCAAACGGGCTAGTATCATTAGCGTTTCCCCCTTCTGCCGGTATCGTCTAGGGGTTAGGACACGTGGTTCTCAGCCACGGAACCGGGGTTCGATTCCCCGTACCGGTACCATCTCCTCACTGCCACAGGTCTGGCGCGCCAGCCCAACGGCTAACGTTCTCCTTGGCGTCCCGTAGACTACCGGGTGCACGTCACGATCGTCTTCCGCCTCGCCTAAGGGCCGCGACACTGCGCACCAGCGTCCCGACTCGCGTGCCGGGACGCCTGTGGCGCAGGGGCTCCTCGCCGCAAGCGTCCGTCCGACACCATCCGCGCCTCTGAACCTGTATCATCAAGGAATACGCTAGGCCTACTGCTAGTCTGGGCGGTCCTGCATGCGCGCATTTCTGAAATTTCTCCTGGCCCTGGTCGCGGCGCTCGCCGTTGCGGCAGGCGGCGCGTGGATCTGGACTGGACGCCAGGCCGGTCCCGCAATCGATATCCGACAGCCTCTGGAGTTTGTCGGTCAGTCCACCGTGCTCGACCTGATTGTCGAGACACCTGGTGGGCGCTTCTCACGCATCGATGTCACCGTCGAACAGGATGGTCGCGCGTTTCCCTCGGCCACCTTCGATCAACCCGCCGACGGGGACACGGCGCCCGCGCGCGCAGAGCAGTTCTACGTGATGCACCCGATCGGAAAAGAAGCCATCCCCGATCTGCGGGAAGGCTCCGCACGCATCGTCGTCCGGGCCGCACGTCCTCTACTGTTCGGCCTGCGCGAGGCGGTCTCCACGGCGACCCGTGACGTGCAGGTGCGACTGGAGCCGCCGAGGCTCGCGGTGCTCTCGTCGAAGCACTACGTTAACCAAGGTGGCACGGAGTTTGTCGTCTACAGAGCCAGTCCCGCAGACGTCGACTCGTGGGTTCGCGTGGGCGACGTGTCCTACCCGGGCTTCGATGCCACGGGCGCGGGCATCCCCGGCGACGGCACGACGCGGGTGGCGTTTTTCGCGCTCTTGCACGATCAGAATCTTCAGACGCCCATCACCATCGTCGCCCGTGATGCCGCAGGCAACGAGGCCAGCACCACGCTCGACCGCACGGCGTTCCCCAAGTCATTCGCGAAGAGCCGCATCACGGTGAGCGACGGGTTCCTCGGACGCGTCGTGCCGCCGATCCTGGCGGCTACCCCTGACCTCCGCGTGTTATCGGATCCTTCCGATCTGGTCGCCGCCTACGTCACGATCAACAGCGACTTGCGCCAGACGAACGGGAAGACGATCGCGGAACAGGCCTTGAAGACCTCGCCGACGATGCTCTGGGCCGGCGCGTTCCAGCAACTCGGACACTCCCAGGTTGAGTCGCGTTTCGCGGACCGGCGCACCTACGTCCACGAAGGACGGGACATCGACCATCAGGTGCACCTCGGATTTGACCTCGCGGTGACGGCCCAGGTGCCGATCGCTGCGGCCCAGAGCGGCACGGTCCTGTTGGCTCGCTATCTTGGCATCTACGGCAACTGCGTGATCCTCGATCACGGACTCGGCGTGCAGTCGCTGTACGGACATCTGTCATCGATCGACGTCGCGCCGGGGGCTCGTGTCCAGAAGGGGCAGGCACTGGGGAGAAGCGGCATGACGGGGTTGGCCGGCGGCGACCACCTGCATTTCACGATGCTCGTGGGCGGCCAGGCGGTCAACCCGGTGGAGTGGTGGGACCCCAAGTGGATGCAGGACCGGGTGTTGCGAAAGATCACCGAAGCCGGTGGCACCGCGCCGGAAACGCCCTGAACACTATGGTCAGAGCGCCTGTCTTTGTGGTAATAATTGAGGGTTTGACGCGGCGGTCCACCCTCACGGTATCTGTGTCTCAGGAGAGTTTGAATGTCATCACGTACGTTTAGCGGTGTTACCGCGTCCATTCTGGCGGTGAGTCTGCTTGCCGCTGGTTGCGGCGGCGGCGGCGCCGATGATTCCGAGGATCTCGGTTTCAGCGCGCCAGCGGCTCAGGTCATCGATCCGGCAACGGTGGCGACCATCACGGGCACGATCAACCTCGACGGTGAGGCCCCGGAGGCCGTCCTCATCAAGATGAATGCCGACCCGGTCTGCCTGCGCGAGGGCACGGGACAGAAGACTGAGTCACTCGTTCCGGGCGACAACGGAACGCTGCAGAACGTGCTGGTCTACGTCAAAGAGGGCCTGTCTGGCAGCTTCCCCGCGCCGACGACGCCGGTCGTACTCGATCAAGTTGGCTGCCATTACACGCCGCACGTTTTCGGCATCATGGTGGGCCAATCGCTCGAGGTCGTGAACAGCGACTCGACTCTCCACAACATCCACGCGATTCCTGCGACGAACCAGGAGTTCAACACCGGCCAGCCGATCAAGGGCATGCGGTTCAACCACACCTTCTCGGCGAAGGAAGTGATGGTGCCCTTCAAGTGCGACGTGCACGGATGGATGAACGCGTTCGCCGCCGTGCTCGACCACCCGTTCTTCGCGGTGTCTAGCACGGACGGGACGTTCGAGATCACAGGCCTACCACCCGGCACGTACGTCATCGAGGCCTGGCACGAGGAACTGGGCTCGCAGACGACCGAGGTTACGGTGGCTGCCCAGGAGTCTATGGCTGCGGACTTCACATTCAACCTGCCTAGTTAGTCCGTCCATCTTCCAGGCCGTGGGGACGTGGCAACAATCCGTCACCCACGGCCACTCGCAATGCTGAACTACTTCTCCCGCGTCGTCGCCGTCTCGACGCTCATCCTGATCTTCGCCGGAGGCCTGGTGACCAGCACCGGGTCCGGCCTGTCGGTGCCGGATTGGCCCAACAGTTACGGATGGTTCATGTTCTCGTTCCCGCTCGACAAGATGGTGGGCGGTATCTTCTACGAGCACGGCCACCGCCTCATCGCGAGCACGGTCGGCCTTCTCATGATTGCGCTAGCTGCGTGGCTGTGGCGAGTGGAGTCGCGGCGCTGGGTAAGGGGACTCGGCCTGCTGACGCTCGCCGCCGTCATCACGCAAGGGATCTTGGGCGGAATCACCGTGCTCTGGTTCCTGCCCGAACCAATTTCCATTGCGCACGCCGGACTGGCCCAGCTCGTTTTCTGTCTCACAATCTCGATCGCAGTCGTCACCTCGGCCGGCTGGATCAACGGATATCGCGGCCCGAGGGGCGCGGCGGCGCCAGGCGACCGGATCCTCCGGCAGGTAGCTGGAGCAACCACAGGCCTTGTCTTCCTGCAGATCCTCGTGGGCGCCACGATGCGCCACACCGGGGCCGGCCTCGCAATTCCCGACTTCCCGCTGGCGTTCGGTCACTTCTTGCCGCCCCAGTGGGACGCTGGCATCGCGGTCCACTTCGCGCACCGCGCGGGCGCCGGAGTCGTCGCGGTGATGACCCTGGCGACGGTCGGGCACGTAATCGCGCACCACCGCGCACGACCGGAGTTGGTCCGACCCGCAATACTGCTCCTGATCCTCCTCGCAACGCAGGTGACACTCGGCGCCTATGTGATTTGGACAGCGAAGCAGTTCATCGTCAACTCGGCACACGTGGCCAACGGCGCACTGTTACTCGGCACGTCGCTGGTGCTCACGCTGCGCGCATACCGAGCCCGCTTCGCAGTGACGGTAGCGTCCGCTGCGGTTGGCACCAGCCAACCAGCGGAGGCGCACGCGTGAAACCAACCCACGCAAACGCGGCCTCCCCGTTGCCGCTCGACGTCCCTGCGACCGAGCTCGGCGCACACGCGCGTCCGTCCAGGCCGTCCGACTTCCTCACCCTGGTAAAACCCCGGCTGAATCTGCTGGTGCTGCTTACCATGCTGGTCGGCATGATCCTCGCGAGTCCAGAGGGTGTGGCACTCCCACTGCTGGCGCACGCACTCCTCGGCACCGCATTCGTGGCAGGTGGCGCATCCGCCCTTAATCAGGCCTGGGAGAGCGACACAGACAGCCTGATGCACCGCACTCGAATGCGTCCGCTGCCCGACGGCCGACTTCGCCCCGTCGAGGGCATCGCCTTTGGACTTGCGCTCTCGACCCTTGGGCTGGCCGAACTGGCCTTCGGCGCCAATCTGCTTTCGGCCAGTGTCGCGATGCTGACGCTAGCCAGCTATCTCCTGGTGTACACGCCGCTGAAACGCCGCACGTGGCTGTCGACCCTGGTCGGCGCGTTTCCGGGCGCGCTTCCGGCGGTTCTCGGCTGGACCGCTGCCACCGGTTCGATCGGGCTGGAGGCCCTGGCATTGTTCACTGTTGTATTTTTATGGCAGATGCCACACTTCCTAGCCATTGCGTGGCTGCACCGAGAAGACTATGCCAGGGCCGGCCTGCCGCTGCTGCCGGTCATCGAACCCGACGGCCGGACCACTGGCCGCCAGGCTGTTCTATTTGCAATAGTGCTTGTGCCGGCTAGCCTCACGCCGGTGCTGACGGGCCTGGGGGGGCTCCCCTATGCCGCTGTCGCCGTCGTACTCGGTAGCGTTCTGGTGTGGCTGAGCACCAGCTTCGCGCGAGACCTTTCGACCATTTCCGCTCGCCGGCTGTTCCTGGCGTCGATCGTCTATCTCCCGGTCCTGTGGGTCGTCCTGGTCGCCAATCGCATCTGGTCGGTCAGCACAGGATCAGTGGGATGATCGAGATCAGCCAGTTGCCGGCCGTCAATGCCTCACTGAACGCCTTGGCTGGCACTTGTCTCCTGGCGGGATTCCTCTTCATCAAGCGAGGTGCCCGCACGGCCCACAAGCGGTGCATGCTCGGGGCGATGACAGCCTCCACGCTCTTCCTAGTGAGCTACGTCGTGTATCACCTAAACGTGGGTTCCCGACCATTTCCAGGCACCGGAATGATTCGAGCCGTCTACTTTACGATCCTGGTGACCCACGTGCTCCTGGCAATGGTGATCCTTCCTCTGGCTATTGTGACGACCGCCAGAGGGCTCCGCGGACAATTCTCGAGGCACCGCGCGATCGCAAGATGGACGTTTCCGATTTGGATGTACGTTTCGGTGACCGGCGTCGTTATCTACCTGCTGCTGTACCAGGTCTACTAGCAGGCTAGACGGCGCCTCGACGAGGCTGATGCCGTCTGTCCGGGTCGCGCGCACCGCTCCGCGAGCTTCCGGTTGAGACAACTCTGGGTCAAGGCTATTGTTGGACGGCGACCATGACGCCCATGGAACGCCTACGGCTTCCATACCTTGCCATCACCATGCCGACCCTCCTGCCTAGCCGCCCAGGGCAGCCCTGGAGACGGGCTGACAGGCTCACTGGCACGATCAAGTTGGCAAATAGACGCATGTATCATGACAAGTCGTCCGGACGCTAGATGGAGGGCGAGTAGATGCGGCCGGACAGATCGGCAACGAACACTATTCCAAACTGAGGAGAAGCGAATGATGTCAGTGTCGAGCATTCGCGTCGCTCTCGTGGCTGTGTTATTCGGCGCAGTCGCAGCGTCGGCCGCTGCGCAGGCCGGGGCGGTCCGCGGCACAGTCGAGGACGAGAACGGCCGCGCCATTAAGGGCGCGACCGTCACGGCTACCAACTCCGGGCGCGCCAAGGCGCTCACAGCGACGTCGGATGACAAGGGCCGCTTCGCCATCATCGGATTGGTCAGCGGTCTCTGGATGTTCGTGGCGGACGCCCCCGGGTACGAGGCGCAGGAGGGTTCGACGCGGGTCAGGCAGCAGACAATTGGGAACCGGCCGGTCGAGTTCGTGCTTCCTCGCACTGTAGAGCTCGTCCCGGGCATCCTGACGAGACGAGTGCCGGCCGAGATCGCGGCTGCCAATGAGCTCCGTGACGCAGTGCGCTTTGACGAGGCGATCGCAGCCTATCAGGAAATCGCGAACAACAATTCGACGCTCACGGCCCTGCAGATCGTCATCGGCGATACGTACCGGCAGAAAGCCGAGGCCGAACAGGCCGGCCCGGCCCGCATGGCCCTCTACGATCGGGCGATCGCCTCGTACCAGAGAGCACTCGAGGCCGACGCCAACAGTGAACGCGCCCGCATCGAGCTCGCGATGACTTACGTGAAGAAAGGTAGCCCTGACCAGGCTGAACTCATGCTCGGCACGCTGGCCGACGATGCCATGGCGAGCCGAGATGCGGTGTACACCATGGGTGAGGTCCGACTGGCCAAGGGGAACTTGCCCGGTGCGCAGCAGGTGTTCTTACACGCCGCTACGCTCGATCAGGCGTGGATGCGACCCGCGCTTAAACTGGGTCTGATCGCCAAAGAACAAGGCGATCGCGAAGCTGCGGCCGCGCACTTCCAGCGTGTCATCGCCGCGGACGAGTCGAGCCCGGAAGCGGCCGAGGCCCGCTCGCTCCTGGCGGAACTCTCCAGGTAGCACGCGCTGAACGTGCACCGTACAAGAAAATGGCCCGGCTATTTCGCCGGGCCGATCAAACACATCTAGGGCCTAGTCAATCCTAAACGCTTCCCCACTCGTGCCTTTCACTGCCGCCGGTGGGTCACAGCGCTCGCAGTTCGTGTACCTCACTAAAGCAAGTGCCGTGCCTGGTTCAGGGTCGGCCATGCCTTTGGGAAATCGCCAATATTGCTGTGTTTTAGCCGTGGATACCCAAGCTCTCGCGCTTTTATCTAATTTATTGGATTCAATATTCCGAACGGTCCGATAATTTGTTGTCGGTCAGTGCTGTCGAGCTTCCACTTGCTTGAGCGCATCCTCGATGAGCCGCTCATTGTCGTCCTTCGACAGGTTGCGGCCAATCACCTTCGAAGCGATCGCGATCGACAGGTCAACCGCTTCATGGCGGATTTGTTCGATCGCACGGCCCGTCTCCAGCTGAATCTGGCGTTCTGCGTTCTTGACGATGGTCGCCGATTCGACCCTCGCCTCCTGTCGCATATCCTCTTTCAGCCGTTCCGCGTCGGTGCGGCTCCTCGCGACGATCGCGTCAGCCTCCTGGCGGGCTTTCGCGATCATCTGCGCCGATTCCTGGTTCAACCGTTCCAGTTCCTGGCGAGCCTGCTGGGCAGCGTCCAGCGACTTACGAATGGTCTCCTCGCGGTTCTCCAGCGCCTGCAACAGCGGCTTCCACGCGAACTTCGCGAGCAGCGCCAGCAGCACCAGAAAGGTCACGATGGTCCAAATGAACAGCCCAGGATCGGGCTGAACCAGCGGATTATTCATGACGATCGTCCCTTCGAAATGGCCTCTTTTTACCGGCCCGCTACTTGAGCAGGACGATCAGCAGCACGAAGACTTCCGCGAGAATCGCGACGCCTTCGAGCAGGAACAACGGCAGGTTGACGGCGCCGCTAATCTGACTGGCCGCGCTCGGCTGCCGCGCGATGCCCTCCGCGGCGGCCGTCGCGAGTTTGCCGATGCCCAGTCCAGCCCCAATCACGATACCGGCCAGCCCCAAGGCTGCACCGAAATAGTGCAGTGTCTCCATCTTCTATCCTCCGTGTGTCTCAGTGGTGAACGTTAATAGCCATGCCAATGAACACGGCCGACAACAATGTGAATACGTACGCCTGGACGATGACGACGATAATCTCCAGGGCCGAAATCCCGACGGCCAGCGGCACGGAGACAGCAAGGCCAACCCCGATGCCCGCGAAGGCTTGCCCGAACATTTCGGTAAAGAGGAAGACGAACGACAGAATCGCGAGAATCGCGATGTGCCCGCCGAGCATGTTCGCCGCGAGTCGCATGGTCAGCGCGAACGGCTTGACGAACATTCCCATGACCTCGACCGGGATCAGCAGGATGTACACGGGCCATGCTAGCCCTGACGGCACCAGGTTCCTCCAGTGCGCAACGAAACCGTGAGCCCTCGTGCCTGCCACGATGATTGAGGCGAACGTGATGGTCGCGAGTGCCGCGGTCACGTTGTAGTTGGCCGTTGCCGTGGTGCCGCCATGGACGACGCTACCGACAAATGATCCCTCGGACGGATGGATCACCCAGTGATTCAGCAGGCCCAGGACGTCAAACACCGGGATGAGCCCGATGGCGTTGGCGCAGAAAATGAACATGAACAGCGTCAGCATCAGCGGCGTCCAGGTGCCGACCCACTTCTTTCCGACATTCGGAAGCACGATGGAGTCGCGAATGAACTCCACGAGGTATTCCAGGCCATTGAACGCGCCTGTGGGAGCTTGCCTGCCCGTGCGCAGATGGCGGCGCACGAGCCAGGTGACTACCACGAAGACGAACGCGGCCACCAGCCAGAGCATGAATACATGCTTGGTCACCGACAGGTTGACGCCCAGCACGGTTGGGAGTTCGATGAGCGGGTGCTCGATCGAACTGTTGGATACGTGATCGATGATGGTCTCGCCGGCGTCAAACCCCTGATGCGCGCCGTCCGCGGTGTGCGCTACTCCAGCGGCGGCCGGTCCTGGATCGTGAGGCTGAGACATGTTTTCTAGCAGTTCCGTCATGCGGGACCAGGCCCACCGGCCGGTCGCGCGTCCCCGTCGTTCGGCGTGTCAAAAAGACGGCGCATCAGCAGCGCTTCCGTCAGGTACAGCACGATGAAATAGCTCGTGAAGCTCGCCATGAACGACACGGGACGCAACCGCAACCCCAGCAGCATCGCGGTCACATACGCTCCGAAGAACACCATCTTTGCCGCGAAAGCCTGGACCATGAGCGGCGTCAGGGTCTCCGGATGCCGCCTGTAGGCTCGCTCCGTCAGCGTCCACGTCACACTCGTCACCACGAGCGGTCCCAACATCCCAAGCAGTACCTCCCGGCCGATACCGGGGCCACCAAACACAATCGCAGCCAGCGCCGACAATGCACATCCGGCCGCCATCCGCACCATCACACTCACCTGGGCCACACGGTCTTGGCCAGCTCGTAGAACCCAACCACGATGCCCGTCACGAGTCCTCCGAAAAGGAACCACGGCGATTTGTCCAGCCACGAGTCCAGCGCGTACCCAGCCCCGCCGAGCAGCAGGATCGCACCGATCAGCGCGTACCCCGCGGAGACGGCTGGCCCTGAGCGCCTGAGGTTCTCTTGCAGGACTTGCAGGGACCGCGCCAAGAAGAGACCGCGCTTCTCGTTAGGCATCTTCCAGGGACCGCCACCGCAAGACCAGCCAGGCTATCAGTCCGTCCTGCAGCGTCTCGGCGGCCAAGTGGTAAACAAACGAGCAATCATAACAAAGGAAGCTCGGGCTGGGCAAACGCGATGCGTACCAGCGAGCTAGCGGGCTGCGCCTGGAACGGCGCCCAGCGCCAGCGCCGAGGTCTCTGCCAGATCGAACAGCGGCCGCGGGTAGACACCAAGCGCCACGGTTCCGACCATCGCCAGGACGATAGCGACCGCCAGCGCCGGAGCGAGTTTCGGCGTTGACCCGACGGGCTCATTCTTGAGCCACATGAAGACGACGATGCGAAGGTAGTAGTACAGGGACACCGCGCTGTTCAGTACTCCGATAATCGCCAGCCATACATAACCGGCGTCGATGGCGGCGCCGAACAGCCAAAACTTGCCCATAAACCCTGCAGTGGGCGGTATCCCGCCAAGGGAGAGCATGAACAGGAGCATGGCCATCGCCGCCAGCGGGTTGCGAAAATAGAGACCATTGAAGTCTTTGAGTTCGTCCCCGATGGCATCCTTCCGGCGAAGCATCACGATGACCGCGAACGCGCCCATCTGCATGATGGCGTAGACGAACAGATAGATCAGCATTGCCGTGACGCCACGCTGGGTGCCTGCCACGACGCCCATCAGCATGTAACCCGCATGGGCAATCGATGAGTAGGCGAGCATGCGCTTGATGTTGCTCTGCGTGAGCGCCGCGAGATTGCCAACGGTCATCGTCAGCACCGCCAGGACGTAGAACAGCATCCGCCAATCGTCACTCATCGAGGGCAGCCCCTCGACGAAGATGCGAAGGAGCATTGCGAACGATGCCGCCTTCGAGCCGACGGACAGGAATGCCGTGATCGGCGTGGGAGCGCCCTCGTAGACGTCAGGCGCCCACATGTGAAACGGCACGGCGGCGATCTTGAACGCGACGCCCGCCACCACCAGCACCAGCCCCAGCAGCAGGAGCGGCCGGTCGGAGGCTGGTCCACCCGCCAGCGACGTCGAAATAGCGTGCAGATTCGTGGAACCCGTCAGCCCGTACAGAATCGACATCCCATAGAGGAGAATGCCGAGCGAAAAGGCGCCGAGCAGAAAGTACTTCACCGCCGCCTCGTTCGACCGTTCGCTGGGCTTGAGGAACCCCACGAGAATGTAGAACGCGATGGCCATCGTCTCGAGCCCGATAAAGATCGTGACGAGTTCGACTCCGCTGGCCATGAACATCATGCCGAGCGTGGCCGCGAGCACCAGGAAGCAGTACGCGCCGGCAGGAGTTTTCTCGACCGCGAGATACGGCCCAGATATGAGGAGCGTCAGCGCCGCCGCGCCGAGAAAGAGGACCTTGAAGAATATGCTGAACGCGTCTATCGACAGCAGCCCGCGCGAGATCGTCACGTTCGGGTTGCCCACCACCAGCATCGCCGCGGCGGTTGCTACGAGTACCGCCACCGACAGCCACGTAATCGCCCGGCTGTCGCGCGGCAGGTAGACGTCGGTGAGCAGCACAAGCATGGCGCCAAGCGCCAGCACCATCTCGGGCAGAATGCTGAAGAAGTCCGACGGGGACAATCCAGCTGGCATCAATTAATCGCTCCCTCGGCACTGGCCTGAGCGGACAGTGTCGTGTCCGAGCAAGGAGCCGCGCCGAACGCCTGAATTCCCTGGGCAGCACCGGTCTCCATCCTGGCGAGCACGCTTCCCGGCATAGGCGTGGACGACGTGGCGGCGGCCTGGACCGAACCGCAATCAGCATCCTCGGCCTGTTGGTCTACCACGTATTGAGGGCTGACGCGCTCGACCACGCGGGTCACCGAGGGGGTCAATCGGTCGATGATGGGCGACGGATACAAGCCGATCCAGACGGCCAGAATAATAAGCGGGACGAAGGTGCAAACCTCGCGCAGACTGAGGTCTGTCAGATGTTCGTTCTTCGGATTATCCACCTTGCCGAACATCGTCCGCTGGTAGAGCCAGAGCATGTAGGCTGCGCCAAGCACGATGCCCGTGGCCGCGACGGCAGCCCATGCGATATTCACGCTGAAGACCCCCTGAAGAATCAGGATCTCCCCGATGAACCCGTTGAGAGTGGGGAGTCCGATGGATGACATCGTCATCAGCAGGAAGATAGCCGCGTAGATCGGCATCACCTTCGAGAGTCCGCCATACTCCGAAATCTCGCGGGTGTGCCGCCGCTCGTAGACCACACCAACAAGCAGAAACAGCGCGCCTGTCGAGATGCCATGGTTGAGCTGCTGCACCATGCTGCCGGTGATCCCGAGCGGGTTCAGCGCGAACAGGCCCAGCATGACCATCGCCATGTGGCTGACGCTCGAGTACGCCACCAGGCGCTTCCAGTCGGTTTGAGCCATGGCGACGAGCGCGCCATAGACGACGCCGATAATCGAAAGTACGACCACCATTGGCACGAACGCGTTAGTACCATCGGGAAGAATCGGCAGGCTGAACCGAATAAACCCATAGGTCCCCATCTTCAGAAGGACCGCAGCAAGAATGACCGAGCCTGCCGTCGGCGCATCAGTGTGGGCGTCCGGTAGCCAGGTGTGGAACGGGAACATCGGCACCTTGATGGCGAAGCCGAGGAAGAAAGCAAGGAATACCCACCACTGCAGGTCGACCGGGAAGTCATGGGCTTGATACTGCGTAACGTCGAACGAGTAGACGCCCGTGGCGGCGTGGAAACTGAAGTACAGCGCCAAGATGCCCAGCAGCATCACGACACTACCGACCAGCGTGTACAGAAAGAACTTAATCGCCGAGTAGAGCCGATTGTCGCTACCCCAGATGCCGATGAGGAAGTACATCGGCACCAGCATCACTTCCCAGAACAGGAAGAACAGCAGGAAATCGAGCGATACGAAGGCTCCGATCATGCCAGCCTGGAGGAGGAGCAGGAAGATGTAGTACTCCTTCACCCGATCCTGAATTGCTGTCCACGATGAGAGGACGGCAATGAACCCCATCATGGTTGTCATCAGGAGCAGCAGAACGCTGAAGCCATCGACCCCCAGGAAGTAGTTGGCCCCCACGGACGGAATCCATGGCACCCGTTCGACGAACTGGTACGCGGCACCATCCGGGTCGTACAGGAACCAGAGAGGCAGGGAAACCAGAAACCCGGCCAGAGTGACGAGGTTGGCGATCCATCGGATGGCGTTCTGACTCTTCCCAGATACGAACAGCAGGAGAATTGCCCCGACGAGCGGGGTAAACAGAATCACCGAGAGCAGCGGAAAGTTTGCAGCGTTGGACATAGTCACTTCGCGAAGATTAATGCGGTCACGAACGCGAACACGCCGAGCAGCATCAGCAGGGCGTAGTTCTGGATGAGACCCGTCTGCATGAGGCGCAGGGCGAAGCTCGTTTTCTCGACGGTCCGGCCCACGAGATTCACCACACCGTCCACGACGGAACGATCGGTGAGACTGGAGAACCACGAGGCGATCATAGTGAGGGTGCCGGCGCCATTCACGGCGCCGTCCACGATGGTGCGGTCAATGGTCCACAGCCCACGAGCGCCACCCATGGTGCCCGAGATGACCGTGGCGTCGTACGCCTCGTCCACGTAGTACTTGTTCAGCAGTAGCCGGTGCGCACGCGGCCACCGCTGTGCGAGCCCTTCCGAAATCTGCGGGTTCTGCACGTAGAACCGGTACGCCATGAAGATGCCGAACAGGGCAATGGCCACCGAGAATGCCATCAGGCCGACCTCCGCGCCGCCAGAGATCGCGTGCCCCGCTCCCTCCGCTGCCCCTTCGTGGCTCGCGGCCGCCGCGGGCGCCTCGTGCTCGGCATCCGCGTGCACGGCCGCCGACACCGTGAAGCTGGGCTCCAGGAAATGCTCGATCGCGTTGTTGCCGCCGAGAACGGCCGGAATCCCCACTAACCCGGCGACGATCGCGCCGACGGCCAGTGCCATCAGGGGCACGGTCATCGCGCGCGGCGATTCGTGTGGGCCGTGCCATACGCCGTGCCCGTGATCTACCTGGTCCCCGGCGTGGGCCGCCTCATCGTGGCCGCCCCATGCCGGACCACGGTATTCCCCGAAGAAGGTGAGCGAGATGAGACGGTACATGTAGAACGCGGTCATCAACGCGGTGACGACCGCGGTCACCCACAGCACTTTGTTCCCGAGGAACGCCTTCAGCAGAATCTCGTCCTTGCTGAAGAAGCCCGCGAGCGGCGGTACGCCGGCGATCGCCAAGGTGCCGATGATCATCGTCAGGAACGTGATCGGCAGGTGCTTCCTCAGGCCGCCCATGCGACGCATGTCCTGCTCGCCGGCCATCGCGTGAATCACGGACCCGCTGCACAGGAAGAGGAGCGCCTTGAAGAAGGCATGCGTCATCAGATGGAACGCCCCGGCAGCGAACGCGCCGAGGCCCATGGCCGCGAACATGTACCCGAGCTGCGACACCGTCGAATAGGCGAGTACCCGCTTGATGTCGTTCTGCACCAGTGCGATCGACGCCGCCAGCAGCGCCGTCAGTACTCCGACGATCGCGACGACCTCCAGAATGATTGGCGCGTGCGAGAAGAGCACGGCGTTCCGCCCAACCATGTACACGCCGGCCGTCACCATCGTGGCGGCGTGGATCAGCGCCGACACCGGGGTCGGGCCTTCCATGGCATCCGGCAGCCAGATGTAGAGCGGAATCTGGGCGCTCTTGGCGGTGGCGCCCACAAAAAGGAGGAGGCAAATCAGGGAGAGTGTCCCGAACTGCAGCTCGATGGGCATCGCCGCCGCCTGTTCGGCCACCACCCTGAAGTCAAGACTCCCGAAGGTCATCAGGACCAGGAACACCCCGAGGATGAAGCCAAAGTCGCCAACGCGATTGGTGAGGAACGCCTTCTTGCCGGCGTCAGACGCGCTCTTCTTCTGATACCAGAAACCGATGAGCAGGTAGGAACAGAGCCCCACCCCTTCCCATCCCACGAACATCACCAGGAAGTTGCTCCCCAGGACGAGCATGAGCATGAAGAAGCAGAACAGGTTCAGGTAGCAGAAGAAGCGCGCGTAGCCGCCCCGCGGTTCGTCGTGCAAGTACGCGGTGGAGTAGACGTGGATGAGAAAGCCGATTCCCGTGACGACGAGGATCATCATGCCTGACAGCGGGTCCAACCTAAGCCCCCACGGCACCTCCAGCGCACCAAGGGTGCCGTCCGTGAGCAGAAGCGGAATCCTCGGTATCCAGGTGGCCACCACTACATCGTGCACTCGCGCCGCCGGCTCAACGCCGAGCAACTGGATGAACGCGTAGATCGACACGCCGAGCGCGCCGGCCATGGCGGCACAGGCCACGAGGCCGGATACCTGGCGGCTAAAAAAGCGGACGCCCAGAAGCCCGTTCACCGCGGCGCCGATGCCGGGCAGCAATGGGATGAGCCAGATCAGGTCCATCAGGGGGTCACTGCCGTTCGAGTGCTGGTCACCATTTCATGACGTTCATTTCGTCGATGTTGATCGTTTCCTTGTTCCGGTAGAGCGCCAGGATGATCCCGAGCCCCACCGCCGCCTCCGCCGCCGCCACCGCGATGACGAACAGCGCGAACACCTGGCCGACCGAGTTGTCCCACTGTAGGGAAAACGCGATCAGGTTGATATTCACGGCGTTCAGGATGAGCTCGATGGACATGAAGATGATGATGATGTTGCGACGCGTCACGACGCCGAAGACACCAATCATGAACAGCACTGCCGAGAGCATCATGTAGTGCGTTGGTGAGACTTCGCCCATCATCAGATCTCCCGCCGTGCCAGGATGATGGCGCCCACCATCGCTACCAGCAACAGTATCGAGACCACCTCGAAGGGGATCAGGTAGTCAGTAAAGAGCGCCATCGCCACGTTCTCCACGCCCCCTGGAGCGTTCACGCTCGGCGCCGCCGGGCTGATGGCATTGGACACGCCCAGCACGACCAGTTCGCCGAGCACCGCCGCCACCAGGATGCCGCCAATGACGTTCCTGCGGCGTGGGTCACTCGCCAGTTCCGATTCGCTCTTCTGCTTCACGAGCATGACGACGAACAGGTAGAGCACAACGATGCCACCGGCGTAGACCAGTATCTGGATCGTTGCCACGAACATGCTGTTCATCGTCGCGTAGAGCAGCGCGACGGCCAGGAAGTCCGCCACCAGATACAGGATGCTGTGGACGGTATTGCGAGACGTCACCACGAGCAGCGCGAAGACGACGATGAGCGCCCCCACAGCGTAGAACGTGATTAATCCGGAAGTCATGCCCAGCTCCTACAGCAGCACCTTGAGCACGGCCGATACCACCACGTTCGCAATGCCCAGCGGAATCAGCACCTTCCAGCCGATGCGCATCAACTGGTCGTACCGGTAACGTGGCAACGTGGCTCGAATCCACAGAAACACATAGAGGAACACAAAGGTCTTGCCTAGGAACCACATCCACCCCGGCACAAACCCGAGAAACGACAGCGCCGAGACGTTCGGGAACGGTTGGAGCCAGCCGCCCAGAAAGAGCGTCGTCGCAACACACGAGACGACGATCATGTTCGCGTACTCAGCCAGAAAGAACAGAGCGAACCGCATCCCGCTGTATTCGGTGTGGAACCCGCCGGTCAGCTCCTGCTCGGCTTCGGGCATGTCGAACGGGGCACGGTTGGTCTCGGCCAGCCCACCGATGAAGAAAACCACGAAAGCCAGCGGCTGGGCGAACGCATACCAGACACCCTGCTGATACTGCGCGTCAATGATCCCAGCCATGCTGAGGGTCCCGGCGCTGACGACCATGCTCACCAGGATCATGGTGACGGCCACTTCGTAGCTAATGAGCTGCGCGGAGGCCCGGAGACTGGCCAGCAGCGGAAACTTGCTGTTCGATGCCCATCCCGCCAGAATGATGCCGTACACGCCGATCGACGTGACCGACACGACGTAGAGCAGCCCGACGTTGAGATCGGTGATGGCAAGCGTCACCCGCCGGCCGAAGATTGACACCTCCGGCCCAAACGGCACCACGGCGAAGACGATGAGCGCCGGAATGAGCGCGATCATCGGCGCCGCCGTGAAGACCCATTTGTCGGCCTTGGCCGGGGTGATGTCCTCCTTCACCATCAGCTTGAGCACATCGGCGATCGGCTGAAGCATGCCGTAGGGGCCGACGCGCATCGGGCCGAGTCTGGCCTGTGCCCACGCGATGACTTTGCGCTCGAGCAAGACCATGAAGGTCACGCCGACCAGCACGGCGTTGAGCACCACGAGGATCTTCAGAAGAGGCAGGACGATCGCGTCGATCACCGGTCCACCTCACCCAGCACGACATCGACCGATCCGATCAGCGCAACGACGTCGGCAACCAGATGGCCCTGAATCAGCCGGGGCAACGCCTGGAGGTTGCAAAACGACGGAGGCCTGACGCGAAACCGATATGGCGCCGTCGACTTTCCGTCCGCGGCGATGAAATACCCCAGTTCGCCCTTTGGTGACTCGATCGCGTGGTAGGTCTCGCCCGCCGGAGGCTTGATCAGCCTGGGCACCTTGCCCGTGATCGGCCCTTCGGGAAGCCCCTCGATCGCCTGCCGGATGATCTTCACCGACTGGCGAAACTCCTCGATCCTTACCAGGTAGCGGTCGTAGGTGTCGCCGGCCTCGCCGACCGGGACCTCGAACTGCATCTCGTCGTAGGCGGCGTATGGCTCATCCTTGCGAATGTCGTGCTTCACACCAGAGCCGCGCAATGGCGGGCCGCTGAGACCGATGGCCACAGCCTCCTCGGCGGAAATGACGCCGACGCCCTTCGTCCGCTCGAGCCAGATCCGATTATGGGTGAGGAGTTGCTCGTACTCGACGAGCTTTGTGTCCATGATGTCGCAGAAGGCGAGCACCTTCTTGTCCCAGCCTGGAGGAATGTCGAGAGGCAATCCGCCAATGCGCATCGAATTGTAGGTGAGGCGCGCGCCGCAGTACTCCTCGAACAGATCGAGGATTAACTCTCGCTCGCGGAACGCGTAGAGGAACACGGTCATCGCACCGATGTCCATGGCATGGGTGCCGAGCCAGAGGCAGTGACTTGCGATTCGCTGCAACTCGCACATGATCGTGCGGAGGTACCGGGCGCGCCGTGGCACCTCGATCGACATGAGCTTCTCGACCGTCTGACAGTATCCGACGTTGTTCGTCGCAGCTGCCACGTAGTCCATCCGGTCGGTCAGCAGCACGATCTGTGTCCAATCGCGGTTCTCGCACAGCTTTTCGATTCCACGATGCAGGTAGCCAATGACGACATCGCTCCCCACCACACGCTCGCCGTCAAGCCTGAGCACCACCCGCAGCACACCGTGAGTGCTCGGGTGCTGCGGCCCCATGTTGAGGACGATTTCGTCGGTGTCGAACATCGGCTGCGATTCGGGCGCCATTATTCGATGTCCGCTTCCTGCGCCGCCTGCTTCAGCCTCAGCCAGTCGAGCGGGTTTTCCATCAGCAACTCGCCAGGGCCTTCGAGCGGGTAATCCTTGCGCTGCGGGTGTCCCTGCCAATCATCGGGCATCAGAATACGTCGCCTGTCCGGATGTCCGGTGATGTTGACGCCGAACATGTCGTACACCTCGCGTTCCAACCAGTTTGCGGCAGGCCACAGGCCGCACACCGAGGGAACCGTCTCGTCCTCACCCACGCGCACCTTGATCCGCACACGATTTCGATCGCGAATCGAGTACAGCGCATAAATCATGTCGAAGCGCTGGGCGCGCAACGGCCAATCTGTCGCCGTGACATCCGAGCAGAAATCGAAACCGCCGGTGTGCAGGTGGCGACCCACCTCTAGCAGCCGGCCGGCAGGCACTATGACGGTCCAGTCGCCAACCCAATACGTGAGTTGCGTCACGCCATCCGGGATGGCGGCCTGGAGCGCTACGAGCCACGCTGGGACCTCCACATCATCCGCGGGCGCCGGGTCGACCGGCCCGGTGGGCGCGACCGCAGCGGCTGGTTTGCGTACTGCGGGTGCGGGCTTGGCCGACGGAGTGCCGGCGGGCGATGCCGGGGCCTTGGGTTCTTCAGCCATCGACTAGGTCCACTCCAACGCACCCTTCTTCCAAGCGTAGAGAAAACCTACCACCAGGATGAAGAGGAACACGAACATTTCAATGAGGCCGAAAACGCCCAGATCCTCGAGGATGACGGCCCACGGAAACATGAACACGGTCTCGACATCGAAGATGACGAACAGCATCGCTACGAGGTAGTACCGAATGCTGTACCGATCACGGGCATCCGTGAGCGGTTCGATTCCGCATTCGTACGGCTCGAGCTTGACCTTGTTGTACTTTTTCGTCTGGAGCAGACGCGACGGAATAAGCGTGACAAACGCGAAGCCGATCGCCACTGCGACGAAGATTACGATCGGCACAAGCTCCTGCGGCATCAGTCACGGACCTCCCGTCGGTCCGAACCGGTCCGACGAACGAAAACATCGAGAATCTCTGCGGGTATGCCTATGACCTACAGAACAGCAATATCGCGAAAAGTGGCCTGTTTTTATAGCATGTGACCCTAGAGGTGTCAACTAATCTGGCCCAATTGTGGGCGGCACCGAACGTCGGATATAACCCTTTTGTTCTCAACATTTGTGCCGTTTGACTCGCTTGACCGGCCTCGTCAGCGGCACCTATACTGACCGACTCAGCCAGCAGTAAACTGATACCCATGCGCATCCTGATTTCTCCCGCGATGAGGCGCTTGGTACTCGGGGCCGTGTTCACACTCGCCACGGCGGCCGCCGCCGGAGCACAGGACGCTCGGGAACGCACCGTGTACGTGAATGTCGCGGATGACGAGGGTACGCCGGTCACCGACGTCGGCGTCCGAGACCTCATCGTGCGCGAGGACGGCGTGCGCCGGGAGATCTTACGTCTGTCTCGGGCAACAGACCCGATCGACATCGCCATTCTGGTGGACGACAGCCAGGCCGCGGGGCCGCATCTCGTCTTCATACGGAACGCCCTCACGCAATTCGTCGAGCAGATGCGCGACGACAACAACATCGCCGTCGTCGGCCTGGCCCAGCGGCCCACCATGCTGACGGACTACACGCGCGACGCGGGGCGACTGTCTGCAGCGATCGGGAGAGTCTTCCCGCAAACAGGGTCTGGAATGACGCTGCTCGACGCGCTGGTGGAGCTGTCCCGGGGCCTCGAAAAGCGTCCCGGCACACGGGCCGCACTCGTCGGGATTCTGAGCGACGGACCTGAACAGGGTCGCTTCGATGACCAGTCGGTCATCGCAGCGATGACCAAGGCTGGGGCCTCCTTCTACGCGGCCACGGTCGGCAGATTCGCGGACGTCCAGTCCCACGAACTTCGCAGCCGCTCAATACTCCTGTCGAGGGGCACTCGAGATACCGGCGGCCGCCACGCCAACCTAATGACGGCCTCTGGCCTGCCGCGGGCGCTTCGACTCATCGGAGAGGACCTCTCGTCACAGATCAAGGTCGTCTACGCACGCCCAGACTCCCTGATCCAGCCGGAGTCGATCAGTGTCGAGCCCGCCCGCACCGGGCTGAAGGCTCGCGGCGTGCCCGCACGTCCGGGGTCCAGACCGTGAAGCAACCGATCGGCGCCCTGGCCTGCCTAGTCGCGTCCGCAGGGACGCTGTCCGCGCAGCAGTCACCGCAGACATTCCGGTCGGGTGTCGACATCGTCTCGCTCAGCGTCACCGTGACCGACACGGGGAACCACTACGTCCCTAACCTGAATGCCTGGCAGTTCGCCGTCTTCGAGGACGGAGTCAAACAAGACATCACGTTCTTCAATAAGCGACAGCAGCCGAGCGCGCTCTCGCTGCTGCTCGACAGCAGTGCCAGCATGGAGGACAAGCTCGAGACGCTGCAGAAGGCAGCGATCAACTTTGTCGCACGACTCCAGCCGAAGGACCTCGCGCAGGTGATCGACTTCGACAGCCGAGTCGAGATTCGCCAACCGTTCACGTCGAAGCAGGAGGACCTCGAAGCAGCGATCATGAAGACGACGGCCGGCGGGGCGACCGCCCTACACAATGCCATCTACATCGCGCTGAAGGAACTCAAGAAGATCGAGGCCAGAACCGAAGAGGAAGTGCGCCATCAGGCGCTCGTCGTGTTCAGCGACGGCGAGGACACATCGAGCCTCGTGTCGTTCGAGGAGGTACTCGACCTGGCGAAGCGGTCCGAGACGGCGATGTACACCATCAGTCTCCGGTCCGACAGCAGGCTTCGCGGCCAGGGTTTCAAGGAGGCAGAGTTCGTGATGCGCCAACTGGCACAGGAAACCGGAGGAAAGGCATTCTTCGCTAGACACCTGGAGGACCTCGCCGACGTCTACGCTGAAATCGCCGACGAACTGGCGAGCCAGTACACCATGGGCTACACCTCGAGGAACCCGCTTCGCAACGGTGCGTGGCGCCGTATCGTGGTGCGCACCGACCACCCCGACGCGACCGCCCGTACCAAGCGCGGATATTACGCCAGCCAGTAACGTGAATATCCTTCCACTTCTCATCTATATCGCCGCCGGGATCGCCTACGCGGTCCATTTCTCGAAGCGCGATCCGAAAGTCGGTCGGGCCGCTACGACGCTGCTCCTGGCGGGGGCGCTCGCGCACACGTTTGTCATCGGGATGCAGACTATGGAGGTCTGGAACGCGCCGTTTGCGGGCGCGGCCCGCGCGGTCTCCACCTTCGTCTGGCTACTCGCGCTGTCCTACCTCTACACGGAGTTGACAAGCGACGAACGTGCCATGGGCGTCTTCATCCTGCCGGTGCTTGTGGTGCTGCAGGCGGTGCCGGCCCTGGCGGCGCCGGCGACATCGGGTCCCGATCCGCTGCTCGACAGTCCCTGGTTCTGGGTGCACATGCTTTCGCTACTCTTCGCGTACGCCAGCTTCGCTCTCGCCGGTGTGCTCGGACTCACCTACGTCCTGCAGTTCAAGGAGATCAAGAAGAAGAACCTCGGATTCTTCTACACGCGACTCCCCTCGCTGCAAGTGCTCGACACGATGAACTCTCGCGCCGTCGCCGTGGGCTGGGCGTTTCTGAGCCTGGGCGTGATCGTGGGCGTGATCTGGGCGACCCAAGCGCAAGCGGCGCTGCCGACCGACCCACGGGCACAGGCTTTCTCCATCCAGGATCCGAAGATTTTGGTCACGATCGTGACGTGGGTCGTCTACTCGTTCGCCGTCGTGGCCCGGCAAGTGATGGGGTGGAGCGGACGGCGGGCGGCGTGGCTCTCAGCGCTCGGGTTTGCAATCGTGCTACTGAGCTTCTTGCCGATCAACTACTTCGTTACGACGAGCCACTCCTTCAACTAGTGCATCTCTTTCTCCTCGGCGTCAGCCATCGAACAGCGCCCCTTGCACTGCGAGAACGCCTGGACTTCTCGAGCCGCGATGTAGGCGCCGCAGTCGAGGCGCTCTCCGCCCGCGCAACCACGTCCGAGACTGTAGTCCTCTCGACGTGCAATCGCTCGGAGATTTACGTCGTGAGCGACCAATTGGCGCGCGCGCGCGAGGAACTCATCGGTTTTTTCGCCGATTACCACCAGGTACCCGCTGCGCAGTTCGTGCCCCACCTGTTCGCACGCGAGGACGCCCAGGCGGCGCATCACCTCTTTCGGGTCGCAGCGGGCCTCGATTCTCTCGTCGTCGGCGAACCGCAAGTCCTTGGGCAGGTAAAGGAAGCCTTCTCCGTCGCCGCCGACCGCCGGTGTTCGGGGCCGACGCTGAACCGGTTGTTCACGTCGTCGTTCGCCGTCGGCAAACGTGTGAGAACGGAGACCGGCCTCGGCGAAGGCGCCGTTTCGGTGAGCTTCGCGGCCGTACAACTGGCACGCAAGATCTTCGGCAAGCTCGACGGACGACGAGTGCTGGTCATCGGCGCCGGAGAGATGGGTCAACTCACCGCCCGACACCTGCGCACGAACGGAGTGGGCGACATCGTGGTCACCGGCCGGACCTTCGCCCGCGCCGAGGAGGTGGCCGCGACCATCGGTGGCACCGCGGTGCCATGGAGCGAAAGGAACACAGCCCTCGGGCGCGCTGACATCGTAGTCACCGCAACCGGGTCACCAACGCCGCTCATCACGCGCGACGATGTTGCGGCGGCGATGGGCCGTCAGCGCCGCGAACCGCTATTCATGATCGACATCGCCGTCCCGCGCGACGTCGAGGCGGGCGCAGGCGACATCGAGCAAGTGTTTCTCTACAACGTCGATGATCTGCAGGTAATCGTTCACGAGAACATGTCGCGACGCTCCTCGGAGGTCCAGCGCGCCGAGGATATCGTTGCCGAAGAGGTTGGACGATTCATGGCATGGAGCCGGTCCAGGGCCACGGTATCGACAGTCGTAGCGCTTCGCCGACGCTTCGACGCGATCCGACGATCAGAACTGCAGCGGCTCGACTTCAAGCTGACCGGCCTGAATCCCACCGAGCGCGCGCGCGTCGAAGAGGTTACTCGACTCATCGTGGAGAAACTGCTGATCGAGCCGACCGAGCAGCTCAAGGCTCTCCCCGACGAGGAAACACAGGTCGCGTACACTGACGCCGTAAGACGGCTGTTCGCACTGCGCGACGATCGGGAGGCCGAAGCCGAGAATGGCCGGCACGAAACCGAAAGCCGAGAACCCGGCAGCAGCGACACGTCATCCTCCTGACGCTGCACCCACGGGGGCAACACATCTATGTCCACCCTTCGCATCGGAACCCGAGGCAGCCAACTGGCCCTCTACCAGGCCAACGCCGTCGCCTCGCTCCTGCACGAGCGGGCCGACGTCGCATGCGAGGTCGTCGTCATCAAGACGTCTGGCGACCGATTCAGCGAAGCGGCACTATCGAAGATCGGGGGCAAGGGGCTCTTCGTCAAGGAGATCGAGGATGCGCTGCTCGAGGGCAGCGTGGACCTGGCCGTGCATAGCAGCAAGGACATGTCCGTTGTGCTGCCGGGCGGTCTCGCGATCGCGGCCGCGCTGCCGCGTGAGGACGCCCGCGATGCGCTCGTCCTCCCACGTGGCGCTGACGGCGACCGATCTGACCTCGCTGCCTCTTTCCGAGCAGTCGTGGCGCAACTCGGGGAGTCCCCGCGCATCGGCACGAGCAGCGTACGTCGTGTCGCGCAACTCATCGCGCTGGTTCCGGGCGCTCGATTCCTGCCAATCCGCGGGAATCTGGATACGCGGCTGCGCAAGATTGACCGCGGGGATTTCGAGGCGATCGTCCTGGCATCGGCAGGCTTGAAGCGGCTGGGGTTCGCAGGCCGCATTTCCGCGACCGTGCCGGCCGAGGCCTGCGTCCCGGCACCCGGCCAGGGCATCATCGCCGTCGAGGTCCGCGACGACGACGCCCAGACGCGCCAGCTGGTCGCGGTGCTCGACGACGCTGAAACCAGTGCCGCCCTGGCTGCCGAACGCGCGGTCGTGCGCCGGCTCGGTGGCGGATGCCAGATGCCCATTGGCGCGCACGCTGTCATTGACGGAACCGCCGTCACGGTGACCGGTGTGGTGATCTCCCTCGACGGGACGCGCGCGATTCGGGCCACCGCGGCTGGAGACCTCTGGAGCGCCGAGGCGCTTGGAGTAAAAGTGGGCGATCGCCTACTCGCAGAGGGAGCATCGGATATCCTGGCCGACGTGAACCGTGCATTGGCGCACGGGGGAGACGAGCCCTCGCGATGACCGTCTATCTCATCGGCACAGGGCCGGGCGACCCGGGACTCATCACCGTTCGGGGACTTGACTACCTGCAACGCGCGGACGTGGTTGTCCATGACCATGAAGTCGACGCCCAGCTACTGCGGCAAGTCCGTGCCGATGCTGACATTATCGACGTGGGCGGCGCCGGGGCGGGGCCGCTCGCCCAGGAGGCCATCAGCTACCTGATCGTGGAAAAGGCGCGGGAAGGCAAAGTGGTCGCCCGCCTCAAGTATGGCGATCCGTTCGTGTTCGACCGCGGCGGCGAGGAGGTGCTGTTCATCCAGGAGCACGGCATCCCCCTCGAAATAGTGCCGGGAGTTCCGCTGAGCGTGGCCTCGCCAGCGTACGCAGGCATTCCGATCACCTACCCCGGCGGGGATGACGCGCTGACCATCGTCCGCGGATTCGACGAGACGGGCAAGGCCATGCCCGACGTCGACTGGCAGGCGATCGCTCGGGTGAACGGCACCGTGCTCTGCTTCGCAAGCGCTTCGCAGTTGCCTCGAATCCTCGACGCGCTCGTCGAGGGGGGCTACCCCGAGGCAACGCCGGCCGCCGTCATCCTGGATGGCACGAGGCCAACTCAGCGCACCGAAGCGGGCACTGTCGGCAGTGTGAAGCGGACGCTGCTCGAACGACCGCCGCCGGGACCCGGGTTGCTCATCGTGGGCCGCGTCGTCGCCTTCCGGGAACACCTCCGATGGTTCGACCGGCGGCCACTGTTCGGGCGACGCGTGATTGTCACCAGGCCGGAGGGCCAAGCCGCCGACCTCGTCGACCGTCTGACCGCTCTCGGGGCTCAAGCGCTCGAAGCGCCGATGATTCGTATCCGGCCGGCAGACGACACTCGGCCCCTCGTCGATGCCGCGGCGCGGGCGCACGAGTTCGACTGGATCGTCTTCACAAGCGTGAACGCCGTCGACTACTTCATGGATGCGATATTCTCTGGCGGACGGGACGCACGAGCACTGGGTCCGGCCCGGATCTGCGCCGTCGGACCGGCCACCGCCACTCGACTGGGCACGGTCGGACTCCGGCCCGACCTGGTCCCGCAGGAGTTCAAGGCATCCGCCGCTTTTGACGCGCTGTCCAAGCGCGTCTCCCTCGAGGGCGCGAAGGTGCTATTGCCGCGTGCCGACATCGGACGCGAAGTCCTCGCCAGCAGACTCCGTGCCGCTGGCGCCGAAGTGACCGATGTCATCGCGTACCGGACGGTGGCGGACGATGGACAGCGCGCCGGCGACCCGGACATTTATCGCTTGCTGCTCGAAGGTCGGATCGACGCCGTCACCTTCGCCAGCGCATCGGCAGTCCGGGCCTTCACCAAGGTCTACGGCGTCGAGCAGTCGGCGGACCTTCTCCGCCATACCGCTGTGGCGGTGATCGGACCAACCACCGTCGAGGCGGCGACGGCGCTCGGCATCGGGGTCTCGATCCAGCCGGAAGCCTACACCGTACCAGCACTAGTCGCCGCTATCGCGGCGTACTTCGCCGACGCGCCACCGAAGGCCTAGCCGCGAGCACAGCATGCCCACCACGACCAGCACACGACTGCAGTTACCCCATCGCCTGCGCCGACTCCGCCGGACGGATGCGATCCGCGACCTCGTGCGCGAGACACGCCTCTCTGCCTCCTCGCTCATCTACCCCCTCTTCGTCTGCGAGGGCACGGGCATTCGCCGCGAGGTCGTCTCGATGCCCGGCGTCTACCAACTCTCGGTGGACGAGGCCGTGAAGGAAACCGCCGCCGCACGGGCCGATGGAGTGCCCGGCGTGCTCCTGTTCGGACTCCCGGCGCACAAGGACGTGACCGGGTCGGGTGCCGCCGATCCCGAGGCCCCCGTGCAATCCGCCGTGCGGGCCATCAAACGCACAGTGCCAGAGGCCATCGTCATCACGGACGTCTGCCTGTGCGAGTACACGTCGCACGGGCATTGCGGCATCCTGTCTGGCGAAGAGATTCTCAACGACGCCACCGTTGATGAACTGGTAAAGACCTCGCTCTCGCACGCCGAAGCCGGGGCGGATTTCGTGGCCCCGTCCGACATGATGGACGGGCGCGTGGGCGCCATCCGACGAGCCCTCGACAAGCGCGGCTTCGAGCAGACGGGCATCATGTCCTACGCGGCGAAGTACTGCTCGGCGTTCTACGGTCCGTTCCGCGACGCAGCTGACTCGACACCACAGTTCGGCGACCGCCGGAGTCACCAGATGGACCCGGCCAACGTCGAGGAGGCGCTCAGAGAGGTGGAGCAGGACATCGCTGAGGGCGCCGACATCGTGATGGTGAAGCCGGCACTGAGCTATCTGGACGTGATCGCGCGCGTGAAGACGCGTTTCAACTGTCCAACTGCCGCGTTCCACGTCAGCGGTGAATACGCGATGCTCAAGGCGGCGGCCGAACGAGGATGGATCGACGAGCCGCGCGCCATGCTCGAAACCCTGACGTCGATCGCGCGAGCTGGCGCCGACATCATCGTGACCTACTACGCACGTGAGGCGGCTCGTCTGCTGCGTAACCCATGAAACCACCCGTCGCCAGCCGCAAGCTTTTCGCACGCGCCAGGCTTATCCTGCCTGGCGGCGTCGACTCGCCGGTCCGCGCGTTCGCGGCGGTCGGCGGCACGCCGCTTTTCATCCGGAGGGCCGCAGGGTCTCGTCTACATGACGTCGACGGTAACGTGTTCATCGACTACGTGATGTCGTGGGGACCGCTCATTCACGGCCATGCCCCAGCCGGTCTCATAAAGGCGCTCTCCGCGGCGGCGCGACGCGGGACCAGCTTCGGCGCGCCCTGCGCGCTCGAGCACGAGCTCGGGGAGCGTGTCAGAACACTGATGCCCTCGATGGAGCGCGTACGTTTCGTCAGCTCCGGCACCGAGGCCACGATGAGCGCCGTGCGCGTTGCGCGCGCCGCCACGAGCCGTGACCGCATCGTCAAGTTCGAGGGCTGCTATCACGGGCACGGGGACCCGTTTCTGGCAAAGGCGGGCTCGGGCGCGCTTACGCTCGGCGTACCCACGAGCCCAGGCGTGCCGCGCGGGGTGACGGCCGACACGCTGCTCGCCACGTACAACGACCTCGCCTCGGTCGAAGCGCTCTTTAAGGCGCATCCCGGATCAATTGCCGCAGTGATCGTCGAGCCAATCGCCGGCAATATCGGCGTCGTGCCGCCGGAGGCCGGCTTCCTCGCTGGGCTTCGCGAGCTCTGCACGCGCCGGGGCGCGCTGCTAATCTTCGACGAGGTGATCTCCGGATTTCGAGCGTCAGCAGGTGGTGCGCAGGGGGCCCTGGGTGTCCGACCTGACCTGACCTGCCTCGGCAAGATCATCGGAGGCGGACTGCCCGTCGGAGCCTACGGCGGACGGGCAGACCTCATGGCGCTCGTGTCTCCGGAGGGACCGGTGTATCAAGCGGGAACGCTCTCGGGCAACCCGCTGGCCATGACCGCCGGGCTCTGGGCACTCGGGCGTCTGACGCCAAAGCTCTACAAGGATCTCGCACGGAGGGGCACGCTGCTGGCGGCGGGCCTCGCCGACGCCGCACGGGCGGCCCGCGTTCCACTGCAGGTGAACGCGTTCGGATCGCTCGTGACGCCCTTCTTCACCTCGGCTCCGGTACGTGACTACGCTTCCGCCCTCGGTGCCGATACGGCGGCGTACGGCCGATTCTTTCTGGCAATGCTGAAGCGCGGGATCTATCCGCCGCCTTCGCAGTTCGAAGGGTGGTTCCTCTCGGCGGCGCACTCGGACATGGATGTGGCGGCGACGGTGGATGCGGCGGGCGCGGCAATGCGTGCCGTGGCGCGCGGCCGCTAGAGAGTCTGGTCGGAGAGCCTTAACCCCGCGCCGGAGCTACTGGCCGATCAGGGCCGGCGAGTCCATCCGCACCCGGAGTTGCGTGCCCTGCGCCAGCTCCACTTCCTTGCCCTCGGTGGCAGCAATCGTGCCACCTCCACCGATGAGCACGCCAGCCAGCGCGCCCTTCGCACCGCCAAAGATTCCGCCGAGAATGGCGCCGACGCCGGCGCCAGCGCCGAGCCGACCAGCTTCGCCCCTGACACCACCGCCCTTAATTGCTTCGCTGACCGTGGCGCGAATCGGGTACGCGCGAGCGCCCACCGTCACCTGGTCAAAACTCACACTCATCTTCGCCGTCCGGTTCGTGCGCGTCCCGGGGTCGACCGCGGTGACGATGCCACGCACGATCGCCCCGGCTGGGATCAACACCCTCCCTCCAACAAACACGTCGACCAGCGTCGAGGCTTCGAATCGGTCCTCGACCATGGCTGTCCCGGAATTTAGGCTGTTGATGAGCCGTACCTTGAACTCGGTTCCCGCCGGCAACTCGTTCGCTGGCCTCGCTGCTACCGGAATCGGTGCAACCACTGCCCGCGACGAGGCCACGAGAGAGCCGGAACGCAGCCGCTCGATCCGGTCGCGGACCTGGCTGTACTCGAGGTGCTCGAGGCGGCCCTCCTTCCGCAGCTTCACCTTGAGATAAGTGACTTCATCGCGCAGCTCGTCAAGCTCCACCTGCAACTGTCCGGCTCTGGCCGAATCCCGGGACCGCAGTTGCGACACATCGGTGCCAGCCTGAAAGACGCCATCCTGCAGGCGTTCGATGTCGACGGACGTCACCGTCTGAGCTGTAGCGCCCACGGGCACCGCGAGTAGCGCGGCCGCAAGGAGAGCAAGGCATCGGATCATCATCAATCTCCAGTGACTCAGGGCTCGGTCTAGTCCTTAGTTCCTCCACGGCATGAACTGCTCGATCCAGGCCACGCGTGTCAGGTCGTTGTACAAGACGGTGACCATCAGCGTCATCAGTAACACGAAGCCGGCCATGAACATCCGCTCCTTGACCCGCATGCTGAAATCGCGCCGCGCGACGCCTTCGAGCAGCAGGATCAAGATGTGGCCACCGTCGAGCACCGGGATCGGCATCAGATTGAGCACGCCAAGGTTGAGGCTGATCATCGACATTAGGGCAAAAAGAGCCACCCATCCGGCCTGGGCCGATTCGCCAGAGAGTTGTGCGATGGCCACGGGGCCCATGAGCTGCCGTGGCGAGGCCTGCCCCGAGAGAAGTTGCCCAATCGTCTTGAAGATGAGGAGGCTGCCCTCAAGCGTACGCTCGGCACTCAACGCGACGGCCTCGAAGAGACCGGGCTGGAATGACCGCGTTGGCACTGAGGTTCCGATACCGATCATGCCCCGGTCGCCGCGCCGGACCGGGGTGATCGGCACCTGGCGTTCCTGCCCGTCGCGACTGATCGTGATGTCCAGTTCCTTGCCGGCGCTCCGTGAGGTGGCCGCAGCCAGGTGGCTCGAAAGCACGATCCGCTCGCCGTCAACCGCAACGACCAGGTCGCCGACCTCCAGGCCGGCAAGGTCGGCTGGGTCGCCCGGCGTGACCGACCGGATTACTGGGTACATATCAGGGAGCACGCCGATCGTACCGATCTCGAAACGCGTCTCCGGGTTGGGCCGCACCATGACCGAGATCGTCTGCCCAGCCCGGTCCAGCGTCATCGGCACGTCCCGATCCGGACGGATACCGATAGCCATGTTGACGGCATCCCAGGTCGTCACGGTCTCATTGCTGACGGTGAGAATCCGGTCTCCTGGTAGGACTCCTACTCCCTCCGCCGGCGAGTCGGCCTCGACCGCGCCCACGACGGGCAACTGGTTGACGTAGGCCGGAGTTTCCACACCTTGCAGGAGCACGATCGTCGTCACGACCAGCGCCAGCGCAATGTTCATCACAGGGCCCATGATCAAAATCTGGAACCGTTGCCACTTGGTCTTCGATAGAAACTCGTCGTCGTGGCCGCTGAGCGGCTCCTCCGGGTTGTCGCCGGCCATCTTCACGTAGCCGCCGAGCGGAATCAAGCAGATGCAATAGTCGGTGTCGCCCCGATGAATGTTCAGAATCTTGGGACCGAATCCGAGCGAGAACGTCAACACTCGCACGCCGAGCCGCCGCGCCATCCAGAAATGGCCAAGCTCGTGTACGAAGATCAACACGCCGAGCACGAACAGGAAAGGGAGCAGAGTATTCACGTCAATAGCCTCTCGCGTCTGATTGTAGCGCGGTCACCTCGGGGTGCCAGCCGGGAGGCTCTCGACGACATGCGCCGCCTGCTGACGGGCCCAGGTGTCGAGTGATCGCACGGCGGCCAGGGTGTCGGCGGCGACCGGTGTGTGGGCATCCATGGTCCGCTCGATGATCTGGGGAATGTCCGTGAAACCGACTCGGCCCTCCAGAAAGGACGCCACGCCGATCTCATTGGCGGCGTTCAGGACGCAGGGCACGCTCTCGCCGGCCCTCAAGGCGCGGTAGGCGAGGCCCAGGCAGGGAAATCGGTCAAAGGCGGGCGCTTCGAACTCGAGTCGACCGGCCCGGGCCAGGTCCAGCGACGGAAGCAGTGCCGCCCATCGATGGGGATAGGAGCACGCATACTGGATGGGCAGACGCATGTCGGTGACGCCGAGCTGTGCCAGCAGTGACCCGTCGATGAACTCCACGAGCGAATGCACTACCGACTGAGGATGAATCACCACATCGATCTGGTCTGGCCGTACGCCGAACAGCCAGTGGGCTTCGATCACCTCGAGGCCCTTGTTCATGAGCGTGGCAGAGTCGATCGTGATCTTGCGCCCCATCTGCCAGGTCGGGTGCTGAAGCGCATCAGATAGCGTGGCGCGCTCGAGAGCCTCCTGCGAGCACTGGCGGAACGGACCGCCAGATGCAGTCAGGATCAAGCGCTTGATCTCGGCGCCATCCCTGCCGTGTAGGCACTGGTGAATTGCGTTGTGCTCGCTGTCCACCGGCAAAATGGAGACCTGCTTTCGGCGTGCCGCCGCCGTCACAAGCGCTCCCGCCATCACGAGCACTTCCTTGTTCGCAAGTGCGATCGTCTTGCCCGCGTCGATGGCAGCCAGAATCGCTTCAAGTGCAACGCTGCCGGACGACGCACAGATCACCAGGTCCACGTCTGGATGGATGGCGGCCGCGATGAGCCCATCAGCGCCGACACCGACCACCGGAGGAAGCGCCACGCCGGTGCTCCTGAGACGATCGCTCGCATCAGGCGTCGCCATGCCGACGACCGAAGGACTGTAGCGCGCCACCTGCGAGGCCAAGAGGTCCGCGTTGTTGCCCGCCGCGAGCGACACGACACGCAAGCGGTCCGGGAAGGCGTCCACGACGGAGAGAGTGCTGCTTCCTATGGATCCGGTGGAACCGATGAGTGCGATTCCCCTCACGCCCATGGCCGGAGAAACAAGTAGAAGGCCGGCGTCGCGAAGAGCAGGGCGTCGATCCGATCGAGCACGCCGCCGTGGCCGGGAATGAGAGTCGAGCTGTCCTTCACGCCGGCAGACCGCTTGAGCCTCGATTCGAAGAGGTCGCCGCAAATGCCGAGCAGGACGACCGCTACGCCAATGGCCGCCAGCGCGGGGCGACCGACGGACGGTAGGACGAGACCGCCGCCCACGACCATCGCCGCGGTGCCGAAAACCAGGCCGCCCACGGCGCCTTCGATCGTCTTTTTCGGGCTGACGGTCGGTGCCAGCAAATGGCGGCCGAGCAGGCGTCCGGTGTAGTACTGCGACGAGTCGCTGACGACGACGGTCCCGATCAGCAGCAGCACGGCCTCGGGACCTGCGGATGCATGCACGACGGCAAGCGCGCCGAGCGGTACGCCGATGTACAGCCCGGCGGCCACGGCCCCCGCTGCATCTCCGAAGGACCGTCCGGCCCACAGCACGTCGATGAGCAGCACCCCGAGCGCCGCGACTGGGACAAGTTGTGACCATGGCCCTCCACTGCTCCACCCATAGCAGACCAGGAACGTGAACAGGTAGATGCTCGGGACCGTCGGGTTGAGCCGTTGCTTCGCGCCTTCCGGCAGCGCGCGCATGATGGCCAGCAGTTCGTGCACGGCTGCCAACGCCACGGCACCGGCGAGGAGGCGGAGAGCCTGCGACGGTAGGAACAGAATGGCGCCCAGGGCCGCCGCGGCGAGCACGACCCCCGACAGCAATCGGGTCACGGTGGGGCGTCCGCTCGAATGACCGGGCTCACGATGCACCGATGCTAACGCGAGGGCCCTTGCCCTTGATACCGCCGTACCGCCGGTCTCGTTTCTGATAGGCCAGCACGGCCTCGAGCAGATGACGGCGCCGAAAGTCTGGCCAGAGCGTTTCGGTCACGTAGATCTCCGCATAGGCAATCTGCCAGAGCAGAAAGTTGCTGATGCGCATTTCTCCGCTGGTGCGGATGAGGAGGTCCGGATCCGGCTGCCCAGCTGTGTAGAGAAACCCTGCGAACCGTTCTTCGCCAAGATCCTCGGCACGCACTCCCGCATCGAGTGCGCGACGCACGGCATCAACGATCTCCGCGCGCCCACTGTAATTGAGCGCGATGTTGAAGATCATGCCCCGGCTCTCGGCGGTCCGCTCCATCGCCCGATTCAACTCATCCTGCACGTCGGACGACAGTTCGTTCATCCTTCCGATCACACGAAACTGGATGTCGTTTTTCAGCAGCGTGTTCAGTTCGCTCCGAAGATAGCGCTTGAGCAGCGCCATCAGGGTGCTGACTTCCATCGCGGGGCGCTTCCAGTTCTCGACCGAAAACGCATAGAGCGTGAGCACCTCACAGCCCAGGCGAGCGGCGGTCTCCACAGTATCGCGCACGGCCTCAATGCCGTTGCGGTGACCCTCGACCCGCGGCAGGTATCGTTGGGCCGCCCACCGGCCGTTGCCATCCATGATGATGGCCACGTGGGACGGTAGTTGCTCGAAGTCTACCTGGCGCGCGAGCGCCTCGTCAGGGTCGCCAGCCGGAATCCACGACAGCAGCTTGTCGAGCGACATCGGCCCATCATAAGTCGGCTCGCTGCCAGGGTCCTGGCCTTTCAAGGCCCAAACCAGGTCCGTGCCTGCCGCTGGCTCGCGATTAATGTGCGGTTCGCTGGGACGATCCGCTCATTCACGCTCAGGTCCATAGTCCACGCGGACGAGAAAAAGGCCATGGGCCGGCGCCGTCGGGCCGGCCAACCCCCGTGACCGGCCGGAGAGCAACGCCTCCATCGACGATGCGCTCCGCTTCCCTTTCCCCACCTCGACGAGGGTGCCGACCATCGCGCGGACCATGTGGCGGAGAAAACCGTTGCCACGCACGTCGTAGACAACAAGGGGATGCGCATCGGAATCCGGGAGGGCGGCCCGGCCGGACCGGACGTGGGACACCGTCAGCGTCCGGATGGACGTGGCCACCTCGGTGCCGCTGCTCCGGAACGCCGCGAAGTCATGCGTGCCGGAGAGTGCCGCGGCGGCAGCGTCCATGGCCGCAATGTCGAGCGGAGCGTCCACGTGCCAGGCCAGCCGCCGCAGGAGCGGACTGGCCACCGCTCCCGCGTCAATCTGGTAACGGTAGGTCTTCTCGTGGGCGATAAACCGCGCGTGGAAGCCGGTCGGGACCTCATCGACAGCGGTCACCCGGATCTCCGGAGGCAGTCGCGCGTTCAATGCACGGCCGACGGTCGGCGCGTCGTGCTTGAAGTTGACGCGTACGCTTGCCACCTGTCCGGCCGCGTGCACGCCTGCATCGGTCCGGCCGGCACCGTGCACCACGACCGGCGCACCTTCAAGCTGCTCGAGCGCCTGCTCGAGCAGCCCCTGGATCGACACCCCATTCGACTGCCTCTGCCAGCCGGCGAAACGTGTGCCGTCGTAGGCCACCGTCAGCTTGAGCGTCCGCATGAATCAGGGAGTGGCCCGCGATCCCGGCTTGATGGCAGTCGACCCGGCGGCGCACTGCGGGCACGCCTCCGGCTGATAGGCTGACAGCGCGACCGACACGAGCGCGTGGAATGGCACGTCGAGCCCTGGGTTTCCGTCGCTGCGGTCAACAATCGCCGCGGCACCGACGACCACGGCACCTGAGGCCCGCGCCACATCGATCGTCTCGCGCGTGGAGCCCCCCGTCGTCACGACATCCTCGACCACGAGTATCCGTTCGCCAGGCGCCAGCGTGAAGCCGCGCCGCAGCGTCAGCCTGCCCTCCTGCCGCTCGGCGAAGAGTCCGCGAACGCCGAGCGCGCGCGCCACCTCGTGCCCGATCACGATGCCGCCGAGGGCCGGTGCAAGCACCCTCGCGGCGCCGAGCGTGCGCACGGCGTCGGCGATTGCTCGACCGCACGCCTCGGCGTGGTCCGGGTACTGCAGGACGAGGGCACACTGCATGTAGCCCGCGCTGTGTAGGCCGGACGACAACTGGAAATGCCCCTCGAGCAGGGCTCCGGTGCTCCGGAAGCGGTCGATGATGTCCATTGTCCAATCCCCGAGGGTTCTAGCGGGAGCCGTAAGTCCTGTGTAGTATACAACTTGCAGCCAGCACGAAACTCAACGTCTACCTGACTCGTCTACCTCTCCGACGCACTTTCTACACACATCTCTGGAGCTGGTCCCAATGCGAATGTTCTCCACTGTTCTCCTGTGCCTGCTGACAACGACCTTCGTGCTGTCCCCTCGGATAGCGGTGGCACAGGAACCAAACGCTTCCTCTGCCGAGACCCGGAGACTCAGCGTGACCGACGCCGTTGGGCTAGCCCTCGAACACAACCTGGGCGTAAAGGTGGCGCGTGTGAACCCAGAGCTCCAGGACCTCTCGATCGCAGCGTTGAGGGCCGCGTGGGCCCCGTCGCTCACGTCCTCGTTTGGGCAAAGCCACACGGATGCGCCGGCGAGCAGCTTTCTCTCAGGGGGCGACGAAAAAACAACCGACACCCGGCTGACCACGAGCGTCGGCGTCCAACAGTCGCTCGGATGGGGCGGGTCCAGCTACAGCATCGGCTGGGACAACTCCCGCTCGACGACCACGAACTCCTTCTCGAATTTCTCTCCGCAGGTGAATTCGTCGCTCAATTTTTCGTTCGTGCAACCGCTGCTGAAGAACTTCTCGATCGACAATGTCCGCCAGCAAATCGAGATCGGCCGCAACAACCGCAGCAACTCTGACCTCGATCTGGAAGCGTCGATCGTCGGCACGACGCGATCGGTACGCAACGCGTACTGGGAACTTTCCTATGCCATCGAAGCGCTGGAAGTACAGCGACAGTCGCTCGACCTCGCCCGAGAATCGCTGCAGAATAATCGGGCGCGAGTGAAGATCGGCACGATGGCACCCATCGACATCGTCGAAGCCGAGGCCGAGGTCGCGCAACGAGAGGAGGCCGTCATTGTGGCGGAAGCCGCGATCGACCGCACCGAGGATACGCTGCGCGCGCTCATCTACGACCCCGCCATGCGCGGCTTCTGGACCGTGAAGATCGAGCCCACCGACCGCCCGCCGTTCGTCCCGACGTCGGTCGACGTGGATAGTGCCGTCAGCAACGCCCTCGATCGTCGCACTGACCTCCTGCAGGCCAGGAAGACGCTCGAGTCAAGTAACGTCGATATCCGGTACCTTCGAAATCAGACTCTGCCCGAGATAAACGCTAAGGTTGACTATGGCGTCACCGGCATCGGCGGCTCCCAGTCGATCCGCGGTCCCGGGAACGGATTCATCGGGCCGGTAATCGGCACGGAGATCCGCCCGTTCAGCACGGTACTGAATGATCTTTTCGCCAACGACTTTCCCGCGTGGACCGTCGCGCTGAACTTCACCTACCCCCTCGGCAACAGCCAGCCAGAATCCAACCTCGCCAAGGCCAGGATTCAGCACTCGCAGTCCCAAACACAGCTTCGAAACCAGCAGCTACAGGTGTCGACGCAGGTGCGGGATGCGGCCCGCTCGCTCACGACGAACCAGAAGCGCGTCGCGAGCACTCGGGCCTCCCGGGGGCTCCAGGAGCGCCGGCTCGATGCGGAGGAACGGAAGTTCGCGGCAGGCCAGTCGACCAGCTTCTTTGTCTTCCAGGCGCAGCGCGACTTGGCCGTGGCCCAGAACAACGAACTGCGAGCCATTCTCGACTACAACAAGTCACGGGTCGACTTCGAGGCGATCCAGCGGGCACCGCTCGCGGGCGGCTTCTAGGCAGCCGCCTCGGAATCACTCGGAGTCCTTGTAAGATCCTTCCGTGCCGAAGGTATCGGTCACGATCATCACGCTCAACGAGGCAGCCCACATCGGCGCCGCCATCGACGGCGCCGCGTGGGCCGACGAGGTCGTGGTGGTGGACTCGGGTAGCTCCGACGACACTGTGGCCATCGCCAGAGCCAAGGGCGCCCGTACCAGTGAACGCGCGTGGACCGGTTACGCCGACCAGAAGAACCACGCAACCAGCCTCGCGCAGAACGACTGGATCTTTTCCCTCGACGCTGATGAGCGCATCCCCCAGACCCTCGCCGTTGAAGTGCAGGACATCCTCGCCTCCGAGCCGCCGCGACGCGGTTACCGGTTGCCGCGCGTGAGCTTTCACCTTGGCCGCTGGATGCGAACCACTGACGCCTACCCGGACTACCAGCTTCGCCTGTACGATCGCCGGGTCGGCCGCTGGGAGGGCGGCCATGTGCACGAGTCCGTGCGCATCGACGGGCGTTTTGGTTATCTCCGCAATGAACTGCAACACTATTCCGTGACCGACCTGCGCGACCAGGCCGATCGCATCAACCTCTACTCGTCTCTCGCCGCGCGCCAGATGCACGAAGACGGCCGGCGGGCCTGGGCACTGGACTTCCTCCTGCAACCCCCGGCGGCGTTCTTCCGCAGCTACGTCCTGCGCCGCGGATTTCTCGACGGGGTGGTCGGCCTGACCCTCGCGATGATGCATGCGCACGGCGTCTTCCTGAAGTACGCCAAGCTTTGGGAGCTGCGAAATACCCCTCGAACCTGAGAGTCTGGCGAGGTTCTCGTCCTGCTATCCCTGCACATCCATACGGCTCGCGACTGGCGAGGCGGCGAGCGACAAGTGTTCGGCACGGTCAGACGTCGACCTGGGCGCCGCCGGGAGAGCACGTGCGGCCGACCGGCTCAGCATCGAGCGCATAACCCAGGACGTCCAGGCCGTCTACGCGCGTGCCCTCCGCGCCTAGAGGGGCGGCACGAGCCGGCGACTCACCATCGGGCCATAAGGCGCGTGCGGACAGAAAGCATCAGCCCACTTGCGACTTGCCTTCCCTTGCCTCCGAAACCGTGGTCACCGACACCAGGAAAAGCGCGAGCGTCAGCATCGCCGAGCCCAGACTGATCCCGCCGCCCAGCGTGCGATACGAAGGGCTGAACCGTAGCGTGATCTGATGCTCGCCTGGTGGCACAACGCAGCCGATGAAATCACCATTGACCTCCTCGACCGCGGTCTCGACGCCGTCCACGTCCGCAACCCAGCCATCGTCAAAGCTCTCGGAGACCACGAGCAGTTGGCGACTCGCTGTGCGAGTCATCACGCGTATCTCGCCCGGGTCGTCCTGAACCATCCTCACCGTGCCCACCGGACCACCGCCGAGGCCCAGAACTCGGGTCACCAGCGCTGACGCGTCCACATCCAGTTGCTCGATGTCGACGGCGGGCTGGCTGCTCACCTGACTCTCGGCGACAAGACGAACGCGGGCCACTGGCTCGACCAGTCGGACCCATTCGCCGGTGAACAGTTCGGCGGCTGGCATCTGGACCTCCCGATCGAAGCCCCCGTGGGCGTACGCCACTTGCGCAACCCGTAGTGCTCTGGGCGAGCGATAGTCCAGCTTCCGCGCCGGCGTGAGGCCGCTGTAGCCATCGAGCAACCGATACCCCGAGAGCACATAGATGTTCGGAAACCCACCGTGGGCGATCCGGCCGGCAGTCGGGTCTGGACGCTCGTCGACCGGGCCGATCAGCTCGACAACCTGTTCGCGCGTGAGGAAGTCGTGCCACGCCACCACGCCACCCAGGCCGTATGCGGCCTGATCAGCCAGTGCCAGTAGCACCAGGCCGGCGACTGCCCAGCGCTTGCCATGTGTGGCGAAGGTCAGCAGCAGCGCGGCAGCCCCGAACAGGACAGGGCCCATGGCCGCGATACCCAGCGTGGACAAGGTCGCGCTGGCCGCATCGGCGTGTGTCCAGACGAGCCATGCCGCCGACAGCGCGGAGGCGGCCGCGATTCCCCAAGGCGCCCACATGCCTCGTCCCCCGGCCTCTTGCTCCCGGTCTCGCTTCATCAGTTGCACGAGCGCAAGTGCCGAAAGCACGGCCAATCCAAGTTGCACCAGTACCAGGTAGCGAACCGGCGCACGAAACTGACCCACCATCGGCAACCACGTCTGCACGAAGTACAAGCCGCCGTGGCGGCCGGTCGCCATCCACATCGCCACGACCGTAAACAGAGCGGCGCACAGGCCGATGCGGTCTGTCCGCACCGTCCTACCGAAGCGGCTCCCACTCACGCGCCTGGCGAGCCACCAGACGGCGAGAACCAGCGAGACGGCGCCGCCATAGACGGCGAACTCATCGCCGGCGCCTGGCAGTTCATTCCAGCGAAACACTCGACCCCAGAGAAGATACGGATGGAGTAGATGCCAGAGGTAGGCGGGCGGCAGCGAGAACGTCGTGGCAAACTCGGCATCGGAGGCTAAACGCGTGGAACGCTGCACGGAGTGCAGCGTCGCGAGGATCTGAATCGCTCCGATACCAGCGCCAAGGGCCTTGCCGCCCAGCACAGCCGCGACACCATGCATCCTCGCAGGCGCGACCAGCGCCTGGAGCAGCAGCAGCGCGTAGCCCGCCTCGGCCACCGACGACAACCAGAAAGCCTGTGGATGACCCAGCAGCAGCGCAGAACCCGTCAACGCGGCCAGCACTCCCGTCCACCGCATACGGAGTCGCCAGTTGGGAGACTCGCAGGCGCCGTGAATCGCCCAGAGCGACCATGGCAGATGCGCCACGACGCCCACCATGTTTGGGTGCACGCCGTGTAAGAGGTTGAAACCGCAGAAGGCGAAGAGCATCGCGCCGAAGGCTGCCGACGGCTGGTCACACCAACGGCGTAGAAACAACCACATGCCCCCGAAGAGGAACGGATACGCCGCCACGAGTTCGACGCCGAAGGCGGTATCGAGTGGCAACACGCGATACCAGAGCCAATGCAGCGGATGGTACGCGCCCAGCTGGCCTTCTCCAGCGACGTCGAAGCCGCTGAACAGCGACGGCATCCACTCGAAATGCTGCCCCTGTGCCAGGGCGTCGGAGTAGAACTCCCGAAGTGGATAGTGAAAGTGCAGCAGGTCGCCCGTGAACGGCACCTGGCCCGAGAACAGGCCGCGCGCCATCCACAACAGCATGGCAGCGCTCCCGACCATCACAATCCAGACGACGTCGCGATCGTTCGGCCGTTCGGCTGGAGGCATCCTGGGATGCCAATTCTGCCACAGCGTGCGACCGCCCGGTCTCTAGCCCCGTCCGCATGCGGACGGGGCACGTACGCACTCGGGTGAGCCCCTGGTACAATCAAGCGGACGTGGCCAATGGGTTTCTCGGCGCGCCCCTATCCGTCAAGAGCGCGCCTGGCGCCCCCGACTTCGAAACGGCTGAACCCCCGGGATCGCCCTGACGTCCAAGACTGAGAACCATCTGCGGAGAACATGATCCCCGATGCCCTGGAGTAGGAATCACAGCGCGTTGATATGTGCCCTGGCGGGGCCTCTCCTGCTGGTGGCTGGCTGCGATCGACCGGGCACCCAGACGGCCGCGTCCGAGCCGGTGGCCGCCACCCAGGCCCCGATCGACATCCAGACGTCGCGGGCCGACCAGATAGACGTCCCTACCGTGGTGCGGGCAACGGGCACGTTCGTGGCCGATGAGACGTCAGACGTGACGCCGCAGGTGCCAGGCACGATCGTGACGACACCCGTCAACCTGGGCGATTTCGTCCAGTCGGGGCAGATCGTGATGCGCCTCGACGATCGAGATGCCCGTATTCGCCTCAACCAGGTACAAGCGTCGCTGCAACAGGCCGAGGCGGAGGCCCTCCGGGCACAGACGGAAATGCAACGCAACGCCGACCTCGCGGAAAGCGGCGACATCTCAC
>Ga0302135_10000088_pt1 | contig 50083 bp, 51 predicted proteins | sample CBN3_surface_MG_FD_203119 | JGI IMG/M metagenome (GOLD analysis project Ga0302135, IMG submission 203119) | Marine microbial communities from Western Arctic Ocean, Canada - CBN3_32.1 | ecosystem: Environmental > Aquatic > Marine > Oceanic | place: Canada: Western Arctic Ocean | collected...
ATTCCCAGTTACGGTCTATCTAGACGCGCGGCCTCTTGGAGCGGAGGGCGAAGAATGCGATGCCCCCACCAAACACCAGTACCGCAATGATGATGCCAATAATCAGGCCCCGGTTCCCGCCATCATCGTCGTCAGACGGTGCAATGGTAGCCACTGCCGTTGGCGCAGGTGCCGGAGCAATCGTGGCCATTGCACCAGGTGCCGGAGCCGTTGTGGCGGTTGGCGCTGGCGTTGCTATGGGTGCAGGCGTGGTTACTGGTTCAGGCCGTTGGCGTTGCCACCTGCTGCGCCTCTACCGTGAAGGTAGCAAACTCCCGGTCAACGCGCACTTCAGACGTACCTGCAAACAAGTACGCCGTATCAACTGTGAAAATCACGGTCTCCGTTGATCCTGCTACTACCGCCACGGATTCAGCATCGGCGAACGCGTCGGCGATGGACAGATTGATCGGGAAGGTCTCGTCCGTTGCCCCGATGTTGGTCACGGAGGCCGTGCTAGTCACCGAAGTGCCCACTACAGCCGTAGCAGGTGTTACCTGCAAGTCCGCAACGGTGAAGCCTAAGCTTGCGGGCTCTGTGCCGCCAGTGATGGCGAACAGGGAGAACCCTGGCACCGTGGCGTCTTAGTACACGTAGGTATCATCTTCCCTGGTCCGCTGGGCTACAGTAAAACATGATATGAAGGAGTCAGATTATTGCACTGTAACGCCTCGCCCAAAAGGCCCTCTACCAGCATCCCTAGCGCGGCATCTCCTCCAGCACAACCGTAAGCTCCAGCGGTTCTCCACCCCTCAGGAACTGAGCATGAACCTCCTGGCCTACCGTTAATTGCTCACGCATGACGCGCTGGAGCACTCGAATCGAGGCGATTGCCTTCCCATCAATGCTTGTGAGCACGTCCCCTTGTTGTATGCCAGCAGCTTCTGCTGGGCTGTCAGGCCATATACGATGCATGAGGACACCGTGACGCGCTTCCAGCCGGAGTTCCAATACTAGGGGAGCGGTAACGTCTTGAACGCTAACCCCAAGCCAGGGCCACATGACTCTGCCGTGCTTAAGGATGGATTGCACAACGGGGATAACGGTAAAGCTGCTGACAGAAAACCCAATGCCCTGAGCCCCTTGGACTACTGCCGTATTGATACCAATGATCTCTCCGTTCAGATCCACCAACGGCCCCCCGCTGTTGCCCTCATTGATAGCAGCGTCCGTCTGGATAAGGTCTGTAAGCGTTTGCTCTCTGGTGGTCAGGGTTCTATCCAGAGCGCCAACAACGCCAAGGGTGACAGATGGCCCGCCAGGTAAGCCAAGGGCGTTCCCAATAGCAATGGCCCAATCACCAACACGAAATGAATTGGGCGGAGCAAAGGGCAGGGCAGGGAAGGGCCCTTCTCCATCTATTTTCAATACTGCGAGGTCAGTGGCAAGGTCACTTCCCTCTACTGAAGCATTGAAAATTCGCCCATCATCGGTGGTGATTTGAATGTAGCTGGCGCCGCTGATGACATGGTTGTTGGTGATAACGTAGCCGTCAGAGTGGATGATGGCGCCGCTTCCGTTGCTGGTGGCGCCATGACTCCGAAAGAAGAGGTTGTCAGTATCAAACTGGGCGGTAATGTTGACCACTGAAGGGCGAATCATCTCTACGATGTCCGCAACTGAGGGGAGGTCAATAATCGCGCTTGATGAGGGTCTTGAAGAAGGTATGGACTGCGCTACGGGTTGCGCCATGACCTGACTTGTGGGCACCGTGTCTGTACGTCCGGACGGTGGCAGGGTTAGGGACTCACTATTGGTACAAGCAGCAGCAAAAACAATGCCTAGAAGCAGTACGAATCCAACGTACCGTACTTTGGCCTTCATCAGCCACCAACCTTCTCAACCCGCGCTATAACAATGAAACGCGCGGCAAAGCCGCGCGTTTCATTGTTATACGGTGTTACGGGGCTAGGTCTAGTCCTCGCCCTTTTCATCACTATCACCACTGGCATCCGCAGTGTCATCACCGCCACCAACGTCAATCCGCTCCGGCTCGGCAGCTGCAGTGGGCGCCTCGGACTCTTCGCCAGGGCCCATCGCGCTGACCGGCGGTGTAACGTGCGCCACCATCTGTTCTGAATCAGTCAAGATGACCACACCCGTGGGAACCACAAGGTCTGAAACGTGAAGCGCCTTGTCAAAGCTGTCCAGGACAGCAATGTCCAAAACAATAATCTCTGGAATCTCCATTGGCCGGGCTTCCACCAGCACCGTGTACATCCCTTGAATCAGGCTACCACCTTGGTTTCGCACTGCTGAGGACTCGCCGGTAAACTCCACGGGGACTTCAACGGTTGTGGTCTTGTTAGAGTCCACCCTAAGGAAGTCCACATGGACAACCTCTGTGGTCAGCGGATGGAATTGAATTTCCCGAACAAAGGCCAAATGGGTCTCACTAGACCCGTCTGGGACTACTTCAACCGGCCTGTTATATCCAATGATTGTCAGTGTTTTACGTAGGAGTTTCGTATCCACTTGGAAGGTCTGTGACGCTATGCCAGGGCCGTAAAGGTGGATTGGGGTCACTCCCTGGCGTCGCAGAACGCTAACCTTCTTTCCCAAGACTGTTCGTTCTTGGACATGTAAGGTGGCTGCTTGGGTTGTCATGGACGTAACTCCTATGTTTCATGCATCGAATTTGGGGAACAACCACCCTATTGTAGAGGATTATCAGCCGGGTTGAAAGTCCAGGCCTTCGTCAGCTACCATCTTTGTTGAAGGGTAAACAGGCTGCATGCTATACTTAATCATCTCGTGGAACACGCCCGTGTGCGTATTTCTGATAGTCACAAACTAGCTAAGGCTACTGATTCAGGGAGGAACCGATTATGACCCAATCCATCGCAATGACGCCAGAGCAAGTACAACGGTACAGTCGCCACATCATCATGGACCAAGTGGGCAGCCAGGGCCAACGGAAGCTCCTTGCCTCTAAGGTGTTGATTGTGGGTGCAGGTGGGCTTGGCTCACCCAGCGCGGTGTACCTGGCCCTAGCGGGTGTTGGCACTGTTGGGATTGTTGACTTTGATGTTGTAGACATCTCCAACCTTCAGCGCCAGATACTACATCAGCACGACGACATTGGCCGCCCCAAGGTCCAATCAGCCAAAACTACTCTCCAGGCATACAACCCGGATGTGAATGTTCAAATCCATGAGACCCCTATGACCTCAGAAAACGCAATGGAAATCATCTCTCAGTACGATGTGGTAGTGAACGGCGTAGACAACTTCCCAACCCGATACTTGGTGAACGATGCCTGCTACTTCCTGAACAAACCTCTGGTGGACGGCAGCATTCTCATGTTTGACGGCCAGGCTACTGTGTACTTGCCGGGACAAGGCTGCTACCGCTGCCTCTTCCCTACACCGCCTCCTCCCGGTGCTGTGCCAAACTGCTCCGAAGCTGGAGTGTTGGGCGCTATGACCGGACTTGTGGGCAGCATTCAGGCCACAGAGACGTTGAAGCTGCTGCTGGGCATCGGCGAGTCCCTGGTGTCGCGACTGCTCCTGATAGACGCGCTGAGCATGGACTTCCGAACCGTCAAGATTCGGCAGAACCCCAAGTGCCCCCTGTGCGGAGCTGAACCCACGGTTACAGAGCTAATAGATTACGAAGTCTTCTGCGGGTTGCCTAGCGGCCTGACGACGCACCTCGGGTAATTTGTCGCGTTTTGGGCCATCCGGCGGAGACTAAAGACGAATATGTGAGGTCAGAGACTTTAGTCCCCCCGGCCCCCAAGCCAGTCCCAGACACGTGTCGCTGCGGCGAGGAACTAAAGACGAGTATGCGGCCTGCTGGCCGGAGGACTAAAGCTAGGCCGGGAGACTAAAGCTGTGCATGCCCGAACAGTCAAAAGCGATATCCTAGACGCCATTGGCGATACTCCCCTTGTATATTTGCCGCACCTCAGCCCAAAGCCTGGGGTCAAAATTTACGCCAAGCTGGAGGGGCACAACCCCACCGGCAGCGTGAAAGACCGCATTGCCAAGCACATGATTAACCGGGCAGAAGCGGACGGTACCCTCACCCATGACAAAATCGTCCTGGAGCCCACCAGCGGCAACACCGGCATCTCCCTGGCCATGGTCTGTAAGATCAAGGGCTATAAGCTCAAAGTGGTCATGCCGGAGAACGTCAGCATAGAGCGCGCCCAGCTGCTTGAAGCGTACGGCGCAGAGATTCTCTTAAGCGATGGCGCGGGCGGCAGCAACCATGCCATCGTCGTCGCGCAGAAACTCTTTGCGGAAAAGCCGGACACCTACTTCATGCCATACCAGTACGGCAATGAATCCAACCCGCTAGCCCACTATGAGACCACAGGTGTTGAGATTCTTGAGGCCCTGCCAGAGGTAGACACCTTTGTAGCGGGGCTTGGCACCGGCGGAACGCTGATGGGCGTTGGGCGAAGGCTGAAAGAGCACAACCCTGCTATCCAGGTCATTGCCGTAGTCCCATCTCCTGACGATGCCATCCAAGGGCTTCGCAGCCTTGACGATGGGTTCATCCCTCCCATTTTGAACACTGATCTCCTGGACTCGCGCATCATGATTGAGGGCAAGGAAGCCTTCGCCACTACGCGTTATCTGCTGGAGAAAGAGGGCATCTTTGCGGGGGTTTCCTCAGGGTCTGTCATCGCTGGAGCCCTCCGCATCGCAGCTAGACTTGACCACGGCAACGTCGTCTGCCTGCTTGCTGATGGCGGGTGGAAGTACCTGAGCACCAACCTTTGGACCACGGACTACGGAGACCTAGAGAGCCAGGTAAAGGGCAAAATCTGGTGGTAGGTTCCCCTGCCCGGTAGCCAAGTCCCCTGGTTCTCCCACCACTATTCCCCAATTGCCTCTAGAAATTTTTGCGCTGATGTGGCACTCTACGCCAAACAAACCACTTCCGTTCATAAGGGCTACCCTGTATTCTATCGAACCTGAACATCCATTGAATTCATCTGGAGGATATCTGATGACTATGGTTGACCCAACCGCATTCAAAGCAGCAGCAGGTAGTTTTGGCTCCGGGGTGACTGTGGTCACCTCAAAGCTGAATGGTCAGGTCTACGGAATAACTGTCTCTGCTTTTGCATCCCTCTCTATAGACCCAATGCAGATCATCGTATCTTTACGAACCGGGAGCGTGCTTCCAGACATGATTATGGAATCCAAGGCCTTTGCTGTGAGCATTCTGCGAGAAGAGCAAAAAGAGGTCGCTTCATACTTCGCATCTTCAGGTCGGGAGCCCTGCGCAGATGAGTTCCCTGGCGTTCCCTGCGATACCGCTGTATCAGGAGCTCCCATCATTGGAGGCTCCCTGGCCCACTTTGACTGCACTCTGGCCACCACCCACGATGGAGGCGACCACGTCATCTTCGTTGGGAACGTTGTGGAGGCTGCTGCGGAAGAAGGCGAGCCCCTCCTGTACTACAAAGGCACCTACCGCGGCGTTCGAGAGTGGGCTGCCAACGTATCCTAGGTGCAATCTCAGGGACTGGCCTGCGGGCCAGAATCTTTAGTCTCTTCGCCGCAGCGATATGTGCGTGCTTTAGTCTCCGCCGGAGGCCACACAGCTTTAGTCCCCTCGCCGCAGCGACACATGCCCTAACTACGCTAGTACTAGGCCGCCGTCAATGTAGAAGGTCTGGCCTGTAACGTACGATGCGGCATCGGAGGCCAGGTAGACGGCCATCAAGCCAATCTCCCTCATCCGCCCAACGCGACCCAACGGGACACCACGGGCCGCAGCAGCCTCATCACGCTGCTTGAACTGCTCCTCGGTCATCTGCTCGTGGTCAGGGAACTGGCCGGGGGCAATGGTGTTCACACGAACGCCAAAGGGTGCCCACTCCAGAGCCACTGTCTCCGTGAAGCGAGTCAACGCCGCTTTACCCGCGCCGTAGGCAGACAGGTTTGCACTGGCCTTCCGGGCAGCGAACGACGACACGTTGATGACCACGCCTTGCTTGCGGCCCACCAGGTGCGGCCCAAAGACCCTGCAACCCTCAAAGGCCTCTGTCAGGTTGATGTTCAGGATGTCATGCCACTCCTGAGAGGTCATGCCCTCAAGCTCGCCTCCGGGCAGCGCAATGACAGGCTTGCGGATGGAGTCTCCAGCAGCGTTGACCACAATGTCTATGGTGCCAAACTCGCTTATTACCTGCTTGGCCAGGAACTCCATGTCCTCACCGTGGGTGGCGTCTACGGTCAAGCCCGCGCTTTTGCGACCCATCGCTTCAATCTCTTTGGCTGTGTTTTCCACGTATTTGTTGGTGAAGCCAGTAACAGCAACGTTTGCGCCGGCGTCAGCCAACGCCATAGCGATGCCCTTTCCGATGCCTCTGCTACCAGCGATGACGATGGCGTTGTTGCCTTCCAGGCTGAACTCAGTAATGCTCATAAAATGCTCCTTATATGATGGGATTAGAGGTAACCGTCAGACGGCTCAGGTGCAAGGCTAACCGTGCCTAGAGTTCCTCGTCGTCGTCCTCACCGAAATCGGCGGAACTGAACACCCCTAGGTCGTTACCCTGATGAACATGGACGATGAACTCCTCACGACTGACCCCAATGGAGTTGACCAACTCTTCGTCCACTACTTCCACTAGGTCTTGAATGCGATCCCGCGTAAGGCTCTCCACCACGCACAGCGTAGCGTGGACAACCACCGGGGTGAAATGCAGGTCAACCCGTCCTATAGGCTGGTCGTCCTCCAGAATCGTATAAACCTCAGAGTTCTCAGTACGAACCTCGCGCTCAAAGAAAAAACCTGGCACAATCGCCTCCTTTCGCCGTAGCGCGTATACCTAAGTCTAGCCTTCGCAATATGCAGGGGACTGGCCTGCGGGCTTTAGTCTCCGCCGGAGGCCACACTACTTTAGTCTCCTCGCCGCAGCGACATATCCTAGCTAGAGTCGTGTATGCCCGGAGCCGGTGACCACCCACTTGTAGGAAGTCAGCTCCCGCAACCCCATGGGCCCCCTGGCGTGGAACTTGTTGGTGCTAATGGCCACTTCCGCGCCAAGGCCAAACTCAAACCCATCGTTGAACCCGGTGCTGGCGTTCACAAAGACCGCAGCAGCGTCCACCTCGTTGAGGAACCGTTCCGCAGCAGCATCGTCAGACGTCATGATGGCCTCAGAGTGCCCGGAGCCGTACTTTTCGATGTGGCCCAGCGCCTCGTCAAAGGAGTCCACCACCTTCACCGATAGGATGAGGTCAAGGAACTCTTTGCCGAAGTCCTCTGGCGCTGCCGCAACCACCTTTGCGTCTTCCTGCGGCCCCAGGAGGCTGACAGCCCTGCCATCGCACCGCATTTCCACGCCCGCCACCCCCAGTTCCACAGCCAGCAGTGGCAGGAAGCGGGGCGCAACTTGAGAGTGGACAAGGACGGTGTCCAGCGCATTGCACACGGATGGTCGTCGTATCTTGGCGTTGGTCACTACTGCCACAGCCGCTGCAATGTCTGCAGTTGGGTCAACATAGGTATGGCAGACGCCAACGCCGCCGGTAATAGCAGGCATTGTGGCGTTCTCACCAACAAAGTTCACAAGCTCTGCGCTGCCCCGTGGAACCAGCAATTCAATGTACTCACGCATACCAAGCATCTGGAGCACCAACGCACGGTCTGTGTTCTCCACAAACTGGACAGCATCTTCGGGGCCACCAGCGGCAGTAATCGCATCACGGATGAGCCCCGCCAGGGCTACGTTGGAGTTAATGGCCTCTTTGCCGCCACGCAGGATGCAGGCGTTGCCCGACTTGAAGCAGAGCACCGCGATGTCCACCGTGACGTTCGGGCGGCTCTCATAGATGACGCCAACTACGCCCAGAGGCACCCGCCGACGTGTCACCAACAACCCGTCCGGCCGCGTGTGGCTGTCCAATTCCTGACCAATAGGGTCTGGCAAAGCGGCTACGGTCATTACGCCGCCGGCCATCGCCTTCAATCTATCTGCGTTCAGCAGCAACCGATCCATGAGAGAGGATGAAAGGCCACTGGCCTGTCCCGCTTCCATGTCCCTGGCGTTAGCCGCCAGAATGGTATCGGCGTGGGTTCCCAACGCCTTTGCGATGTTGTGAAGTGCTTGGTTCTTGATTTCAGAGGTCGTCCTCGCCAGAACACGGGCGGCAGCGCGGGCTGCTATCCCCTTCTGTTCCAGCTCAGGCGCTATTGATGTTGCCATCTCATCTTCCTATTACTTGGCTGTATCCAAGGTCGACCGTTTGTATGCAGCGGGTAGGTTCACCTTACCGTTCCCTCGCAGCAGAAGCATCGCGATGCGTTGTCGGCGGGAACCACGTTCCCAGCGGCTCCCCGGCCAACAATCGAGTCAGGACTTCAGGTTCACGACCATCGGCAATGACCACAGACGTCCCGGCGGCTGTCGCTTCACGGGCAGCGCGTATCTTGGTGACCATGCCCCCACGGGCGCTGTCACTCAACGGGCCACTGACCTCGGCTTCTAAGGCGTCCAAGTCCTCCACCACGGGGATGAGTTCAACGTCTTTGTGGGTGTTGGGGTCGGCAGAGAAGAGCCCTGCAACCTCGCCAAGAATCACCAGCAGGTCTGCTTCCACCAGCCTGGCCACCACGCCAGATAGGGTATCGTTGTCGCCGATGACCAGCCCTTCAAGCTCATCTACAGCTACAACATCGTTCTCGTTGATGATGGGCACCACGCGCAGCCGCAGCAGCTCCCGCAGGGTGTTTTGTGTGTTGTGCCGATGCACATCGTCATTAATGTCGTTGCGAGTCAGCAGTGCTTGGGCCACAGATACGTTGCTTGCGCCAAAAAGCCCCTCGTACACCTGCATCAACCTACTCTGGCCCACGGCAGCCAAGGCCTGCCTGAGTGTGACGTTGTCCGTAGGGTCAGCACGACCCTCAAGGGCCTGCCTACCTGCCGCAACAGCTCCCGACGAGACCACCAGCACATCAACACCTCGTTGGTGAAGCGTGACAATCTGCGCGACAAGTTTGGTCATGATGTCCATATCAAGCTTGCCCACGCCGCCTGTAAGAAGGCCCGTGCCAAGCTTGACCACCACTCGCTGAGCGTCAGCCAGAGGTCGTTTGGAGTCTGACCCTGTCGTCATTGCCATAGGTTTACCTTACGTGAGAGATACGATACTAGTATACAACGTGTGCCTGCGACTAGCCTGTGCATATACAGGGGACTGGCCTGTGGGTCAGTGGGCCAGTGTTTGCTAGTAGCCAGAAGGAGGCGGGGTCTTTAGTCTCCCGGCCAGCAGGCCGCATGCCTGAGACTGGCCTGTGGGCCAGAAGCCGACTTTAGTTCGCGCCGGAGCGATATATGCGCGCTTTAGTCTCCGCCAGAGGCAATACGCCGCATGCTACAATGTTTGTAGTTAAAGGCCAGCGTTGGAGGCACCCTCTCCACGCGCTGGCCCCTTTTGGCGTGTCTGGGACTTTAGTCTCCTCGCACCAGCGACACATATCTGGGACTGGCCTACGGGCCAGAAGCTTTAGCCCCCCGGCCAGTAGGCCGCATACTCGGCTTTAGTCTCCGCCGGAGGCAACACGCCGCATATTATTCTAGGGGAACATATGGGGCTTTCCGGGATTTTGGACATCGTTCAGGAATCGCCTACCTACCAGGGGGCGTTAGCAACATTAGCCAGCGCCAGTAACGGTGCTGGGCCTCTTCACATTACCGTCCCCGACGCCGCACGAAGCTATCTCATCGCCTGCCTTTGCCGAGATTTGCATCGCACAGTGCTGCTGATAACGGCGAAGCCAGGGGACGCTGATCGCCTATCCGACGAGCTGGCAACCATCTTCAGCGGAACCGACGGGACGGCCGATGACAGCACGTTCCAGGTGCTTCGACTCCCAGAAAGCGAAGCCCTTCCCTACGAGCGGCTGGCAGAGGACGCTGCGGTCTCCCACGGTCGGTTGCGCGTGCTATCCGCACTGTTGGAGCAACAAGGTAAAAACTCCACACCATCCGCTAGTAACAGTTCTCAAAAATCAGACTCACATAAAGAGAAGGGTCAAGGGCTCGCCCTTGTGGGGTCTGTGGCGGCGCTGGCACAACGGATGCTTCGCCCCAACGAGTTTGAGGACGCCACCCACGACCTTGCAATAGGACAGCACGTTCAGATAGGGCCGCTGTTGGCCCAGTGGAGCGCAATGGGCTACGTGCTGGAAGCCACGGTAGAAGTGCCCGGTACAGCCAGTCGCAGAGGCGGCATCCTGGACATCTTCCCCCCAAGCGAAAGTCAGCCCGTCCGTATAGAGCTGTTGGGCGACACCATTGAGGACATTCGCCCGTTCGATCCCCTCACCCAACGCTCATCGCCGACTATTCACCACATCACCATCTCGCCAGCCCTCGACCACCGAGGGACGTTGGGGTTGGACGGCGCACGGATAGCCGACACCGCCGGAATGGACGCGCTGTTGGAGCAGCTTGGCGCGGTTCAGCAGACAAATGAGCCCCTGCAACGGATGCAGGAAGACTTGGAGCGACTGCGTAGCGGCGAGGTCATAGACGAAGCGGGTTTTTATGCAGGGTTCTTGTGCGATGGCAGCGTCACAGACTACCTTCCCGCTGACACCGTGATAGTGACGGTGGAACCTGACAGGGTCTCCCAGGAAGCTGAAGAGCTTAGTAACCAGGCAGCAACCCTGCGCGAGGCCAAGATTGCGCGTAATGAATTGCCGGAGAGCTTTCCCTCTCCGTGGTGGCCCTGGAGCGTGGTTGAAGAGCATGTCAACAACCACTCCGCCAAATTGCACCTTAACTGGCTTACATCGTCAGAAGACAGAACTGCGGGAGGAGGACTGACCGTCACTCCCTCAACCAGCTTCTGGGGGAAATTGGATGCCTTTGCCACAGCAGTAGGCCATCGAACTCGAGAAGGCGCGCGGGTGGTGATTCTCTCCAACCATGCAGAGCGGTTGCAAGAGGTGTTGGAAGACTACGGCGTTGGCGCAAAGCTCTGGGTTGACCTTGATGAAGCACCAGAAGTTGGCTCAGTAGCGCTGGTGGCCGCTCCGTTGCCGGAAGGCATGACATTGGAACTCTCCTCTGGCGCGTTGACCGTCTTCACCGATAACGAGGTCTTCGGACATTCCAAACGTAGACGCTCCCTCCGCAAGCATGCACAGCGCAGAGAGGCTTTCCTCACGGAATTGGTTCCAGGCACCTACGTGGTGCACGTCGATCACGGCATCGGGCAGTTCACAGGCGTACGTATGGTATCTGGCGAGCACGGTGAGCATGAGTACCTGACACTGGAGTACGCGGAGGGCGATAAGCTCTTCGTCCCCTCGGAGCACCTGGACAGACTCTCGCCATACCTTGCCCCCGGCGATAGCTCTCCAACCCTCACTCGATTGGGCAGCCAGGAATGGGCGAAGGCCAAGGAGCGCGCCCGAACTTCTGCGAAAGAGATGGCTGGCGAGCTGGTGGCCCTCTACGCCGCCCGGCAGGTGCTACCCGGCCATGCGTTTTCTCCAGACACGGTGTGGCAGAGGGAGATGGAAGACGCTTTCCCTTTCACGGAGACACGAGACCAGTTAGAAGCCATTGACGCGGTAAAGGACGCAATGGAAGCCCCGCACCCCATGGATCACCTGATATGCGGAGACGTGGGCTACGGGAAAACGGAGATTGCCATTCGCGCCGCGTTCAAAGCCGCACAAGACGGCATGCAGGTTGCCATGCTCTGTCCCACCACGGTACTTGCTCAGCAGCACTACACCTCCTTTACCGATAGGCTCAGCCCGTACCCGGTTCGGGTTGAAGTGCTGAGCCGGTTCCGCACCCCCCAGGAGCAGCAAGAGGTCATTAAGGACTTACGTGAAGGCAAAGTGGACATCCTCATCGGCACGCACCGCATCCTCCAGAAGGATGTGCAGTTCAAGAACCTTGGCCTGGTAGTCGTCGACGATGAGCAGCGGTTCGGCGTGGTGCACAAGGAACGGTTCAAGCAGCTACGGCGTGAAGTGGATGTCCTGACGCTGACGGCTACGCCAATCCCTCGTACCCTCTCAATGGCACTGGCGGGGGTACGCGATATGACCACCGTCCACACACCCCCGGAATCGCGTCTGCCCGTGCGCACCTTCGTCTCGGATTACGAGGACAGCATTGTGCAGGAAGCGGTTCTGCGAGAGTTGGATCGTGGCGGGCAGGTCTTCTTCCTCCACAACCGCATCCGCACCATCCATGAATGGGCAAACCGCATCCAGGAGCTTGTGCCCCAGGCGAAAGTGGCCGTAGGGCATGGTCGGATGGACGAGGACGAGCTGTCCGGCGTCATGAACTCCTTCATGGACGGCAAAGCAGACGTACTTGTCTCTACCACCATCATCGAGGCGGGTCTAGACTTGCCCAACGCCAACACCATCATCGTGCATAGGCCGGAGTTGTTGGGGCTTGCGCAGATGTACCAGCTACGAGGCAGGGTAGGCCGAGGGAACCGCCACGCCTATGCCTACTTCCTGGTGCCACCCGGCACACGTATGACGGAAGCAGCCCAGAAACGACTGAAAGCCATCGTGGCCTACCAGGAGTTGGGGGCAGGTTTCCGCATTGCCATGAAGGACCTAGAGATACGGGGAGCGGGGAACATCCTGGGGCCAGAGCAGAGTGGACTGGTTCACGCCGTAGGGTTTGACCTGTACACGCGCTTGCTAGAAGAAGCAGTGGCAGACCTGAAGGCGCAGGATAACGGCGAGTCGCCGGTGCGCCGGGTAGAGCCACCACAAGTTGCCGTAGACCTGCCAATGGAAGCCTTCATCCCGGAAGACTACATTGAAGACCTCCCAACCAGGCTTGGCGCGTATCAACGACTGGCCCGTGCCGCCGACACCGAGGAAGCTGTCATCATCGGCGAGGAGCTCCGAGACCGGTTCGGCCCTACACCGGAGGCCGTAGACAACCTGGTGTACGCCGTCAGGATTAAGGTGCTGGCGGGTGCCGCAGATGTGGAGACGGTCATCTGTGAGGGCCGCATGATTGCCATACGACTGCGTCACGGAGTGGGTGGAGCACGTGCGCTTCTCCAAAAGGATCTTGGCACGGTAGCGCAGGTGGGAGATTCCCTGGTGCGGTTGCCAATGAAAGGTCAGTGGACGGAGATTCTAGCGTGGGTTCTTGAGCGGATGGCTTCCTTCCGGGAGCGAATGATAGAAATGGCTGAGGCCGCAGAACAGGCACAAAGCTAGCGTTATTGCTAGAACCGTAGCTTCAGCAAGTCGCCCGGAGTGCCCACAACTATGTCCGGGTTGGATCGTTCAGCTCTACTGGCCCCATCGGGTACTCCCCACGTAGCCAAACAACTCCAACGCCCAGCAGCCTTAGCAGCTTGTATGTCTGTGACCGTATCACCAATCATCAACGCATTCTCTGGTTAAACGCCTATCCTCTCCAGAGCCATGAGTATCCCTTCCGGGTGAGGCTTCGTTTCTTGGACATCGTCAACCCCGATTACCACGGGGAACAAACCCGCAAGCTCAAGCTCTTCCATCTCCACAGCCACTCCCGCTAAAACGCCATCTATCTGAAAGTGCCTAATTTTTTGCGTCACGACTGCCATCGGGATTTCCTCTCTGGTTAACATAGCTAGAACGTCACTGACATCCGGAAAGAGCTTGAGCAGACCCGGCTCCTTGTTCCAGTACAGGCTCTTATAGCGTTCGTACAAATCCGGTGGCCTACGTAGGCTCTGTGCCAACGAGGCTAGCGCCAGCCCAAAGGTAGGTTCTCGCAAGTTCAGGAGGAAGTGCTGCGGGTCAATGTTGCCAATGTCTGTATCACGGAAGACCTGGGCAAGCGCGGAGGCTCGGGCATCCATCGAGTCGACCAGCGTGTCGTCAAAGTCCCAGACTACCGCTGAAATCTTCTCTGGATATCTTTCAACGTTCATTTTCGGTTCACAACTCGCTTCACGTATTCAGTCCCGCCGCCAACGGCAGCATACCATGCCACCTTCATTGACACCCCTCACAGGCCAATGGTATTCTGGCTCACAGTGGTGATGTAAAACTGCTATAGTGTGCGGAAGCCTTAAAAGGGGAGAAGCGGAATGATTGAAGTAACAACAGAAGCAGTTGAGAAGCTAAAGTCCATCATGGTGGATGAAGAGGCCATGGATGCCGCCCTACGGGTGGTTGTCGTTCCCGCCGGCGACGGCGTGCAGTACATGCTGACCCTGGAGTCCGAGCAGCATGACGACGATGTGCTAACTGAGATTGACGGTGTCCGAGTGTTGGTAGATGCGGACAGCGCCCCAATCATGGAAGGCGCCACGATTGACTACGTTGAGGATTTGATGCGCAGTGGGTTCATCATTGATAACCCCAACATTGCCATGTCCACTGGCGGCTGCGGCTGCGGTGGTAACTGCTCCTGCGGCGGCCACTAAGCCTTTAACGGAATAGAGCAATAAAAAACCGGCCCTGTTACGGGGCCGGTTTTTTATTGCTCTATTCTTTCCCCCAGGTATCGCTATACCTCTATCTCCTCATCGTCTTCATCCTCTACATCTTCGTCAGAAAGGGCGCGCGTGGAACGCTGCTGTTTCGCTTTGACGGGCGATGATTCCTCAGAGGAATCATCAGCTAGATCGGCATCAGCCGCGGAAGATGCCCGGCTTCCAGAAGTATCAAATTTCGTACCCTCATCTATATCCAGGTCCATGTCAGCTATGTACGCTGGCGCACGGCCTTTGGGCGCAGGAAAAGAGACGTATCCTTTCAGCTTGGAAGATTGATACGTCTCTCTAACCACCAAAGTAACGTTTTTGCCAGATATAGAAGCAACAGCGGCAAGATACTTGTTACCACCATCAAGGAGCTTGATGAGCCTTCCAGCCAGCTTTGGTTCCAGCCGGCCCAGCCGTTGCCCAACGTGGTTCTGTACTTCTACAGTTGCACCGTCCACCACAAACTCCACAGTGTCACCGCTGGTAATCTGGCCAAGAACGGTGGCAACGCCCACCCCCAGCAAGGTTGTCGTCGTACTCTTGCCAGACTCGTCAATAAAGACCTGCGGTGCCAGCCGCCCGGTTGTACCAACGAATTTGCTAGATATTGGCGCGTCCTTAAGGCCCGCCATCCTATCCAGGTTCTTCTTGGCTATGTTGTTAGAGGGTGAAAGCTTCAGGGCGCGTTCCAACGCCTTACGCGCAGCCGCATAGTGTCCGGTCTCAGAATGCGCTTTGCCAAGCCGATTCAACGATTCCACATCGTCGGGAAAGGCCTTCAGAAGCTCCTCGTTGGTAGCAACAGCTTCTTTCCAGCGCCCCTGGCTTGCGAAAGCAATAGCCTGGATGCTCTTGTCCCGTTTAAGCTTGGCCCCTTGTTCCAGTTGGTGGATCTCCATAACGTTCCTTCACATGCGTACTCAAGATGGGAATTCTATGCAGGGAATCACGCCTCTGCGATGCCCTTTTGGCGGCGCTTCCCTGCGTTCTGTTATAACTGTCCAGCCTTAGCCAGAGCCCTATGCTCAATGGCCGTGCACTTGTCCATGACCACGTCCAATTCGGCTTCTTGCGCCAGCTTAGCAGCAGCCTCATTAACGATGCCCAACTGCATCCACACAGCTTTGGCCCCTACTTGAATGGCCTCATCAATTACAGATGGCACTTCCTCAGAACGACGGAAGATGTCTACCAGTTCCACAGAATACGGAATTGCTGTCACATTGGGATAACAACGCTCCCCCAATATCTCTGCAGCGTTTGGGTTTACCGGCACAACGCGATACTCCTGCTCCTGCAAATAGACCGCAACTCTATGGCTTGGTCGTGCGGGGCTTGGTGACAACCCGACCACCGCCACGGTCTTGCAGTCTCTCAAGATGTCCTCAATAGTGCGTATAGCTGCCATCCATAGACGGATTTTGCCTTTGAGTATCGCCAGGGGCTGAGGGTTGTCAAGAGGTATGCGCCGAACAACTTGGCCTTAGTCCAACCTGGGCATCCCGCCGAACCGAAGCCGCATGAGACCTCGAAGGTCTTCCATAATGGTAGCTACCAGCCGCACCCTGCTGTCAGGGTCGTCTTCCCATGCCACAGGCACCTCACGAATACGCATGCCGCGCTTCTCAGCTATGAGCAGCATCTCGGTATCAAGGAAGAACGCGTTGTTCTTCACCTTGGGAAGCAGACGCTGGGCCGCTGCACGGCTGAGCGCCTTGAACCCGCACTGCATGTCTGTGATTCGAGTCCAGAAAAGCGACTTGATAAGCAGGTTGTAGCCCCGGGAGATAACCTCCCGCTTCAATGTACGTTTGGATACATACGCACCATTGGCCAAGCGTGACCCAATGGCAAGGTCATATCCGTCATTCAGGATTGCAGACACCAGCGGGGGGAGCGCATTCAAATTCGTTGAGAGGTCTACGTCCATGTAGCAGAGGACATCGGCGTCGCTGGCAAGCCATGCAGCCTTCAGCGCCCGGCCACGCCCCTTTTGGGCCAAGCGCAACACGTGGACTTCCGGGTGGGCTGCTGTCAGAGCCGTTGCCACGGTGAAGGTACCGTCTGTGGATGCGTTGTCCGCCACCAGGATGCGCCACGCCCATGTTGCGTTGGCCTGCAAGTAGGCAATCAGAGTATCAACGCTACTTGGGAGGTCTGCTTCCTCGTTGTAAACGGGCAGCACGATCTCCACAAGGGGTCCAAGGGGCCTGGCGGGGGTATCACGTTCGTTAGTCATATCAAGGCATCATTGTAGCGCATCAGCGTTGCTGGTTGACCTAATTCGAACACAAAGCCGCCAGCCCAAAGAGAAGAGTCCAGGGCATCGCCCTGGCTAGTGGAGGAAGTGGCGAACGCCGGTGCACACCATGGCGATGCCAGCCTTGTTGGCAGCCGCTATGACCTCATCGTCGCGGATGGAGCCGCCTGGCTGCACCACAGCCGTGATTCCGCTCTCAGCAGCCAGCTCAACCCCGTCTGCAAAGGGGAAGAAGGCGTCTGAGGCCAGAACAGTACCCGATACACGCTCACCAGCCGCTTTTGCCGCCAGATGGACGCTGGTGATTCGATTAGGCTGGCCTGCTCCCATGCCAATGAGCGCACGGTCTTTAGCCAGAACAATGGTGTTCGATTTGATGTGCTTGGCTGCTTTCCATGCAAAGACCAGGTCTGCCATCTCCTGCTTGGTGGGAGCGCGTTCCGTGACCGCCGTCCAACCTTCTGGGTCTTCCTCAAACATGTCTGGCCCTTGGTATAGAAGCCCGCCGGAGACGCGACGCACCTGCAATGGCGTCCCAAGCGGCGGGCTGGCGGGTTCCGGGGGAACTAGGAGGATGCGGAGGTCTCGCTTCTTCTGCAGCGCTTCCAGCGCAGCAGGCTCATAGCCGGGGGCGACGATGACCTCAAAGAAGACTTTACGTAGTGCTTCCACAGCCTCGGCGGTGACCGATCGGTTGAAACCCACAATGCCACCATAGGCAGACACTGGGTCACCCGCTAACGCCTTGCGAAACGCCTCTGCCTGATCATCGTCACAAGCAAGGCCGCAGGAGTTGGTATGTTTGATGATGGAGACCGCCTGCTCAGTGAACTCGTTGGCAGACCGCCATGCCGCGTCAGCGTCCAAGATGTTGTTATAGGACAGTTCCTTGCCATGTAACTGCTCTGCTGCAACAACGCCACCAGTTGTGGGGGCATTGGCGTAGAGGGCTGCCTGCTGGTGAGGGTTCTCGCCATACCGTAGCTCTGCCACACGCCGAACACCTACCGTCATCTCCTTGGGGAAGGGGTCGCCCGGGCCTCGCAGCCAGGAGGCGACGAGGCTGTCATAGAAGGAGACGTGCCCAAAGGCGATAGCGGCAAGCTTACGTCGCTCGTCCGCTGACGTTCCACCCTTGGCAACGCGCTCGGCCACCCATGCGTAGTCCTCCGGGTCAACGACCACCGTGACTGCCGGATGGTTCTTGGCCGCTGCTCGCAGCATGGTGGGCCCACCAATATCGATGTTCTCCAGGATTTCCTGGTCGGGAACGCCGTCTCGGGCAACCGTACTCTCAAAGGGGTAGAGGTTCACCACCACCACGTCGATGGTGTCCATGCCATGCTCGCGCAACTGCGCCATGTGGTCGGGCAAGTCGCGTCGCGCTAGCAGCCCACCGTGGACTACGGGGTGTAGCGTCTTCACGCGACCGTCCAACATCTCAGGAGAGCCAGTGAGTTCAGACACCTGCTGGACGTTCAGGCCTTCCTTGGTCAGGAGTTCATGGGTGCCGCCGGTGCTGACCAGGCCGTAGCCCGCCGTTTGCAGGGCACGAGCCAGTTCAACAACGCCAGTTTTGTCATAGGCACTGATAAGGGCTTTCATAGCAATGACCTTCCTTGAGGGATTGGACAGTCACTATGATATCGGAGGGGAGACCCAATGAGAACCGGTTCACCGAGGGGGTTTTTCCGAGTTTTGAACGCTATTACGCAATGACTACCTGGGGCCCATCGCCGACAGGAGCCACGTCACCAACCACAATCGCCTCCGGGATACTGGCACAGACGGAAGCAATGTCACCTGGGGCCACTGCCACAATCATGCCGATGCCCATATTAAAGACGCGGTTCATCTCTTCTGCGCCCACCTTGCCCTGTTGTTGGATGAGTTGGAAGAGTGGGGGAACTTCCCATGTGCTGCTGTCCAATCGCGCAGCCACGCCCTCCGGCAGCATCCGAGGAACATTGTCGGTAAACCCGCCGCCCGTGATGTGCGCCATGCCCTTGATGCGGTCCAACACTGGCGTTAGCTGGGCTACGTACGACATGTGGGGAACCAGGAGTGCATCGCCCAGCGTCACGCCAAGCTCTGCTGTGTACTTGCTAAGAACCGTTGGATCGTCGTCAATGCCGAAGATGCGCCGGACCAGCGAGTACCCGTTGGTGTGCAGACCGTTAGACGGGAGGCCCACGAGCACGTCGCCTGCAACGATGCCAGCACCGTCAATTACAGCATCACGTTCCACAGCGCCCACCACAAATCCAACCAGTTCCACATCTTCGCCAACATACATGCCCGGCATCTCGGCAGTCTCGCCACCAATGAGGGCGCAGCCCAGAGCTTTGCAGGCATTCGCCATGCCAGAAACCAGGGATTCCACCTTCTCTGTAGATAGCGTGGCCATGCCCATATAGTCCAAGAAGAAGAGGGGCTTGGCGCCACACGTCAGAATATCGTTGGTGGTGTGGTTAACAATGTCTATACCCACGGTATCGTAGCGGCCCATGAGGCTGGCAATGCGGAGCTTGGTGCCAACGCCGTCCGTGTGGGCTACCAGGACAGGGTCTTTGTACCCCGCTACTTGATAGAGCGCGCCAAAGGCTCCAATGTCTCCCAGGACGCCGGGGGTGAAGGTGGATCTGGCGAGTTTGAAGATGCGGTCTTTCGCACTACCCGCGACATCACGGTCTACTCCGGCACCCTTGTAGACCTCTTCAGACACGGGTTGCTCCTTCATTGTGGTGTGCGCGAGTCAAGTATGGTAAATCTAAAGTGACCCTACCCCCTGGTAGCTTAGGTGCTTAGTGTCGTTCCAACACCATCTTACCCAACTCCAGCTGGACTTCAATGGGGTATCGGCCGGTGAAACACGCCGCGCAGCACTGGTCAGCCTCTTTGCCTATGGCCCTGAAGAGTCCCTCTACGCTGAGGTACTCCAGGGAGTCTGCCCCAACGAATTCACATATCTCCGGGATGGTCTTCTGAGCTGCCAGCAACTCCCCCTTGGAAGCCATATCCACGCCAAAGTGGCAGGGAGAGATGATAGGTGGAGCACACACTCGAAGGTGGACTTCCTTGGCTCCGGCACTGCGGAGAAGGTTGACCACATGGGGCGTTGTCGTACCCCGGACAATACTGTCATCCACAACAATCACGCGTTTACCCGCCAGCACTTCTGGAAGCGGGTTGAACTTCTGGCGGACGCCCAGATCCCTGAGCCTCTGGTTGGGTTGGATAAACGTCCTGCCTACGTAGCGATTCTTAATCAGTCCCTCTTGGTAGGGAATCCCTGCTGCTTCTGCGTACCCGATAGCTGCTGCAGTAGCTGAGTCCGGCACACCCATGACCATGTCCGCATCAACCGGGGATTGGATGGCAAGCTGTCTGCCCATCTCTCGCCGTGCTGAGTGGACTGGTCGCTTATCAACAATGCTGTCCGGCCTGGCAAAGTAGATGTACTCAAAGGAACAGAGCGCTCGTTTCCCCTCGTTGCCGTTATGGATGGTCCGGAGGCCCTCAGCATCAATTTGTATGGCCTCTCCCGGCTCCAGCTCGCGAAGAAGCGTTGCGCCAATGTGATCCAGGGCGCAGGACTCAGACGCCACAACCCAGCCACCGTTGTACATTCCAACGCACAGTGGCCGAACCCCAAGGGGGTCACGCATGGCAATCAGCGTATCTTTTGTGAGGAATGCCACTGAGTACGCACCCTGCAATCTGCGCATCAAGTAGGCAATACGCTCGCCCCAGTCTTTACCAGGAGCATTTACTGCCAGTTGGGCAATAACCTCAGAGTCAGTTGTCGTAGTAAATCGGCAACCCCAGTCACCTTCCAGCTCCACCCGTAGTGGTAGAGCATTAATGACATTGCCGTTGTGGGCTAGGGCGATACGGCCGTGGATGCCTTCAACCTCAAGGGGTTGTGCGTTGTCCAGGTGTGTTGATCCCGTGGTGGAATAGCGTGTGTGTCCAACTGAGATGTGGCCTGGGAGACGACTGAGGTCAAACTCATGGAACGCCTGAGTGACCAATCCCATCTCTGTCCTACAGGAGATGGTAGACCCATCCGCTGCCGCAATACCGGCAGACTCCTGGCCTCTATGCTGAAGAGCAAATAGTCCGAAAAATGCAGCCCTTGCCGCCTCTTCACCGGGAGTGAAAACGCCAACAACACCACAGGCTTCTCGGGGTGGGTTTGCCACACGCCCTCCCTGTCGGCAGTTTTGGGTAGAGCACCCAATTAGTAGACCCGCTATTCCAAGTGCACTAAAAGTATAGCTCTCTAGTTTCAGCAGGGTCAACGGCATTTCACGCCGTTTTGACTACAAACCCCACCAATCTGGGAATGGGTGTTCCAACAAGCTCTGTGGTAATTCAGAAAACCCAACAGTATCCCATCAGCCGCCAACTGCTACAATAACACTATGAGCACTATTCTTTCAGATACATTTCAAACAAACCAAACAGCCTTATTACTATTATTCTTAGTTCCTAATAAGCTAAGTATTATATAAACCTATGATAGATACTGTTGATATTGTTGTTCAAGCAGGAAATGGTGGGGATGGCTTTTTAGCCTTCCGCCGAGAGAAGTTTGTTGCCCGTGGTGGCCCTGAGGGTGGCGATGGGGGCGACGGAGGCTCTATTTATTTGTTAGCTACGCCTGATGAGAATACCCTTCAACACCTTACGTACAAGCGAAGGCATAGGGCTGCTGATGGCACAGCAGGGAAGCGCTCTAATAAACACGGCAGGAATGGCGAAGATATTGTCATCCTTGTTCCTGTGGGGACTATCGTCTCCCAAACATTTGGCGCGGATGAAGGTGTTCCCCCTATAGACCTCTCAGAAGATGGCATGAAAGTACTCATCGCCAGAGGCGGATCAGGTGGTAAGGGCAACGCCCAGTACGTTTCTCCAACAAATCAGGAACCCCTTCTGCGAGAATCAGGCGAAAAGGGGGACACCCGCCAACTCTCGTTAGAGGTTAAAGTCCTAGCGGATGTTGGGGTTATTGGTGTCCCCAACGCGGGGAAATCAAGCTTCGTCACTAGGGTGACCGCAGCAAGGCCCAAAATTGCAGCATACCCGTTCACAACGCTTGAGCCTGTTCTTGGGGTTGTGGAAAACCGGCGGGAAACCTTTGTTATTGCAGAGATACCCGGCTTGGTAGAAGGCGCGCACCAGGGGATTGGCCTTGGGCATGAGTTCCTTCGCCATGCTGAGCGGACGCGCATCTTCCTCCATCTCCTGGACGGCAATGGGATAGACCCCATCGATGATTATCGCAAGGTCAACGAGGAGTTGAGGCAGTACAGCCCTGACTTGGCAACGCGGCCCCAGATTGTCGTGATAAACAAGACAGACGTAGCGGAAGTGCAAGAGCGATTGCCAGAGCTGATAAGTGCGTTGAAGGCGCTTAATGTGGAGCCTCTTTCCATATCTGCAGCCACGGGAGACGGCATCCAGCCGGTATTGGATAGGTTGTTGGCGGGAGTGAATCCTGCCGAAGATAAGAAGGCACCACCCCAAATAAAGGTGATTGATGGTGCCCCCGTGAAGCCAAGGACAGGCAGGGTTCTCGTGCTGGAAGACGGAACGTTCTCTGTGAACTGGTCAAAGGCGGAACGCCTTATTACGCTGGCAAACACGGATGACCACCTCATTGTTGGGCAACTCTTCCGGGAGTTCAGGAAATTGGGTGTAACGGATGCGCTGGAAGCAAAGGGCGTGAAGTACGGGGACACTGTCCAGATTAGTGATTGGGAGTTCACTTGGGGTGATGTCCTGTCCCCGGAATTGGATGAATCGTACTAAGGTTGCCCCCTTGACGCTCTCACCCCCTCCTACGTACCATTCCGCCTTGTTATACGCCTTGAATTGCTAGGGAATCATTTCTGTAAGGAGCTTGGTTGGTGAAGCTGGGAATTCTAGGCGGCACCTTTGACCCTGTCCATCTTGGGCACCTCATCATCGCAGAGGAAGCCATGACTTCTTTGGGCCTTGATCGTGTCCTCTTCGTTCCTGCCGGTGACCCTTGGCTCAAAGCTGGTATGGAAATCACTCCTCGCCAGCACAGGCTGGCCATGGTGCTTGCTGCCGTTGTAGACAACCCGAAGTTTAATGTGTCGCCCTCTGAGTTGGAGCGCTTCGGCCCCTCATACACCGTTGAGACCCTTGAGGAGTTCCAAGAGGACTACGGCTTGCAGACAGCGTTGTACTTTATCATCGGTGCCGATGCCCTTCGAGACTTTGGCAGGTGGCGCGATCCCCAGCGCGTGCTGGAGCTATGCACCCTTGCAGTGGTGGGTCGGCCGGCCCAAGCGTCGCTTGACCTAACGGAACTTGAGGCAATCCTGCCCGGGATAGGCCAGCGTGTGGCCTGGGTAGACGACGTAGACATCGATATCAGCGCTACGGATATCCGTCAGCGTGTGGCAGAGGGTAGGTCAATCAAGTCTCTGGTTCCACCAGCGGTAGAGGCATACATCCAGGAGCAGTATCTATACAAGGAGAAGCGATGACAGCGGAGCGGCGAGAACGTATTCTGTCCCTGACCAACGAATTAGGCGCACTGACCTACGGTGATTTTGTCCTGAGTTCCGGTGAGAAGAGTACCTACTACTTTGACGGTAGGCTCCTGTCCCTGAACCCAGAGGGGGCCAGCCTTATTGGGCCGGAGTTCCTGCAAATCGCAATAGACAGCGGTGCAGACGCCATCGGAGGCCTCACCCTTGGTGCGGATCCCATCGTTTCCAGCGTTGTCCTCACCAGCTACCTTGCCGGGTCTCCTGTGCAGGGGTTCCTGGTGCGGAAAGAAGCGAAGGGCCACGGGGGTGGTCGCCTGATTGAAGGGCCGCTCAAGCGCGGCTCCAAAGTCCTTATCGTCGATGACGCTTGCAGCACTGGCGGATCCCTGTTCCAGGCGATAGCCGCCGCAGAGGCCGAGGGCTGCAAGGTGGTTCACGTGGCATCCATCATTGACCGACACCAGGGCGGCGATGAGGAGCTTGCCCGTCGAGGCTACCCTTTCACGGCCCTGCTGGAATCAACTCCTGAAGGCGTCGTCCGCCCACTGGGCGGCTAGGTGGCTTAGCCACTTTTGTGCTTCGCGGGTGTCGGTCGGGCGGGTATTTAGCCGGCTAAAGGGCCAGCACCGGCTAGAAGAAATAACCAATAGCGGTGTAAAAGGTCAGCACTCATATACCTTTAGCGCTACTGGCAGTAGTTGTCGCAGATCAAGAACGACGGTGTTAATTGTCACCATCATGTGCGGGGGTAGGCTTCTCTTCTGCTACTTCTTCAACCGCTTCCGGTTGGGCAGGTTCACTGGCTGCAGAAAGAAACCAATAGCTGTCTAGGTAGCTCACCACAGCCGATTCAATCACCTCGGAGTCATCAAGTTAAGGCCAGACCCAGACGTATATGCGCTGCGACGAGGAGACTAAAGCCACCCGTTAGGCCAAGCTCAGTCTTGTGGGGCCAGGCTCAGCCTGGGGTTGGCGTCCACTGCCAAGGTGGGCTGGAGGCCTCGCTGCATACCGTAGAACGCCGCTGCGGCAATCATAGCGCCGTTGTCCGTGCACAGCACCAGGCGAGGGATGACCACAGGAACCGGTGACTTCTCCCGGATAGTTGCCCTTAGCAATGCGTTGGCTGAAACGCCGCCGCCCACCACAATCCCTCTGGCGGCATATTGTTCAACGGCCTCCAGCGTTTTCCCTACCAGCACATCCACCACCGCGTCCTGGAACCCTGCAGCCAGAGCCTTTCGCTGCTCTTCACCAGCTTCGGCCAGGCCCTCAGACCTGTCCCCTCCATATGTCGCTGCGGCGAGGGGACTAAAGCCCGCGCCCTGGTCAGGAACGCCCTGGTCTACGCCCACCGCCACGCCAAGCTCCTTGGCTTTCCTCAGCAGTGCAGTCTTGAGGCCGCTGAAGCTGAACTCCAAGGTGCCACGCATCCACGGTCTAGGCAGGGGCTCAGAGCGTGTTGCCAGGGCCGCCTCGCGCTGGACTGCCGGCCCGCCGGGGTAGCCGAGGCCTAATACTCGCGCCGCTTTATCAAAAGCCTCTCCCGCTGCATCGTCACGGGTGCTGCCCAGGAGTTGGTAATCGCCGTGACCTCGCATCAGAACCAGCTCCGTGTGCCCGCCGGACACCAGCAGACAGACCATAGGGAAGCCTATAGCCTCCTCTGGCGTGGGGCCTTCCTCAAGCCAGCCCGCGTACATGTGTCCTTCAAGGTGGTTCATGCCGTACAGAGGCACTCCAAGGCCCATAGCGATGCCTTTGGCGTAGTTCACGCCCACCAGGAGAGAACCCGCCAGTCCGGGGCCAGCAGTGACCGCTACAGCGTCTAGATCGGTGGGGGCCACGCCAGCCTCGGCGAGGGCAGCGCGGTAGATGGGGGTGATGGCTAGCATGTGCTGTCGTGACGCGACTTCCGGGACGACGCCACCGTAGCGGGCGTGCACCTCGACTTGGGAGCTGATGACGTTGGAGAGGATGATACGTCCGTCACGGACAACAGCAACAGCCGTTTCGTCGCAGGAGGTCTCAATGCCAAGTACTAGCATGGCTAGCTGGCAGGAGCGTTGAGGATAAGTGCCAGGAAGAGGGGATCATCTCCCATCAGTAGGCCCAGTTTCTCCACGGAGGCCTGGGGCGATGTGGACATGATGTTTTCCAGGCCGTCGTAGCCCACTGCGTCCTCAAGGGAACCGCTAGCTACCAAAAGGGATTCGCCGAGTCTTAGGGATGGACGCGCCATCGTCACCTCTATCGCGTCAGAAGACGTGCCCAGCACCGGGGAAGACGTTCCCTGGACAGCAGGGGTGACTTTACTGACGCCATGTTGGTCTCGCAGATAGATGACAGAGTCACCAACCACGGCCATATAGGCGTCATTGCCCCGCATGGCCAGGCAGGCAACCCCCACGCCAACGCGGGCCGCCATGTCATGGGAGGCGTTGGCAGCTTCAAGGTCTTTGTGGCATGTCTGGAAGGCGTCCTGCAACACAGAGGTGAGGGACGCTCGACCACCGCTAGTGAGACTCCGCTGGAGGGATGAGAGAGCAAGCTTGCACAGAGGCTCCGGTTCCGTGGCAGACGACTCTATCAAGAGGTGGAACCGAACTGAATCCTGGCTCCCTTTTCCGGAGAACGTGGCGTAGAACGGTGAGGGGTTACCCTGGGGGTTTCCCTCTCGGATGACAAGGGGTGTGATTTGCGGTGTTCCAGCCATGATGGCCTCCATAGTCGAGTCGCGTCTTCATGATAGCATGTGTCGCTGCGGCGAGGGGACTAAAGACGCAGCCGGATAGCTAAAGCTACGAAGCGGCAAAGGTCTTGCGGAACCGTTGGAGGTTGTCCTCAAGGGAGACCTCGGGTCGATTCGGCTTGTCCCCGCCTTCAACGTCTGCCACGATGCACCACGGGCCGTCCTCCGTCATAGCGCGGTCAAACATCTCCTCCAGAGCCTCTAGCGTAGACACAGCTTCCACCTTCGGAATACCAGCGCCCTTCGCTATAGCGGCAAGGTCAGTGACGCCTGCCGTGTGTGTTGGCTGACCGCCCGTCCCTGCCCACTGGTGGTTGTCCCACACAATATGGATCATGTTGCGAGGGTTCTGTCGGGCAATGGTGCCTAGCGAGCCCAGGTTCATCAGCAGTGAGCCATCGCCGTCCATGACAATAACCTTGCGGTCAGGCGCAGCAAGGGCTACGCCAAGGCCTATGGATGATGACAGCCCCATTGCCCCCCAGGTGTACAGGTTGGCATCCCGTTCCTCAGACAGGTTGTGAAGGTGGAACGTAGTACCTCCCAGGTTGGCGATGATAGGTTCATCTTTCACGCGATCTAGAACTGACTGGATGGCATCAAGCCGGAGCATCGCGGCCTCCTGTGAGCAGAGTTGAGAGGAGATTGGCAACGGGCAATCGTCCGGCGTAGCAGAGTGCTATCCCGCCTTTGATGATTGCGTCCAACTCGTCCTCTCTGGTAAGGCTGAAGTACTGCAACCCCAACGAATCAAGAATGCCGGGTATGGCCCTGGCACCAGGAACCTGCGCCATGTTGAACTCGCCGGGCCCGCCTCGCATACCAATGAACATGGGGAAGGGGATGCGTGAGGGGATGTTCAGTGTAGCCAGCGCGTTGATGCAGTTGCCAAAGCCGCTGCTCTGCATGAAGACCGCGCCGCACTTTCCGGCAGCGTATGCCCCGGAGATAATGCCGATAGCTTCCTCTTCTCGAGAGGAAGGCACCATATGGAAGAAGGGGTCCTGTTCCATTTTGCTGAGGATGCGCCAGGTAATCCCGTCAGGGACGTAGGCAATGATGCTGACGTCCGCGTCTTTAAGACCCTGGATGATTTGATCTGCCCAGGCCATATAGCTACTCCTGTTGCAGGATTCTCCTGCTCCTGATCCCTTGCACAATGATTAGGCAGGGACAGCTTAGGACAAACCAGCGTGAAGGGCTAGCCCTGAACCCTCTTCCTGCGATTGCCTAGGGGTCGGTTGGGCCACAAAAAATAAGGGCCTCCATATGAAGGCCCTTATTTTTTGTGGGGGTCTAGTTACTTAGGGTCGACGGTCGGTGCCGGCGTCAGCGCCCGTTGGGGAGCTAGAAGCTTCTGGCCTGATGGCGTCCGCTCCAGCATCGGCGGGTCTGTCAGCGGTTCGGCTGCGAGCGCCTGTTGCTATACCAGCGGCCCTGTCAAAGCCAGCGGAGGCCCTGTCCATTGCGCCCTTTGGACGCAGCCCTCGGTCACGTTTGAGGGGAAGTGGCACCACATCGATGCTGCTGGCATCAACCCACTGCCCGTCCAGCGACCCATCCCGGTCTGGTTCGGTGGCGGCGCCGACGCCCTACTCCGACGTATTGCCAGGATGGGTGACGGGTGGATTAGGGAGCCGCAGGTGCAGACGCGAAAAGAGAACCAGGCGATGCTTGACCGTTTGTTCGGTTTTGCCGAGGAGCTTGGTAGGGACCCCGCCAGCATTGGGATTGAAGGGCGCATAGAGTTTGTGGACAACCCGACGGAGCCGGCTGTGCTGGCTGCGTTACGCGACTGGCAGGACATGGGTGTGAACATCGTGACGTTGAGCACTAGGGCCGTTGGGCTGGACTCGCCCCAGGAGCAGATGAACGCCCTCAAGAAGTACATGAATGTTGCGATACCCTTTAGGTGCAGGGTCTTTAGCCCTCCGGCCCGCAGCGCACATGCCGGACTTTAGTCTCCGCCAGAGGCGACACATAGGTCTGAGACTGGCCTGTGGGCCAGAGGCTTTAGTCTCCTCCACCACAGCGACAGACAGCCTTGGGTTGGGTAACCGTCAGGCATATGGGTGGAGGGCTAGCCCTCCCGATACGTCTCCATGTTGTCCTGGGGGTCAAAGCCCACAAGAGCCTGAGCGTTGCTGATATCCCAGAATCGCCACGTGTTGTTGGACACCCCGAAGAACGTAGCGAATCGTAGCGAGTCCGGTGCCACCACACATCGCTCCACCAGGTGCGCCAGGTCACGGTGACTGAAGATAGTGGCGAAGTGACGCACGTTGGCGGGTTTGCTGTCCGGCCTGACGGTGCCGAAGCGCAAGCAGATCACGGAGAGTCCGTGCCTGTCTGAGAAGTACCGTCCCGCAGCCTCGCCCATAGCCTTGGCAATGCCGTAGGGGCCACTGGGTCGAACGGGCATATCGGGTGTGATCATCGGGAACTTGCCGGGCTCCAGGCCTGTGTAGTCGCCGGCGCAGATGTTGGCGTAGGGCTGGTCAAGCTCGTAGTTCTCCGATGCACGGTTGGAGCTGGCGAAGATGATGCGCTTTACCCCCGCTCGCTTGGCAGCTTCCAGGGCGTTGTATATGGCGGGGATGTTGTTGCGATAAGCAGCGTGCCAGGGAAGGTTGCCCTGGGGACTGTTAGCAAGGTCCACTACCGTGTCTATGCCCTCGAAGGCTGGCTGTATCGCCTCCAGGTTTGTCATGTCCGCGACGGTCGACTCAAATCCGTCGGCCTTCCGGATGTCGATGCCGCTGACATCGTGCTCGCCAACGAGTGCTTCACGGACGACTCCGCCTATTTGGCCCGCCACGCCGGTTATCAAAACGCGTTTCCCGTCTGCCATAGCTTTTCGCCTCACATTACAAGATTACATGTGTCTGGGGCTGGCCTGATGATCAGAGGGGCTGACTTCAGTCTCCGCCGGAGGCAAGACGTCTTTAGCCCCTTCGCCGCAGCATGAGGATGATAGGGTGAGGCGACGATATGGTCAATGCTTTGTGGTGTCTCGACCTCCCTCCATGAGGGGACTACCCTATGGACTGTAAATTTTAAGGAGGTGTCCAGTGGCGATTATTCGTCGCAGAGTGTTCTACGCAAAGATTGGCAAGGCGGACCCCCTGGTAGCTCTGATGAAGGAAGCTGACGGACTGATGCAGAGGGCTGGCTTCTCATTCAAGAGCCGTTATCTGACCGATTGCATATCTGGTCGCAGCGATAGGGTCATCATGGAGTGGGAAATAGAGGACGTAAGTGAGATTGCTGCTCTGTACCAACCCCTTGGGAGTCCTGCGGTTCAGTCAGCTTTCAAGGACTGGCAAGGCAAAATGAACGAGATGGTTGAGTACTCAGAGGTGGAGAACCTGGCTATTCGTTAACCAGGCCAGAGGCTTTAGTCTCCCGGCCCACAGGCCGCATACGGCTTTAGTCTCCGCCGGAGGCAATATTGCCTTTAGTCCCCTCGCCGCAGCGACACATGTCTGGGGCTACACCCTGGTGAGCAGAGCCTGACAGAAGCGCGCAGTGTCTACCAGGTCTAGGATGTCCACGTACTCTCTGTTCGTGTGCATGAGGTTCGTGGACATGCCCACCACCACTGCTGGGATGCCTCGTCGGTTGAACACGTTGGCGTCTGTGCCGCCGCCGGTGGGGCCCAGTTGTGGCTTCAAGTTGATATCGGTCAACACGTTGGTTGCCCGCTGCACCATCTCGTGGTCGTCCGGTAGGGTGTACGTGTGGAAGCTGATGTCCAGGTCTTCCACAATCTTGGCCTCCGTGTACAGCTTTCGTGCGGCGTCCAACGCGTTGGTTATCTGAAGCCTCAGCAAATCCAGGGTCTCGGTACTGCGACTACGAAATTCTCCGGAGAAGAAAGCTTCCTCCGGCACGGTGTTCCGCACGCTCCCCCCGGTGATGGAGCCGACGTTGATGGTGGTCTCATCGTCGAGGCGACCCTGTGGAAGCCTTCCTATGATGTCTGCTGCAATCCTGATGGCTGACAGCCCCTTCTCCGGCTCCACCCCTGCATGGGCAGACCTACCGGTTATGCGGACATCAAAGCTGACGTACGTTGGGCTGGCGGTGGTGACCATGCTCACGGGGCCGTTGCCATCAAACACCACGGCATGCTTTGCCTGCACCATCGAGAAGTCGAGGTTGCGTGCGCCTACCAGGCCAATCTCTTCGCCGCGGGTGTAGATGAGCTGGAGGGGAATGCGTGACCCGCCATCTTGCTTAATAGATTCCAACGCCTCAAGGACAGCAGCTATCCCAGCCTTGCAATCGCCGCCGAGGATAGTTGTGCCGTCCGATTGTATTCGGTCACCCACCACTTGTGGCTTGATGCCTCGGCCGGGGTCAACCGTGTCCATATGGGCGGAGAGCATCAAGGGGTTGGAGCCCTCTTCAGAGGCGAATAGGTTGCCGTGGGCGTCGCGACTGATGACAAAGCCCAGCGCGGTGAGGCGTCTGTTCAAGTCCTGGGCCATCGCCTCCTCCTCGCCAGAGGGGCTGTCTATCTGCACAATCTCGCAAAGGGTGTTTACTACTCTGTCTCTATCAATCATCACGGCCTCCTATAGGTTCTGGTGCTAGTGGCGTCATTGTACAGCAGGTCTACAGTGGCACCATGCTGATGTGGTAGAGAACGTTACTGAGGCGACAGGACAAAGAACCGACCGGCAGGTTTCGATGGGTCTGGCTGATAGACGTAGGACGATCCTAGGAGGAGCTCCTCCTCGTAGAGCACCTCTTCGTGGTCGTCGTAGTTGACGGTCACCGCATAGACATCATCGTGCTGGGGGTACAACTTCGCATACCCGTGTCTGTTGGTCCTGAATCGGCCTACCCCCAAAACGGCAACTTTGGCACCATGGACTGGTACGCCCTGATCGTTAAGGATTCGCAACCATGTGGTCCTTCCGGGGAATAGCTGCCCGTAAACGAACCGCTTGATCCTCCCGAAGGGTCCCGGAACAAACCCCTTGCCAATGCTGACTAACACGTCCTTCTCGTACCCGATCTGTTTGGGCGTCACCCAGTCCGGTCCGTATTTGATCTCCAGGTATTCCTCAGGTGGATTGGGAACCAGGAACGTCGACCCGATGAACGGGGCTTCCTTGAGGTTGGTGAACAGGCTGGTGGGGAACCAGACCCCCGGATAGTGGTACACCTTCCCATCAACCACCCGCATGATATACAAGTCAGTCTTCTGGTTTTCTTTGAGCAGCGCTAGATTGACATAGCTGCTGTTTTCATCCTCAACCTTTACGTAATACCCGTTGTCACGAAGCGCTTTGATTAATGGGTCAATGGATGCTTCCGTGAAGCCGTGAAGTCCGAAGACAATACCGAGATCAAGGTCATCGTCCCAGGGGATGAACGCGTGGTCACGGACAGCGCCGAGGCATGTGCCCTGCCGAAGGAAAAAGACTATGCCAAGCCCGTCGAGAATCCGTTTGAGTTCTATGAGCAGCTTCCCGGCGATGGCAACGTCCATCGCCGGAATGGTCCGATTCAGCCTGTCGAGCGTCTCTGCGTCACTGCTCTCGTTTGCGTCCATACATAGCTCCTTGGGCTCGTCGCCACCCGGGTCAACCGTATTGGCGACCTCCTAGAAGGTTCCGATTTGGCACTTGCCACAATGGGCAACTGATGCTAGATGCCCAGCTTGTCAGCCAGCATCGCGCGGATCTCTTCAACGGTGGCGCGCTGCCATGCGGGATAGCGCTCCACCAGGCGAGGTCGGGACACCTTACGCACTTCGGCCTCTTCCGTGCCAGCGGGAAGCTCCTTGCGCGCCTCTTCTATGAACTGCTCGGTCTCCTGGTAGCCGATGGCAGGCTTCTCAATCCAGTGGCACTGGTACACGCCCGCTGCGGTGTAGAAGATGACCGTGGGGATGGAGCGGAACTCGCCACGGTTCAGGAACTCGTCGGCAATGTCCAGGTTCTCATCGCGAGGGAAGACGCGTAGCTCAATGCCCGCTGCTTTTGCAATACGCGTGAACACCGGCAACCCGCGATACACGTCTGGGCACCAGTCCTCGCCCACCACCAGCATTTTCGCAGCGCCGCTCTGGGCCGCCTTGGTGAAGAACGCCACGTCGTCAGCGTTGAGGACATCGGTGGAGGTCTCTGTGTACTCCTGGAACTTGTCGTGGTTTACCTTAATCTGTGCAATGTAGTCGCTGTACGTGAACCCAGATGCGTACCGCTCTGGTGTTACTACGCTTGTCTGCTCTGCCATGTTGTTCTCCTCTTTGCTTTTGCCTGTGTATGGGAACCACCGTGGGTAAACCGTCAGGTCAGGTATATCCCGCAACGCGGGACTAGATGATTGCTCAGCCCCATTCCCCTTCAAACCCCTCTTCAACCCTACCGCCAGGATGGATGATGAGGGGGACCGACTCGCCGTACCCGCGGGCTTCGTCCATGAATACCTGGTTTTCTTCGACTTCCCGTTCTTCGAACTCGATACCCCGCTCCCGCCACGCAACGCGTAGCTGTTCACAGGTGGGTCAGGTGCGCATCGTGTAGACGATGGTCATAGTGGGCATTGTTTCCTCCAATGTGGTGAATAGATGATAGTTCACTGGGCCCAATTGATTATGCGGAATGGTACACCCGTAGGAGAGAGCCTGTCACGAGTGCTAGGGGAGCGTTCTAGGGGAGGTTAAGCGCGGCTGCGTCGGCTGCGGGGAGGATGACGTCGGTGGCGTTCTCAATGATGTTCACCAGCGGTTCAGGGTAGACGCCTAACAAGATGACAATAATTACCAGGACACCAACCAGCCCGTACAGGAGGTTGGGCACCTTGATTGCGCCTTCTTCGCCGTCCGCTGCCGGACTGATGTACATCTGTCGCACAACGTTCAGGTAGTAGTAGAGGGAGATGAGGCTGGCAACCATTGCCACACCCGCCAGCCAGAGCAAGTCCTCTGCCGCCGCTGCGGAGAAGAGGTAGAACTTGGTGACAAACCCCGCCAGGAACGGTAGACCCGCCAGTGAGAACAGCGATACGGTGATGGCTGCTGCCAGGAACGGCGAGCGACCCGCCAGCCCGGCGAAATCTACGATGTCTTCTTTGCCGGTGACGTTGTAAAAGGCGGTGATGGCGAAGAACACGGCCAGATTGGTAGCTGAATACCCTACAAGGTGCACCATCAGGCCGTTGGATGACAGGGTTGATAGTGAGGCGATGCCCATGAGCAGAAAGCCCACCTGCCCCACGCTGGAGTACGCCAGCATACGTTTCACGTTGGTCTGTGCCAGGGCTACCAGGTTGCCGAAGAGCATGGTCAAGGCCGCCAGTCCGGCAATGAGTACGTTCCATTGGTCAATGGCGGGCAGGAGCCCTTCTGCGAAGAGCCGTAGCACCAGCGCAAAGGCAGCAACTTTAGACCCCACGGCAATGTATGCCGTTATCGGCATCGGAGCGCCCTCATAGACGTCCGGGGCCCACATGTGGAAGGGCACTGCTGCCATCTTGAAACCCAGGCCGGAGATCAGCAGCGTTAGGCCTATCAGCAGCCTGCCATCAATGTCCTCAATGCCCTCAAGCGCAACGGCCATCTCCGCGAAGCTGGTGGTACCCAGCGCGCCGTACAGCATAACGATACCGTAGAGCAGCAACCCTGAGGAGAATGCTCCAAGCAGGATGTACTTCACCGATGCCTCGTTCGACTTGCTGTCGTGTAGGGCGAAGCCGCTGAGAATGTAGAGACAGAAGCTCAACAACTCGAGAGATAGGTAGGCGGTTAGAAGTTCACCGGAAGCTGCCATCATCATCATGGCCAGCACGGAGAGCAGGATGATTGCGTAGTACTCGCCGGGGTGCGTCAGGTAGCGACCAACGAAGTGGATGGAGCCAAGTATCACCGCGCCGCCGATGGCCATAGATAACACCTTGAAGAAGAGAGCGTAATCGTCAACGCGATAGAGGCCGTTGAAGAGGCTATCGGTCTCGTTCATTAGGTGCGGGATGGTGAAGGCCAGAATACCCGCCAGGCCAATGACGGACACCCACGCCAGGATGTTCTTCCGCTCTGGGCGCAGGAAGAAGTCCAACGTGAAAATGACAAAGGCCAGCCCTGCTACCAGGAACTCCGGCCAAAGCAATTCAAAGCGTACTTCTGCTGGCATCTATTTACACTCTACCTGTCATAGTTACTAGTCTAGCCTCGTATTTATATATCGCTGCCGCGCGGGGACTAAAGACTCCGCGCATCCTCGCCCGTAGGGCTTGCCCTGTTAGCTGCCAAACCTTTCCATGATTGGAACCACGCCACTGTCGATGATCTCGACGATACGGAAGGGATACAGCCCCCACAGGAGCAGGAAGCCCGTTAGCATGACAGCAACGCCCGTTTCCAAGCGGTTAGCGTCCTCCAGATCCTTCCAGCGGTTGTCAATGGGGCCAAAGAATACCTTGCCCAACAATCGGAGGATGTACACCGCAGTGATTGCCGCGCCTATCACCCCCAGGATTGCCAGGATGGGGTAAGTCCGGTACGTGCCGATGAACACCAGGAGTTCCGCCACAAAGCTGCTGAACCCTGGGAGACCCAAGGACGTCAGTCCCGCAACCGCCAGGAACACCCCTGTGATGCCCATGCGCTTGCCAAGACCCTCCAGGAGGGTGATGTCCCGGATGTGTGTTCGTTGATAGATGATGCCTACCATGGCGAAGAAGAGGGCCGTCATAATGCCGTGGGAGAACATCTGAAGCACTGCGCCGTCCACTGCCAGGACATCAAGGGTGCCTAGGCCCATGAGGACGTACCCCATGTGGCTGACGCTTGAGTAACCAATGACGTACTTCAAGTCCTTTTGACCAAGCGCAGAGATAGCACCATAGAGGACGTTCACCGTGCCCAACCCAATGAGGGTGGGAGCCCAGAACTGCGCCCCTTGCGGCAGAATGACCATGCCCACTGCCAGGATGCCGAAAGCCCCTAGCTTCATGAGCACGCCTGCGTGAAGCATGCTGACGGCGGTTGGCGCGGCTACGTGACCGTCTGGCGACCACGTATGGAAGGGCCATAGACCCGCCAGGATGCCAAAGCCAACCATCAGGAACGGGTAGTAGAACTTCTGGAAGCCCTCTGAGAACTTCACCTGCGCCAACCCTGCGATGCTGAAATCGGCGATGCCGGTAATCTCACTGGCCTCCATCCACATTGCCAGGATGGCAATCCAGACAAGGACGCTGCCAGCCACCAGCACCAGCATGACCTTCATTGCGCCGTACTCTTTGGTACGGAGGAAAGTGCCGAAGTCTGTGCTGCTGCCCCACACGCCAACCAGCAGGTACATGGGTACCACGGCCAGCTCGTAGAAGAAGAACAGGAAGAAGAGGTCTTGGGCGGCGAACACGCCATAGACTCCAGCCACCAGCAGCATCAACCAGATAAAGAAGTCCTTGGGTCTATGGGTCACGTTCCAGGAAATCAGCACACCACCAAAGAAAATAATCGCGTTAAGCAGCATCAGCGGTACCGTGATGCCTGAGAGGCCCAGGGTGAACCGGATGCCAAGGGATGGCAACCAGTCGAAATCTACTGTGTATTTAGTAAGGTCGCCGTTGGTGTCAAAGGTGATGAACAAGTATGCGGCGATGGCCAGCCCGACGGCTGCGATGATCCTGGTATACCAGTGAATCATGATATGCCTGTCCGCAGGGAAGAACGCCAGGCCAATGGCGCCAAAGAAGGGAATCGCCACAAGCGCGAAGATGAGGACGCTGTCTATCCCGTTCATGCCACCCACCAAGCCAGGGCGATGCCAAGGAAGCCGACGAACATGCCCATTGCATAGGTGTAGAGCTTGCCGTTCTGGACGTAACGCATCAGTCGGCCGGTGGTGGTTGCGATTGCGCCTGTGCCGTTGACACCAACGTCGTTGATGATAGCGCGGTCAAAGAAGGCCACAAAGCGGCCTGTCACCAGTACCACCTTATCAATGAGCCACTGGTAGACCTCGTCAACGTAGTACTTGTTGATGAGCACTCGGTGGACACCGCTGAACCGTCGAATTATGGGCTCCGTCTTCAGGCTTCCCTGGATGTACGCAAGCCACGCCAGAAGGAAGCCGCTTATCGCCAGGGCTATGGAGCCGATGGCGATGCCCTTGTTCAAATGGAATGCCTCTTGGTGCTCGCCTGCGAACACGAAGTAACCGAAGCCCTGGTAGGCGTCAGTGTAGTTCAGCGCCATAAACCCGATGGTGAGGGCCAGGAAGGCAAAGATGAGCATCGGAGCAAGCATCACAACCGGTGATTCATGGGCGTGTTCGTTCTCAGGCTGCAGCTTGCCAAAGAAGACTGCAAAGAACACCCGGCTCATGTACAACGCCTTCATGAAGCCAATCAGTAGGGCAATCGACATGAAGAACAAGCCCCTGCCGTCAAACACGGCAAGGATGACCTCGTCTTTGCTGAAGAACCCGCCGAATGGCGGTATACCTCCAAGAGACAGCGCGCCAATCCCAAAAATGATGGCCGTGATGGGCATCTTGCGCCACAGGCCACCCATCTGCCTGATGTCTGTCTGGCCGCTCCCGTGGGAAATGCTGCCAGCCCCAAGGAACAGGATTGCCTTGGAGAAGCCGTGTACTAGGAGGTGGAACATGCCAGCAGTGACGCTGCCTGCGCCAAGGGCAAACATCATGAAGCCCAAGTCTGTCAGCGTTGAATACGCCAGAATTCGCTTGATGTCTGTCACTACCAGGGCTATTGCGGCCGCGCCTATGGCAGTGAATGCCCCAATGAGCGTCACCATCAACGCAGCCGATTCTGAATGCTCGTAGAAGGGGAACATACGGGCCACTAGGTATACACCTGCCACAACCATGGTGGCAGAGTGAACCAGAGCGCTTACCGGGGTTGGGCCTTCCATGGCGTCTGGCAGCCAGACGTGGAGTGGGAACTGGGCCGACTTGCCGATGGCTCCCAGGAAGAGCAGCACCGCCGCCGCTGTTATGACAGTGTCTGACAGGCTGCCGTTCTCCACCATTGCGAAGATGGCCGAGAGTTCAAAGGTGCCTGTCTTGGCGAAGAGCAGAAGGATGCCGATGAGGAGCCCAACATCGCCGATGCGAGTCGTTATGAAGGCTTTCTTGGCTGCTTCGGCTGCCGATCTCCGCTCATAGAAAAAGCCGATGAGCAGGTAGCTACAGATGCCTACCAACTCCCACGCGATATACAAGAGCAGCAGGTTGTCGGCCAGCACCAGCGTCAGCATGGCTGCGGCGAACAGGGAGTGTACAGCAAAGAACCAGGTGAATCGGGGCTCATGGGCCATGTAGCTCCAAGTGTAGACCTGAATACCAAGAGCCGCCGCAGTGACCAGGCCCAGCATGACAAGAGAGATGGGGTCTATGACCATGCCCCAGGTGAAGACAGACCCTCCCGCTTTCATCCAGTCAAAGCTGTAGCCAAAGGCTTTAACTTCCGGCAAGGACTCCATGGAGAGCCAGTCAGCCAGCACAAACCAGAAGAGGACAAAGCCTATCGCCATCGTCCCTGTGGCTGCAATTGCAGACCAGTTGGGAAGACGTCGACCAGCCGTCGCCAAAAAGAAGAAGGCGATAGCAGGCAGTAACGGAATGAGCCAGGCGTATTCCATCATTGAGCCAGGCCAGCCCTATATGTGATGCCCTTAGACAATCCAGTCTCCTGATTTCTAATCTTTACCAGAGACAACCACGCTCGTTCAAACCCTGAGTCATTTATTCTCAAGAAGAGTCCTGAGCACGCTCTGACCCTGGTTACCACTTCATTGAGTCGGCTTCATCAACATTGGCCGTCGCCCTGGCCCTGTAGAGGCGCAGGATGATGGCCATTGCCAGTGCCACCTCCGCTGCAGCCACCGTGATGACAAAGATCGTAATCACCTGGCCTACCAGTCGCGATGGGTCAAGGAACGCCGCGTAGGCTACTGCGTTGATGTTCACAGCGTTCAACATCAACTCAATCGACATCAGGATCATCACCGCGTTCCTACGGGCCAGCACACCATAGACGCCTATGGCGAAGAGGGCTGCGCTTAGGAGTTCAACGTGATATAGCTCCATTAGCTCCGTTCCTCTGGTGTCTGGTCATTGGCCCCATCGGTACCCGTCAGGGAACGTGGGTCCAGAGTATCGCCCTGGCCCTGCCCGTCTGATGCTCGAGCCAGAATAATCGCGCCAATGAGGGCCATCAATAGAACCAGTGAGGCTATCTCAAAGGGCAAAACCCAGTTGGTGAAAAGCTCTGTGCCCAACCCTTCAAGGCTTGGGCCAGCGAGCTCTTGTGTATCGAGTTTGTTGTTGAGGATGACACCGGCCATCACACCAAGGAAGCTCAGCGCAGCTACAGCGGCAACGGCCCATTGGGGGTTGTCGCGGACATTGGAGAATTCCTCAGCGCGAGTCAGCATCAGCGCGAACAGAAGCACGATGGTGATGGCACCCCCGTAGATGAGCACCTGCACCAAGGCCAGAAACTCAGCCATCAGGAGGATGAACACCCCGGCTACAGAAACCAGACTTAGGAGCAGAAAAAGGGCCGCATGGGCCACGTTGCGTGTGGTCACCACGCCTATCGCGCCACCTAGCACCATTACCGCCAGGAAGGTAAAGGCTACCGCACTGGCATCCACTACTTGGCCTCCTCTACAGGGGGCTCTTTAGTCTCCGCACCGGCAGTCGTGTCATTAGCTGGCGCATCTTTAGTTTCTGTAACATCACCGGCAGACGCAGAAACGGCTTTAGTCTCTTCGCCGACAGGTGCAGTAGCAGCAGCCTTTGCAGCAGCTATAGCGGCTTTCTTAACCTCAGGGGCTATCCAGTTGGACTCAGCCTGATACTTCTTACCCATCTCCAACAGCACCGGTAGGTCTGACCTACGCCCGTCACGGGCATAGTGGCTGATTTCGTGCTCGTGGCTCATTTCAATGGCGTCAAAGTTGCAGACCTCAACGCACAGGCCGCACAGAATGCAGCGACCTAAGTTAATCTCAAACTCTTCAATAATCTTGCGGCGGGTGCTCTTCCCCTCAGCGTGAAGAGGGTTGTCAATCATCGTGCCGGACATACACTGCGTGGGGCACATGCGCACGCACACCATGCAGCCAACGCAGTACGGTTCACCCACCTTTGCGTCCCAGGTCAGGGCCGGGAACCCAACTTGCCGTTCCATGAGGGGCAAGTGCTGCTTGGGGTACTGGGCAGTCACTGGCTTCCGCAGCGATGTCTGCAGGGTCATTAACATGCCCTTCAACGTACTAAGCACGGCGCACCTCCCTTGCTGGAATCAGTCTTACGGTTGGCCGTACCTTCTTGGATGCTGTTTTCATATAGATAAACGTGCTGGCAGCTACGAGCGTTGTCAGACTCAAAACCGTCTGAACCCAGTTTGGCCACCCGTAGAAGAGCGCAAAGGCCACCATCAGGAAGTTCAGAAAAGAGAGAGGTACCAACCCCTGCCAACCAAACGCCATGAGTTGGTCAATACGCAGTCGTGGGAGCGTGCCTCGTAGCCAAAAGATAACAAGAATTACCGAGTAGCACTTGATGAGGAACCAGGCCAGCTCTGGCAGCAACGGCCCGGACCAACCGCCAAGGAAGAAAATTGTGACCAGTGCAGCTACCAGGAACGTGTTGATGTACTCAGCAAGGAAGAATATGGACCAGTGTGCGCCGCTGTACTCGATGAACGGGCCGCCAACCAGCTCCGATTCCGCCTGGAAGATATCGAAGGGGCTGCGCCCCACCTCTGCCAGCCCCGCCAGCAGGAAAATGACCAAAGCCAGTGGTTGGAGAAGGATGTACCAGGTGTTGCCCTGACCCATAGCAATCTCCGTCAGGTTCAACGTTCCCGCCAGCATCGCAATGGTGATGGCAATGACAAGCAGAGGTATTTCGTAACTAATTAGTTGGGCAGCACTCCGTAGTCCGCCAATTATGCCGTACTTGTTGGCAGAGCCCCAGCCAGCCATGAGTAGTCCAATGAGGGACATCCCGGACAGCGCCAGGACGTACAGCAGGCCAAGGGACATGTCCGTCAGGACAAGGCTTGAAGTAAAGGGAACCGCAATCCACACGGCAAAACTGGGTATAAAGACTGCTAGTGGAGCCAGCCAGTAGACCGGCCGATCAACCCATGCTGGCATAATGTCTTCTTTGATGAGGAGCTTTAGGCCGTCGGCTATGGGTTGGAGCAGGCCGTAAGGGCCAACTCGCATCGGCCCCATGCGTTGCTGAATGCGAGCCAACGCTTTGCGCTCAACCCACGTGAGGGAGAGCACAACCACGCTGAGAATGGTCAGCAGGGACAGGGACTTAATCAGGATGTAAACAACGTCTTCTCCGCCGTATCCGATGGCCAGGCCTACGATTGCCAGGAGTGCAGCCAGAACAACGCCCAGGGGAATGAGGAGAATCATCGATCCACCTCTCCAAGGACGATGTCCAGAGAGCCGAGGATCATGACAGCATCTGCTACGTAGACGCCGCGCAGCATAGTGCGGAGCGCCTGAAGGTTGGCAAATGAGGGTGCCCGCACCTTGAGGCGATACGGTTTGTCTCCACCGTCAGTGACTATGTAGACACCCATCTCGCCGCGGGGTGTTTCTGATCGGAAGTAGACCTCTCCTGCAGGTGGGCGAGGGATGCTTCGGACGCCGGTGGCCTTGGTAGGGCCGTCGTCAGGCATCTGTTCCAATGCTTGTTTGATGATGCGAATGGATTGGCGCATCTCTTCCACGCGCATGGCGTATCGATCCCAGGTGTCGCCGGTGTTGCCAAGGGGGATATCGAAATCGAATCGGTCATAGACGGAGTAGGGCTCAATCACGCGAATATCGTCTGGAATGCCGGAAGCACGTAGCGATGGCCCGGTTAGGCCGTAATCCAGTGCGTCCTGGCCGTTGATAATCCCAACGTTCCTTGCACGGGCAAGGAAGACCTCATTGTAGGTGAGCAGCTTATCGCCTTCCTCAATACCCTTCTCCAGGGCAGGGAGGATGCCTGCTACACGCTCGGCGAAATCGTCCGGTGGGTCTTCACGCAATCCGCCAATGCGGAAGTAGTTGTGCATCATCCGTGCGCCGCTGGTGGCTTCAAAGAGGTTCTGGATGCGCTCACGCTCACGAAAGCCGTACATGATAGGCGTCATAGCTCCGGCGTCCAGGCCCATAGTGCCGTAGAAGAGCATGTGGCTGGAGATACGGTTAAGCTCGCAGAGGATGACCCGGATGTACTCGGCGCGTTCAGGGACGGTGATGCCCATGACCTTTTCAACAGTGGAGCAGATTGCCAACTCCATGTTGTAGTTGCCAATGTAGTCCATGCGGTCAAATAGCGTGATGATCTGGGGGTAAAGCTCACCCTCGCACAGCTTCTCGGAACCGCGGTGGAGGTAGCCAATGTGGGGTTCTGCTTCAACGATGCGCTCGCCGTCTACCCAAAGCACCATGCGAAAGACTCCATGGGTTGATGGGTGCTGAGGCCCCATGTTGACCATGATGTCTACGGATTCAAGCCGCTGCGCTTCAGTCATACCCTACAGTCTCTTGTGATTGTGGCATGGGCAGGGGGTGCCCTTATAAGCGTTGTTCATAGAGGCACCCCCTACACCGTGCTGTGATTCAAATGTTTTTGCCCTTGGGCAACCTGTGGCGGTCGGCTACATCATCCTGCCAAGAAGCTTCTTTGTCTGGTCCTCGGTGATCTTGAGGGGCCGAGACGACATAGGGCCATCCTTCAGGACAGGCTCTCGTGCATCAAGGGATGCAATGCCGTGACCTTGGAAGAAGAGGCCAATGTTGATGGTGTCTCCCCACTCCATAGCCTTTTCGCAAGCGGCCTTCCAGTCGCTTGAGTCGTGGCCCTGCTCCTCCAACTTGCTCACCCTGCTCTTGAAGAAATCGTGGGAATTATCGTCGTTGAAGGTCACGCAGGGGCTGAAGATGTCTACAAGGGAGAAGCCTTTGTGCTCAATGGCGCCCTTGATCATGGCCGTGGTGTGCCGGATGTCGCCGCTGTACGCGCGGGCAACGTAGGTTGCACCGTTCATGATAGCGGAGGTGATGGGGTTGATGGGTGTCTCTACGTTGCCAAAGGGCGTGCTCTTGGTCTTCATATCCAACCGACTGGTTGGTGAAATCTGCCCGGTGGTCAGACCGTAGATCTGGTTGTTCATGACAATGTAGGTGAGGTCAACGTTGCGGCGTGATGTGTGGGCGAGGTGGTTGCCGCCAATGCCGTAGCCGTCACCGTCTCCGCCGGTAGCAATGACCGTGAGTTCATGGTTGGCCATCTTGGCGCCCGTGGCAAAGGCCAGGGAACGCCCGTGGAGGGTGTGCATGCCATAGGAGTTGATGTACCCCGGCAAGTTAGAAGAACACCCAATGCCACTTACCGTGAGAATCTGATGGGGCTGAAGGCCCAACTCAGCACAGGCACGTTGTAGCGAGTTTAGTACACCAAAGTCGCCACAGCCAGGACACCAGTCAGGGCTTGTTCCGGACCTAAAATCCGCGGCAGTTAATTCAATAGTTCCAGTAGTCATATCAGCTTCCTCCCTAGACGTTCACTTCTTGATATGGGACGTAGGTGTCCACCTTGCCTGCAAGAATCTCCTGTACACCATCAGCAATGTGATGGGGCATGAATGGCTCTCCGTCATACTTGCGGATGTGGTTGTTGATGGTGAGGCCTGTCTCGCTCCTCAGATAGCGATAGAACTGGCCTGAGAAGTTGTTCTCCACCACAATGGTGCGCTTGGCCTTGTTGACCACGTTTGTAATGGCCTCGCCGTGCAGCGGGACCATCCATTTAACGGCAATTTGATTGGCGGTGACTCCGCGTTCCTTGAGGGTAGCAATAGCCTCGCGGATAACGCCCTCAGTGGATCCCCATCCTACGATGGTGACCTCAGCGTCTACCGGGCCTTCCAACACGGGGGCCTCAATGGCTTTTTCGATGTTTTCGAACTTACGGGCACGCTTTTCCACCATCTTCCGACGCTTGTGTGGATTGGTGAACTCGTCGCTGAGAAGGGAGCTGTTCTCGTCGTGCTCATCGGTTGCAACCACGTGGACAAAGCCCTTGGTGCCGGGGACGGCTCGAGGCGAAATGCCAGTCTCCGTGTCCTTGTACCGCATGTAGCCGTTCTGCTCCGCGTCCTCAGTGATCAGCGCTCCACGGTCAATTACAGGGTTCATGTTGAGGTTGTCCGGGTCCACGCTGAAGGTTCCTTCTGAAATCAGAAGATCAGAGAGGACAAGGCCCGGGGCCTGATACTTGTCTGTCAGGTTGAACAACTCTGCCATGGTGTTAAAGGCGTCCAGGGCACTCTTGGGGGCTACGATGAAGCGGGGGAAGTCTCCCTGGCTTGCGCCTAGCATCTGCCAGAGGTCGCCCTGCTCCGTTTTGGTGGGGACTCCGGTAGATGGACCCGCACGTTGCACGTTCACCATCACCACGGGAATCTCCATCATTGAGGCTGCGCCAACCGCTTCTGTCATCAGCGCAAATCCACCGCCGGCGGTGGCCGTCATGGCGCGAGTCCCGGTTTGGGCTGCGCCGATAATCATGTTTGCTGCAGCAATCTCGTCTTCAACCTGCCTGACCATGATTCCAAGGTCCCTGGCGTTCTGGGCAAACCAGTGAAGGACGCCGGTTGAAGGACTCATTGGATACGCGGCGTAGAACTTGACGCCCGCGGCCGCAGCGCCCATGGCGATGGCTTCATTACCTGCCCATTGCGCTAGGGCATGGGGGTTTTCCGGCAACGATCCGCCAAATGCTTCAAAGTTCTTAACTGCGTAATCGTACCCGGCACGGGCAACGCCTACGTTCTCATCAACTACTGCCTGACCCTGACGCTGGAAACGCGCTTTAAGGCTCTCTTCCAGGGTCTCAAAGTCCAGACCCATAAGGGCACTGGTGGCGCCAACGGCTACGGTGTTCTGTACCAGCCGGTTACGGCTGCCAGACAACTCTGATACCGGGAGGGGACATAGGCCAACACCCTTGGCGGCATCGCCTGGCGTGATGGTGTCACCGTTGAATATCACGCGGGTGTTGTCTCCCATCAACCTAAGGTGCCGGTCCATGGTGTCCTGGTTGAGGCACACCAACAAATCCAGTTTATCGCCGTGGCTGTATACGGGTTCTTCCCCAACACGGATGGTGAGGAAAATATGCCCGCCACGGACAATGGATTGATAGGCGTTATAGGCGTTGAGATGGAGGCCTCGACGAATAAACAGTCGGGCCATGATGTTTCCGGGAGTTGCGATGCCTTGACCGGCCTCGCCTCCAATTGCTAGGGCGAAATCAAATTTCCCTGCAGCCATACACTTGCTCCTCTATGCACTGTTCCTGACAATCACCACTTGATAGATAACTAGGAGAGTATACGGGGAAACACTTTGGACGTATACCTCTGTTCTCTATCTAAGGCATTATATTGCCTATACCTATAGAAAAAATCTATATCTTAGCTGCTAGTTATATTCCCCACATGGGGCACGGCGCCCCGCACCCCACGCGAGAGCGAGAAGCGTCTACCATTCTTGATAGTCGTGGAAAGGGAAAGACTTTAGGCCGGGATGCCCCTCAAACCCATCGTACAGGAGGAGCACCTTCAGATCAGGGTGCCCTTCAAAGTTCACGCCAAAGAGGTCATGGCCTTCCCGCTCAAACCAATCGGCACCCCGCCACACTCCGGTCACAGAGGGTACCGTGGGCGTTTCAGGGGGTACATTCACCTTCAACACCAGTTTGTGCCGATGCTCCCGTGACCAGAGGTGATAAACCACCTGCAAGCTGGTCTCGTAGTCGACAACGGAGAGGCACCGAAGGTAATCAAGGGACAGCGCGGGGTCTTCTCTCAAGATACTGCTTGCTTCCAGAAGACGGTCAACAGCTATAGTAACCACAACCTCATCCAAGGCAGTGGTTACCTCTGGTTGAAACGGAGTTAACTCCCCTGGCTTGGATACCACGGCCATGAGCGCTTCGCCTCTTTTGTCCAAACCCGGTCCCAGGGGGGCTGCTGGCGCATGGCCAGTCCCTTTAGCTGCTGGTGCCGGAGCCGTCTCCGGGGAGGGCTGGGGGTCTTTCGGCTGTTCTTCCGCCATACCGCCTCGCATCGTGTTGAATCTTGTCTTGCAATCGCAGGATGCCGTCCATCAGCGCTTCAGGCCTTGGCGGGCATCCTGGGATATATACGTCAACGGGCACAATGTGGTCTACGCCCATCACCACGGAGTAGGAACGATAGTAGGGGCCGCCGTTTGTGGCGCAGCTCCCCATGGCAATGACCCACTTGGGCTCAGGCATCTGTTCGTACAGGAGCTTGATGGGCTCTTCCATCTTTTTCACCACCGTGCCCGCCACAATCATTACGTCTGATTGGCGAGGCGATGGCCAGGTGACGACGCCCATGCGGTCAAGGTCATGGTTGGCCATGTACGTGGACATCATTTCAATGGCGCAGCATGCCAGTCCAAAGGTCAGCGGCCAAAGAGAGTTTTTCCTTGCCATGGCAAAGAGGTCCTCTGTGCGTGCAGTGATGATTCCCGGAGCTGCGCTGCGATACGGCGCTAGGGGGGCAATGTTGCCCTCAGCCGCAGAAGTCGGAGGTAACTCTAAGCTGCTGTTACGACTCCATGGCTCGGCCCATGATGGAACTGAAGGGCTGATACCCTTGTTTACGGGTTCCTTCTTTATCGCCATTCCAGAACTCCTTTTCTCCAACCGTAGAGCACGCCAAACAGGAGGATGGCGATAAACAGGATCATTTCGTAGAAGATCCATGAGGCGCCCGTGAGGAAGGTCAATATCCAGGGAAAGAGGAAAACCGCCTCTACGTCAAAGATGAGGAAGAGGATGGCAAAGATGTAGTAGCGAATATGAACCTGCGACCAGGTGAAGGGCATTGGGGGGATGCCGCACTCAAAGGGAAGCTCCTTGGCATCTGACCGCCGCTTGGGTGCGAGCATGAAGCTTCCCATGAGCATCCCGCCCATAGCTAAAAGCCCAACAATTGCAGCTAGGACAACAGCGATGTAGTTTAGGGCGTACCCTTCTGGCATTTCAACCCTCCAAATAGTGCAAATACTATAGCATGGCAGAGTGTTATCCTGCACCCTGACCCACAGGCCAGTCCCCGGCATGTCGCTGCGGCGAGGGGACTAAGGCTCCGGCCCCCCTGGTCTACAGGCCAATCCCCGGCATGTCGCTGCGGCGAGGGGACTAAAGCCGTATTGCCTCCGGCGGACATAGCGGTGACGGAACATTACAAAATTACACTGTAATCTCCTCGCCGCAGCGACATTTGTAACCGCAGGAGTGTGGGTCAAGGGCATCGCCCTTGCCTGTGCTAAAATGCTCCTGCTAGCGAATAGGGAGCGGTGAAACACGAACGCCTTTGCGACTCGATACTTAGCGGCGCTGGAGTACAAGGACTACCGGTGGCTGTGGCTTGCTGCCATGAGCGGCGCGTCGGCCTATTGGGCGCTGATTGTAGCGCGCGGCGTGCTGGTACTGGAGATGTCCGGCTCCTCTGGAATGGTTGGCATCGTCACCTTTGCAGCTATGGCTCCTCGCTTTATCATCCCGCCAATAGCAGGCTACCTGGCGGATAGGTTCAATCGTAAAGACGTGTTGGCTACCGTCTACTGGGTCAACATGGTCACCACCGTGCTCCTGGCAGGTCTTGCTTTGGCAAATGTCCTGGAACTTTGGCATCTTATGACGCTGTCCGTACTGAACGGCACCGCTCGTACCTTCCAAATGACCTCTACGGCTGCGCTGGTCCCTAATCTAGTGCCCCGTGAACGACTGCTCAATGCGGTCTCGTTGAACTCCGTGACCCAGCAAGGCTCTAGGTTGTTTGGGCCGGGCCTGATTGCGCCGTTGCTGATTTTCTATGGGCCGGACGCCGCCTTCTTGCTTAGCGCGGTGTTCTACCTTTGGGGGCTGGTGATGGTCAGTCGCATCCAGACACGCTCCACCGGAGATGTCCGGTCAGGGACGAACATGCTGGCCAGCCTTGGAATTGCGGCATTGGTGGTGTATCAGAACCCCAAGCTGCGAGTGCTGTTTGCCCTGGTGGCGTTGCATTGCGCCATGACCATGTCCTTCGAGTCCATGTTGCCTATCTTCTCTCGCGATGTATTGGGCAGTGGCGGTGCCGGCGTCAGCTACTTGATGATGTCTGTGGGCGCAGGCGGGCTGGTATCGTCGTTGTTCATCGCCGGGGTAAAAGAGGACTGGCTCAGGGGCAGACTTCTGTTGGTGGCAGGCGTAGCCAGCGGAGGCTCCATGTTGGCGTTAGCGGCATCGCCGAACATTCTTACGGCCAGCCTTTCTGGGGTTGCTATGGGGGCGTCTCAGGCAGCGTTCATGACGTTACTTGCGGCTATGGTGCAGATGATGGCACCTGACGCTATGCGTGGTCGGATCAGCGGACTTAACCAGATAAACATTGGCGGGACAATGGCGATGGTCAACCTGGGCAATGGCTTCATCGCCGATGCCGTGGGTTCATCGGTCGTCCTGACAACCCTGGGTATAAGCTTCATGGTGGTCATGATGGTGAGCATACTGGTGACTACATTACGAAACGTGTACGTGGGTGGCGTGCCCGCTCTTGCGACGGCACCCTAGCATGGACGATGAAGCTTTTATCCAGAACATGCACAGTCGCATTGAGGAGAGCACCGGGGTGTCTATCATCTTGGAGCTTAACCACGATCAGCGTGAGGACATTGATGTGCTCTTCAGTGGTGATACGCCTCGCGTGGTGATGGGCGCCGATGCCCTAGAGCACGCGGGCCTAGCGCGTATGTTCATGCAGTTTGCTATCCTCAGCCTGCGGGAGGGTCGCAAAGCGGAGCAGGAAGAGTTCCTTCGGTTCCTCCGCCGTAACTAGCCAGGGCTGGCCCTGCATATACACCCGATGTAATAACGGGTTAACTTCCTCGAGTGACCATTAGGAACTCGGGTCAAGGGCCTCGCCCTTGGGTCAACTAGCGGCCTCAGTCACCACTGCGCCCTTGGCTGGGCGGCGCGCGGCTTGCGCCTATTGCACTACCTCCTCCATTGCACCGACGTCGGGCATGAAGATTGGCTCTTTAGCGATGTGTTTTCCTTTGTTCTTAAGCCAGTAACCCTGAGCGCGATGGGCTATATACTCAAACCAGAAAGGCCCGGAGTAAAGCCCGGTGTAGGTCGAGGAATGGTAGCACAGGCATATGTCGCTGCGGCGAGGGGACTAAAGTCGGCCCGTCTGGCCCGCAGACCAGTCCCCTTCATATGCGCCCAGTTGACAGACTGATTCTGCGCGCGGAGACTACAGCCAAATTCCAGCGAAAGCACAAGTTGAGGGGAGCGATTTTCAATGCCGTGGATTAAGGTGATACAGGAGCACGAGTCCGAGGGTGAACTCAAGGAAGCCTATGAGCGCATGCGCCAAGTCAACATTGAGTACAACGATGAGATGATTCGGGACATGCCAGCCGGCCCACCAAAGGCGCATCCGGTGACACCGCCGGAGCTGTCTAGCTTGAACCCGTTGTCCATGTTGTATGGTCGGCAGTTCATGATGCAGGTCATGCGGGGCGACTCTCGAGTCACCCCGGCCCAGCGCGAGATGATTGCTACCGTGACCTCTCTGGCCAACAACTGCCGCTACTGAACTGTTGCACACGCAGGGGCCCTGCGTAGAGTTGGCGGAGATGACCTCTTGGCGGAGTTTATCCAGAACGATTGGCGAAAGGCAGACCTGACGGACGGCGAGCGCGCCATGCTTGAGTACTCGGAGAAGCTGACCCTGACTCCTGCCATGATGGAGGAATCGGACGTTCAAGCCTTGCGAGACGCTGGCTGGGACGACAGAGATGTCCTGGACATCGCAACCGCGTGCGCCTACTTCAACTTCCGCGTGCGTATTGTTGATGGCCTGGGGCTGGAGGTTTCAGATACCACGGCGGAACGCGCCACCGAAGCTCGCGAGCACGCCAAGGAGCTTGCAGCGGAGAAGGGCGTTAAACTCCCTGGCGATATCTGGGGCGTCGGCGAGCAGGCAAAGGCTTCCAAACCCAAAGTCTAGAAGCAGGCTAGTCTCAGACAAGAAGTACCTGAGAAACCCGCTCACGTAAATGAGCGGGTTTCCTGTTTCTTGCCCTTGGCTGAACGCAGCGTAGAATCTAAAGCCATCCTCTTACTCCAATGCACTACTTGAAACTCCCGAGTCTGGTATGCTGGGGCGCACTTAGCTATATACCATTATCGAGTAGTCGGAGACATAGGGGTCCAGAGCTCGCCCTGGCAGGTCAGTCTCAAAACATAAAGGAGAACCATGTACCTGCATCTAGAGATGAAGACAATCCCGGTAACCAGGCGCACAGAGGCATTGAACCGCTTGGGCAAGCTGCACGGGCTTATGTCCCAGTGTTCCGGCTTCCAAGAGGCCCAGATTTACAGCTACCTGGGCAATCCCGGCCAGTTCCTCATCGTCCGTACCTGGGACACTATGGAAGAACATAAGGCCTACCGCGCCAGCGATGCGTCAAAGGCCTTCGCCGCCAGTCGACCAGAAGTGCTGCCCTGGGAGAACTACGCTGTGCAGGAGTGGGACGAATTGGTGCGATCTGCTGGCGATGCAAAGGGTAATTTCCTAATCAGGACACTCCAGAACGTGGGCGCTGGTAGCGATGCGGTGTATCTGGACAGTCGACGTGAGCGCGATGCCCTAGATATGAAGCTCGGCGGCGTGGTGGACGTTCGCACGTACAGACCTCTCACGGGCGTCGATGACCCCACCGAGGCGATGGTGTTGGAGCGGCGTGCAGACCGCGCGGGCTACGATACCTTCTTGGAATCGGCAGCCAGCGAGAATTATGAGACCAGCGTTGCCCCCACCCTCTACACCAACCAGCTTATCGAGTGCTATGAGCTAGTGGTTGAAATTAAGGTATAGGCAGGGAAGGGGCATTATTCTTCGATTTCGTCAAAACTAGCCGGCACTTCTGCGGAGGGAGTTGCTG
>Ga0302135_10000089_pt1 | contig 49962 bp, 44 predicted proteins | sample CBN3_surface_MG_FD_203119 | JGI IMG/M metagenome (GOLD analysis project Ga0302135, IMG submission 203119) | Marine microbial communities from Western Arctic Ocean, Canada - CBN3_32.1 | ecosystem: Environmental > Aquatic > Marine > Oceanic | place: Canada: Western Arctic Ocean | collected...
CTGTCAGCGTCGAGGACGCGTGACCCAGCAACCGAGCGTCGTGCTGCGCGAATCGTCGCGGACGTGCGCCAGGGCGGCGACGAGGCACTCGCCGGGTACGCCAGACGGCTCGACGGCCTGAAGGGGCCAATCGAGATCCCGAGGGACGAGATTCGCGCGATGGCGGCCACGGTACCACGTCCCGTTCGAGCGGCACTGCGGGACGCTGCGCGTCATATACGGGCGGTCGCCCGCCGCCAGTTGCCACGCGGCTGGCGACTTCAAGTGGCGCCGGGCGTGTCGGTACAACAGCGGGTCACTCCGCTTGACAGCGTGGGCTGCTACGTCCCAGGCGGCCGGTATCCGTTGCCGTCGTCGCTCCTGATGACGGCCGTGCCGGCGAAGGCCGCCGGCGTGCGGAACGTCGTGGTCGCCTGTTCGCGTCCGGAGCCGGCGGTACTGGCGGCGGCCGTTGAAGCCGGCGTTTCGCGCGTATTCCGCATGGGTGGTGCGCAAGCGATCGCTGCCATGGCCTACGGCACCGCCACGGTTCCGCGGGTGGATAAGATCGTCGGTCCAGGCAACCGGTTCGTTGCCGCTGCCAAGGCGTTTGTCGCAAGCGACTGCGGCATCGACTTCTACGCTGGGCCGACGGAGATCGTCATTGTGGCCACGAAGGGGCCCGCAGCCTGGATCGCAGCAGACCTCGTCGCGCAGGCCGAGCACGACCCAGACGCCAGGGCCGTGCTCATCACGACGAGCCGGCCGCTGGCAGCGAAGGTGGCAAGGGCCGTCGATGCGCAGATACCTGACTCGGGCCCGGCCCGCGAGTCGCTCGCGACGCACGGCGGCATCATCGTCGCCGAAAACATCGCTAGCGCCATGGCGCTAGCGAACGAAGCCGCACCAGAGCATCTGGTCGTCGAGAGCGAACAACTCGTGAAGATGGCGCGTTGTGCCGGTTCGATCTTCGTCGGTCCCTGGTCGGCACAGGTCGCGGGCGACTACGCCATCGGGTCGAATCACGTCCTTCCGACGGCAGGAACGGCACGGGTGCGCGGCGGCCTCTCGGCCGCGGATTTCGTGAGACAGGTCACGATCCAGCGACTGACGCGTGTCGGTCTGCGGCGTATCGGCCCCACCGCCATCACGCTGGCAACGTCCGAAGGCCTCGTGGCCCATGCGGCATCGGTCGCCATCAGAATGGCGGAGAGCAAGCCTGGGGCCGAGATCCGTGGCCCGCGAAGAACACGATGACGACACAGGGAATCCCCAGTCCAGGTGACGGCCTGCGGCTTCACCTCAACGAGAATACGGGGGGCTGCTCGGATCGCGTACTCGCCGCAGTGCACGCACTGACGGCGACCGACCTGGCCACCTACCCTGACTACCGGCGCGTCGTTGGCGCGTGCGCCGCGCACTTCGGAGTGGACCAGGATTGGGTGCTCCTCACAAACGGTCTGGACGAGGGTATCTTCGTCACGAGTGTCGCCTGCTTCGCACGCGCGCATGACGCGTCGCTCGAGGCGATCGTGCCGGTACCGGCGTTCGATCCCTACCTGACGTCAGCCACTGCGGTCGGGGCACGTATCGTCCGCGTGCCGCCGGGACCGGACTTCGCCTTTCCGCTCGAGGGGGTGCTGAGCACGATCACGCCCAAGACGCGGCTCGTGTTCCTCAATACGCCGAACAATCCGACCGGGCAAACGATTTCGCGTGAGGCGCTTCGGCAAATCATCGAGGCTGCCTCCCATGCGACGGTGGTCATCGATGAGGCCTACGTGGAGTTCGCCGACGGTAGCTTTCTCGATGAGCTGCCCCGCTATCGCAACGTGGTCGTCGGCCGGACATTCTCAAAGGCCTACGGACTGGCCGGAATGCGCATCGGATGCCTCATCGCACACCCGGAGACCCTCGAGCCCATTCGCACGTCAACGCCGGTGCTGAACATCAACATCGTCGCGGCCGCCGCCCTGCAGGCCGCCGTGTCGGACGCCGCCTTCCTGCCGCGCTATGCCGCGCAGGTGACAGCATCGAGGCAACGGCTCTACGATGCTAGCCGCCGGTTCGGCATCGAGTGCTGGCCCAGCGCGGCCAACTTCGTGCTGGTTCGCGTGGGTGAGCGGGCACCGGAAGTCGTCGCGGCGCTGGCAGCCCAAGGCGTGCATGTGCGCGATCGATCGAAAGACGCCTACAGCCCTGGCTGCATCCGGATCACGGCCGGCGTCGTGGCGCACACGGACGCGGCCATCTCCGCCCTCGAGGCCGCGGTGGCCTCTGGTGTCGTGACCGTACGAGGTGGTGACAAATGAGCGACGCCCGAACACGCGCCCGACCGGCTTCGATAACACGCCGAGCGACCGGAACGCCGTCACGCGGTTCCCGGCGTGCCACATTCAACCGCCGAACGACCGAAACCCAGATCGAGGGAGCGCTGACCATCGACGGCTCCGGTCGCTACGACGTGTCGACTGGCATTCGGTTTCTCGACCACATGCTGGAACTTGTGGCGCGGCACGGTGGATTCGACCTGACGCTCCGCGCCACGGGTGACCTCGACGTTGATCAGCACCACACGGTGGAGGACATTGGCATCGTGCTCGGTGAGGCCACGCTCGCCGCACTCGGCTCGCGGCGCGGTATCAATCGGGCCGGCTACTTCGTGATGCCGATGGACGAGACCCTTGCGGTCGCAGCGGTGGATCTGAGCGGCAGGCCGCACGCCGTCGTGAACCTCAAGCTACGGGTCCGCCGGGTGGGCGATTTGCAGGCTGAACTGGTTCACGACTTCTTCGACGGATTTGCCACCGGCGCGCGGGCCAATGTGCACCTCAACGTGCTGTACGGCCGATCGAGCCACCACCACGTCGAGGCGGTCTTCAAGGCGTTTGCCCGCTCGCTGCGAGTGGCCTGCGCACGCGACGCACGCCTGGCGAAGATGCTGCCGAGCACCAAAGGGCTCCTGTGATCGCACTGGTCGACTATCGAGCCGGCAACCTGACCTCGGTGCGCAAGGCACTGACGGCGCTCGGTGCGACCTTCGAAACGCCGGAGACTCCCGAAGCACTTTCGGGCGCCGCCGGCATCATCGTGCCTGGCGTTGGTCACTTCGCCTCGACCGCGAACCTGAGCGACGGATGGCGTCGCGCGGTCCTCGCACGGGTGTCGGCGGGGGTACCACTGCTCGGGATCTGCGTCGGCATGCAGTGGCTATTTCAAGGGAGCGATGAGGCGCCACAATGCCCTGGGCTCGGACTGCTGGATGGACGCTGCGCCAGACTGGTCGGCGACACCGCCCGCCGAGTCAAGGTGCCGCACGTCGGCTGGAACGGACTGGAACTGCCGCCAGGCAGCACGTCGCGGCTGCTGGCGGGCGTGCCGTCAGGGTCGCAGGTGTACTTCACGCACTCGTATGCGCCTCCGGTGACACCGGACTGCGCGGCCGCCACGATCCACGGCGGGACGTTCGCCGCCGCAGTGGAGCGCGATGGCGTCTTCGGCGTCCAGTTCCACCCAGAAAAGTCAAGCGACATCGGTCTGGGAATCCTGCGAAACTTTCTCGACGAATGCGACCGACCCAGGTAGCAGCCGAATCCTAACCTAGCAACCTGAACCCAGAGCCGCCATGCTTTCCAAGCGCATCATCGCCTGCCTCGACGTTCGGAGCGGTCAGGTTGTCAAGGGAGTGCAGTTCCAGCGACTCCGGCACGCCGGAGATCCGGCAGAACTGGCCCGCCGCTACAACGTGGAGGGAATTGACGAGGTGGTCGTGCTCGACATCACGGCCACCCTCGAAGGGCGCCAAACGCTCGCGCACACCGTGCACGCCGTAGCTGCCGAGATCTTTCTGCCGCTGGCGGTCGGTGGCGGCATCCGGTCCGAGGAAGACGCGGCGACGGTGATCGACGCCGGCGCCGACAAGGTGAGCCTCAACACCGCGGCACTCCGCGACCCGGATCTCATCACGTCGCTCGCCAGCCGCTACGGTAGCCAGGCCGTCATCGTGGCGATTGACGCCAAGCGCCACGATGAGCGCTTCGCCGTCTACGTCCGCAGCGGTCAGACCGACGCCGCACGCGACGCCGTCGAGTGGGCGCGTGAAGCTCAGGAACGGGGCGCGGGCGAGATTCTCCTGACGTCGATGGACCGCGACGGCACCCGGCTCGGGTTCGACTGCCAGCTCTCGGCCGCCGTGTCGGCCGCGGTGGATATTCCGGTTATCGCGTCAGGCGGGGCTGGCACCTTCGACCATTTCGTCGATGTCTTCACTGAGGGCCGCGCCGATGCCGCCCTTGCCGCCTCGATCTTTCATTACGCCGAATCGAGCGTGTCAGACTTGAAACAACACCTGCGGGCCCACGACATTCCTGTGCGGCAGTAGCGCTCCAGTATTCGATGTTCCCAACCCCGTTCCTCCGGTGGCACCTTACGCGATGCTGATTCCATCCATCGACCTTCAGAACGGCCATATCGTCCAGCTCGTGCAGGGCGAGAAGCTGGCCATCCAGACCGACGACACCGAGCTCTGGATTCAGCGCTTCGCGCGCTTCCCGAAAGTGCAGCTCATCGATCTCGACGCTGCCATGGGCAAGGGAAGTAACCTCCCTCTCGTCAAGACGATCTGCGGCCGGCTCCCCTGCCGGGTCGGCGGCGGCATCCGCTCCATCGCGAGGGCCGAGGAGGTGCTGGACGCCGGTGCGCACGCCGTGATCGTCAGCTCGGCGCTCTTTCGCGACGGCGCGGTCGACATCGAATTCGCCAGGTCGCTTGCCGACGGCGTTGGCGCCGAGCGTGTCATCGCGGCCGTGGACAGCAAAAAGGGACAGGTGGTCATCCACGGCTGGAAGACTCCCCTGCCGGTCACGGCCGCAGAGGCCGCGGCTCTGCTCTCGCCCTTCTGCGGCGAGTTCCTCTACACGCACGTAGACAACGAGGGCTTGATGAAGGGCACGGACATGGCCGCTATTCTGGCCGTCAAGCGCGCTACTGCCAGGCGTTTAACAGCGGCTGGCGGAATCACGACGCGTGAGGAAATCGATCTCCTCGATGCCGAAGGGGTGGACGCTGTCGTCGGCATGGCGATCTACACCGGCCAGCTGGCACTGGAGGAGTGATGGGTGGCAGAAGCGACCGGTAGCGCTGGACTGAGTGCTTTAGTCGGCCCTCTGGCAGAAGTCAGCCATCGGCCGCATCTCTCTGGCTAGGCGACAGCACCGCACAACTGGCGGACGCGGCGAACGCAGGCCCTGTTCTGTTACCGGACCCCGTGGCAAACGGCACGACCTACAACACCGACGTCACCACATTCATCTAGACGCTAGCGAGTAACTCGAATAGCTATGCCAGGTTCCAGATGTTCGAGTCGGCCAACCCGGATGACTTCGGCGTCATGACCTTTCTGGCATCAGACTTCGAATCCAGCGCCCCGGTGCTCTCGATTGAGTACGACGCCGTGGTGCCAGAACCGGGCTCCCTGATCTTGCTGGGCACCGGCCTCGCGGCGCTCGGTGCAACGGCCCGAAGACGCCGGCGGCGGCAGGCCACCCCTGACGTGCCACCCGGGGCCTGAGGGACACTCGCCGGCAGCCGATCGTATGATGCTGTCGCGCTTCGTCAGCCATCCATGACACTGGAACAGAACCCGTCAGCCCAAAGCCGAGGTGGTCTCGACGTGCCGTTCCTCCGCCGCCTCGGCCTCCATCGTCCAGAACTTCGCGCGTGGGCAACTTACGACTGGGCGAACTCGCCCTTCCAGTCGACCATCATCACGGCGGTCTTCCCGATCTTCTTCGCCGATGTCGCCGCGGCCGGGTTATCGCCGGCCGAGACCACCGCGCGCTTCGCATGGGCCACCACCATCGCGGTGGCAATCACGGCGCTCATCGGCCCGTTCCTCGGCGCCATCGCGGATGCGCACGCGGTGAGAAAACGGATGCTCGCCGCTTTCGTAGGGCTTGGAACGATGACCACCGCGCTGATGGTCTTCATCGGCAAAGGCGATTGGCCGCTGGCGGCAGCCCTCTTCCTCGTGGCCAACATCGCCGTGGCAACTAGTTTCATCTTCTACGACTCGCTGCTCCCGCACATCGCGTCGCGTGAGGAAATGGACCGCGTCTCCACGTCCGGCTACGCAATCGGGTACCTGGGCGGCGGCATCGTGCTTGCGCTCAACCTCGCCTGGATCCTCGCGCCCACCTCGTTCGGTCTCACTGACTCCACCAGCGGGATCAGGCTCTCATTCCTGAGCGTGGCCGTCTGGTGGGCGGTTTTCACGATCCCACTACTGCGCCACGTGCCCGAACCGCCTAGCCTCATCACGCCTAGCGACGCGGCGGACGTGGGGGTAATCCTGGCGGCCACGCGTCAGGTGTGGGACACGTTCCACGAGCTGCGTGGCCACCGGAACGCGTTCCTGATGCTCATCGCCTTCCTTCTCTACAACGACGGGATCCAGACGATCATCCGAATGGCGGCTGTCTACGGCGCAGAGATCGGCATCGATCGTAACGCGCAGATCGCGGCATTCCTCTTGGTGCAGTTCGTGGGGATTCCGTGCTCGTTCCTTTTCGGCATGTTCGCCGGCCGGGTCGGCGCGAAGACGGCCATCTTCGTGGCGCTCGGGGTGTACGTCGGCATCAGCGTGCTCGGATACGCCATGACGTCCGCCTGGCAATTCTTCGTCCTCGCGGGGATGGTCGGGGCCGTGCAGGGTGGAAGTCAGGCCCTCAGCCGGTCGCTGTTCGCACGGATGATTCCGCCCAAGAAGTCGTCGGAGTACTTCGGCTTCTTCTCCGTCTTCGAGAAATTCGCCGGCATCTTCGGGCCCGCATTCTTCGCCCTTGCCGTCACGCTCACCGGGTCGAGCCGGCCGGCAGTGCTGTCTGTGATCGTCTTCTTCGTGGCCGGCGGCATCGTACTCGCGCGGGTGGACGTGGAAGCAGGCGAACGCGAGGTCGCCTAGCAGCCCTGAGGCGCGAGGAGAATCCCGGGACTACTTCGAGTACTCGCCCAGGATGGCGCGCCAGGCCGGTGTGGGTTCTGGGGCGTCGCCGAGCCGCTCGAAGACGATCTGCGAGGTGCTGAGCTTCCGGCGGTAAAACCGCAAGTTGGCATCGGCGTCCTGTCGGATCGTGCTGCCGTTGAGCGAGATACCGGCGAATACGCCACGCGCGCGGGAATAGCTGAGGATCTGCGCGCGCATCTGGATGTCGGTCGATGCCTGGGCGGCTCGTCCCACCGGTCCGGCCGCCACCGAGGCGTCGCCGCCAATCTTGAACTGATTGCGCACCAGGTTTTCGAGGCCTTTCCGGTTGCTGATCACGAGCACCAGGTCAGTGGACTGCCCGCCGGCCTGCAACCCGAAGCTGCCGCCCGTCAGCGTGAGGAACGCGGGCCCGGACCAGTTGCCGTCCTCGTCTCGGACGCTCAGAATGCCGCGGCCGCGCATGGCCGCGACGATGAAACCAGCCTTGATGACACCCGGAAACACGGCAACGCCCTCGGCTTTGCCGAGAATGGACTTTGGTATCGCCCTATCTCCGGCGCCCATGATCTCGCTGAACACCGTGATGGCGTCAGCAACACGCTTGACCTCATCCTTTGCGTAGTCCTGGGCGCGAGAAACGACGGAGAGCGCTACGATCACGGCAAGGGTGGTGGCAAGCAGGCGAAAGCCTAGCAACTGCATGACTCGATGATACGCGGACTCGACCCACGAGACGAATAGCCAGCGTTTAGATGATTTTAGGCGCCCCGGCCAGATCAACCGTCAAGCCACTCCAGGCGGTGAGGGTGGCGAGAGCCATACCAACTCACACGAGAGGCGTCGATCCGAAATCCAATTAGTCCTCGACAGGTCGTATCCATTCTGCGCGACGGCCATTGTCTGTATCCTATAGGACGCATGACCATGAAGCGCCGCGCAGGCGCCGCGTCTCCCCGCCGCCGTGCGGCCTCCCGGCCAGTCACCGCCGTGCGACGTCTACCGAAGTCGTCCGTGCCGCGCACGTCTGGCGCGAGGGTGTCGACCGTCACACGATCCCGACGGGTATCGCTAGGGCGTTGCCACGCTCAAGAAGCTTGCGCCATTCACCAGACCGCACAAGCGAACCAGTGATGGATTCTGAACACGAAACGATTGCTTGCCAGCGCTTCTTCGACAGCCTCACCGAGTTATGCGTGGTGCGCTCCCTTAAGCTGTACCGCTTCAAGCTCGACCCGGTTCCGCGGGTGCCCGTGCTGCCGTGTCTCGACCACGAAGCGATGCTGCACGAGGGCATCCCCAGACACGCCTCGGCCTATGTCGAGGACCGTGCATCGAGCGATATCTTTGAGATCCTTTTCGTGCCGGCTGACGCTCTCGTCGAGCTCGACGTGGTGTCCGCCGCCGAAGAACATTCGCCGCGGTCTCGGGACCGATTGATCGGGCAGCTGAAAGAACGCTTCCCCAACTACTCGGTTCGAACCAACAAGCCCTCATATTTGCGCGGCGACAAACGGGTAATGCAGGCATGCCGCGCGCAGGTCTCACTCCGCGAGATTCTTCACAGCGACGATTTCGCGCGCCTCGATGGTGCGCTCGAAAGACTTCGAACGATCTCCGCGCTGATGGAGAAGGAGTCGCGAGTCGCGTCGTGGAGCGTGCGAACGATCACCACTCCCATCCTGGCAGCAGCCGGGTTTCTCATCTTCGCCGTCGTGGGCGGCATGGGCGCCCAGATCGGCAACGGCTCTGTGCGGACGATTCAGGCTCTGGCGGTCGGCTCACTGGGCGCAATCTTCCTCTATTACGGCATCCGGGCCGTGCATCTCACTGCCATGGCCAGCCGGCTATGGAAGCGCGCCGCAGAATACGGCCTCATCGTCTCGGAGCGCCGCCGCCTGAAGAGTCACCCACACGAATTCGAATCGTCGGTGGGCGACGCGGTGCCCGGCGGTATCATCCGAACCGACCGAGGCTGAACCTGGACAGCGCGTGACGTGGGAAGTGACGGCCGACGAATCCGGTAGCCGTCTCGACAAGTTCCTGGCCGCGCCCGAGCGGCTCAGGTCTCGGGGGCGGGCAGCCGACGCCCTCGGACGAGGCAAGATCTTCGTCAACGATCTCGAAGTGACGCTCGCGGACGCGGCGCGCCGGCTCGCGCCTGGCGATGCCGTACTGGCGTGGATTGATCGACCAGGCAGCGCGCGCCGCCAGCATTCCGCCCCGAGTCTTGACATCGTGTTCGAAGACCAGGCCATCGTCCTGGTCAACAAACCGTCCGGTCTCCTGACCGTCCCACTCGCGCGCCGAGGCGATGCACCAGCGCTCAGCGGACTCCTCGAAGCTAGCTTCCGCGCCCAGGGCAAGAAGCCGCCGCTGGCAGTACACCGTATCGACCGAGACACGTCAGGCCTAGTGCTGTTCGCTCGGAATCCCCGCGCGCAGCTACGACTGAAGGATCAGTTTCGGAAACACGAACCAGACCGGGTGTATTGGGCGGTGGTGTACGGCGTTCCTCACCCGCTCGTGGGCACCTGGCGGGACCATCTTGTCTGGGACAAGGAGGCGCTGATACAAAAGGAGACGCACCCGAAGGACCCGCGGGCAGCGGAGGCGATATCTGGCTATCGTGTACTCGAACGGTTCGCGGCAACGTCGCTCTTGGAGGTGCGCCTGCAAACCGGCAAGCGCAACCAGATCCGCCTCCAGGCCAGACTGCGCGGGCACATGCTGGTCGGTGAGCAGCGCTATGTGTACGGCCCCAGCCACCTACGGCCGGTCGCGTTCTCGCGCCAGGCTCTCCATGCCAGGCAACTGGGACTCCGCCACCCGGACACGGGAGCCGCGGTCGTCTTCGAGGCACCGCTGCCCGCCGACATGACAGAGCTCATCGACCGCCTGCGTGCCGGCGGCGGCTGAGGCTTTATCGCGCCCAGGAAAAGAGGGCGTCAGCCTTGTCGGCTGACCCTTGCAGCGCGCGCAGCAGGATACTGGCTGAGAGAAACGCCCCGGCGATGGAATCGCTTCCCCCGCCGAGCGCGAACAGGTGGCGAGGGTAGTTGCGGTGTGGGCCGATGTACATGAGGCCATCCGCTGTCCGTCCCCACGAGAGCTCCCAACCGTATTCAGGCCGCAGCCCAGAAATAGACGGGGACATCGTCAGGAGTTCGTACATCAGCTGCCCGGTCCGCTGGATACGCACCGCGGCACGCGAACGCTCAGGCGTCGCATCTTGCGCGGCCCCGCGAATGAGAATACGGTGGTCAGCGGTCCACTCGACGCGGTGCGACGGCGTGGCCGTATCGCCCAGCGAGATGCCCTGCGGCAGCACCCCCTTCCGCATGAGGTCAGTCAGCGGCTCGGTCAGAACGAGGTAGTCTTCCCGCGCCTTGAAATGCCGCCGCAGGGCCGAAAACTCGGCCGTGGCCGACCCCGTCGTGACGACAACCGTACCGGCCGTGATCGTTGCTTCGGCCGTGGCGATCTCGACACCGGTTCTTCCAGCGGTAATCTTGCTCACCGAGGACCGTTCGAAAACGCGCAGGCGCCGCTGTGCCCCCGTGGTAGCCAGCCCGATGCACGCGCGATAGGGATCCACGGAAAATCCGCGGCCCATTCGCATGGCAGCCACCACGTCGAGCTTCGTCTGCCGCAGCGCTTGCGGCTGGGCGAGCCAGCTGACATCGAGACCCGCCGCTTGTCGGGCGTCGTGTTCCCTGCGCAGATCCTGTTCGTCGCCCGCCCAGGCCGCAACCAGCATCCTTCGAGCCTCGAGGCCGCACGAGATGCGGGCCTTCCGAAGAAGCGCTGGCGCATCCGTCGCAGCTTCATCCCACAACTCGAAGGCACGCCGGGCACTCCGCAAGCCATGCGCGGCCACAACCTCCCGGAACCGAGGGCCAGGCTCCGGGAGCAACAGGCCGGCGCTGCGGCCGGAGCTCCCTTGCCCGATGCGACCCGCCTCGAGGACCACGGTCGTAAACCCGGCTCCGGCGCAGGCCCGCGCGGTGGCGCAACCCGTGAGTCCGCCACCAATGACGACGACGTCTGCGGTGACCGCGCCGCGAGCCCGTGAGAAGCTGGGGCGCTTGGCATCCGGGTACCGGTGAATCCAGGGCGAGATTCCGTATCGTGTGCGCATCAATGAATCAGGTGCTCTGCCTCTAATGGAACCGGACGGGCACGGGCAGTATGCAATACCGCCGTGTTTCCTGCCTACTCCCTCCCGCGCCGCACGCCAGGCGCTCGGCGCGCGCGAATCTATCCGAAGCTTCCGGTCGATATAGTAGGCGGGTCCGGGTGCCTGTGGCCCACGGTAGGACGACACCGTAGTTAAACGAATATTCTGGCCCATAGCAGCGGCGAGCCGACGCCGTTCCTACCTGGTCCGGCCCTGCACGTGCTCGAGTTGACGCCATAGTAGGCCCGTCCCGAGAGAACTGTGCAGAGGAGCACTCCGTAATGAGTGGCGCGCTCCCCGGACGACGGAGGCTCAAGAATGCCGCTGCTAGATCAGTAGCGCGTCTCTCGCCGCCATCACCTTCTGCTGCGCCTCGGCCGGCGTGTCCGCGACCGCGGTGAGGTGGCCCATCTTCCGGCCGGGGCGAGGCTCCGCCTTGCCGTACAGATGTAACTTCACGTCGCGGATATGCAGGGCCGCTGCCCAGTTCGGTTCGCCGAGTTCCCAGAGATCACCGAGAAGGTTTGCCATGGCGGCCGGGCGTAACAACTCTGTCAACCCGAGCGGCAACCCGCAGACCGCTCGCACTTGTTGTTCGAACTGGCTCGTCACGCAGGCATCTATCGTCAGGTGGCCCGAGTTGTGGGGCCGCGGCGCCAGTTCATTAACTACCAACTCACCGTCAGTGGTCACGAAGAACTCCACGCAGAGCACCCCGACATAGTGAAGCTGTTCCAGAATGTCTCGTGCGATCTCCGCGGCGCGACGAGCGATCCAGGGGTGCACGACGGCCGGTGCGGTGGTGACGTCGAGAATGTGGTTCGTATGTCGATTCTCAAACGGCGCGTACTCTACCCTGTCACCGTCGAGTCCCCGCACGGCGATCACCGAAATCTCCGACTGCAGGTCGACAAGTTTTTCGACCACCGCCTCCTGGCGGCCAATGGCGTCCCAGATGGCCTCGGCATCGGCAGGTGTCGTGACCTTGTGCTGGCCCTTGCCGTCGTAGCCAAACGCCGCAGTCTTCACGACTGCCGGCGCACCGATGCGCGTAACTGCCGTCCAGAGTGTATCGAGCGTCGCGGCACAGGCAAACGGTACGGTCGGAAAACCGTGGTCAGAGAGGAAGGTCTTCTCACGCACGCGCTGCTGGGCTATGTGAAGCGCCGCACCGCCGGGCCGGACCGGGACCAATGCCTCGACGGCGTCGATCGCGTCGAGCGGAATGTTCTCAAACTCGAGCGTCACCACCGATACTTGGCGCGCGAAGGCACGCAGTGCATCGAGGTCCTCGTACGAGGCGGTGACCTCCATGTCGGCTATCTGCCCCGTCGGGCTGTCTTCATAGGGAGAGAATGTGTGGACGCGGTATCCCATTCGACGTGCCGCAATCGCGAACATGCGACCGAGCTGACCGCTGCCAAGGACGCCGATCGTGGCGCCAGGCGCGATCACCCCGCGGGTCACGGCAGACGTTCCTGGCGAACCCTCTCGGACTGTTGCTCCCGAAACGCACGGAGCTGCGCCCGCAATTCCGGGCGAGCATTGGCAAGAATCGAGACCGCCAGGAGGCCGGCGTTCGTCGCGCCCGGCTTGCCGATCGCCAAGGCCGCCACCGGAACACCGGCCGGCATCTGGACGATCGAGAAAAGCGAATCGAGCCCGTTCAAGGCGGCGCTCTGTACAGGAACGCCGAGTACGGGCAGCGTAGTGTGGGCAGCGACCATCCCGGGCAGGTGCGCCGCGCCGCCCGCGCCCGCGATGATCACCTCCAGGCCTCGACCCTCGGCGCCCGAGGCGAACTCCGCCATCCAGGCCGGCGTCCGATGAGCCGACACGATGTGGCGCTCAAAGGAGACCGCAAACTGGTCGAGGACCTCCACGGCGTGCTTCATGGTGTCCCAGTCAGACGACGAACCCATCACGACGGCAACGAGAGGCGACATTGAGGACAGAATTCTACCTCCTCGGGTGTAAATTGAATGCATGGATCCGGCACGCGCTCGTCTGGGCTTCCGCCTGCTCGGCGGGGCCCTCCTCTTTGGACTGCTCTCATCTCCGCTCGGTGCTCAGCCCGCACCTGGCCCGCGCGTGCCCGCCAGGGCCTTCCGGCTGGGCAACGGGCTCACCGTGATCCTCCACCAGGACCGGAGCGTCCCGGTGGTATCGGTGAACATTTGGTATCACGTCGGCTCGGCGAACGAGAAACCAGGGCGCACCGGGTTCGCGCACCTGTTCGAGCACCTGATGTTTGAGGGATCCAAGCACGTCAAGGAGGGCGAGTTCGACCTGTTGCTCGAGAGTGCCGGTGGCAGCAACAACGGATCAACGACGACAGACCGGACAAACTACTACGAGGACGTGCCGGCGAACGCGCTCGAACTGGCACTCTTCCTCGAGTCGGATCGCATGGGGTATCTGCTCGACGGGATGTCGCCGAACGCTGTCGATGGGCAGCGCAATGTCGTCAAGAACGAGCGGCGGCAGAACTACGAGAACCGGCCGTACGGCATGGCCTGGCTCGAACTGGATCGGCTGCTGTTTCCCAAGGATCATCCGTACAGCTGGCCGACCATCGGTCATATGGAGGATCTCACGGCAGCGAGCTACGACGACGTCGTGGAGTTCTTCAAGCGCTACTACGTCCCGAACAACGCGAGCCTCGTCGTGGCAGGTGACATCGACTTCGACGAGGCAGCGGGCCTGGTTCGTAAATGGTTCGGAGACATCCCCAGGGGCTCCCCCGTGGAACCACTGTCCGTGCCGGAACCCAGGCTAACCGCCGTGGTGCGCAGGACACTCACGGACCGGGTGCAGTTGCCACGCCTCTACCTGGGGTGGCTGTCGCCTCGCCGGTTCGCGGCCGACGATGCGGCGCTCGACGTGGCTGCCGCCATCCTCACCGATGGCAAAAACTCGCGCCTCTACAAACGGCTGGTCTTCGATACGCACATGGCGCAGGACGTCGCCGCCTATCAGGATGGGCGCACGCTCGCAGGCTCCTTCCAGATCGTCAGCACCGCCCGACCGGACCGAAGCATCGCCGAGGTCCAGGCGGTGATCGATGCCGAGATCGACCGCCTCCGCCGTGAACCACCAGAACTGCGAGAAGTTGAACGCGCGGTCAACCAGATCGAAGCGTCCTTCTACCGCGCCATGGAGCGCGTCGGCAGCTATCGCGGCAAGGCCGAGCAGCTCAACGCGTACTACGCGTTCACGGGCGAACCCGACTACTTTGCCAAGGACCTGGCGCGCTACAAGGCGCTGACGCCCGCAGACATCCAGCGCGCCGTCGCCGCCTGGTTGCCGGAAGATCGCCGAGTCGAAGTGGTCGTCGAACCGGAGAAGACGCCGAACAACGCGCCGGTGCCGCAGTCTGAAGAATCATCGGCGGAACCTTCGGAGACGGCGCAGTGACGGCCTGGCAAGCAGCGGTCCGTGGATTCAGGTTCGCGGGCGCGGCCATCGCGGGGCTCGCAGGCACGCTGACGATCGCCGGAGCGCAGGGCCCGGATCGCAGCGTGCCTCCCACTCCTGGACCGCCAGCGGCACTCACGTTGCCTGCGGTCGAGAAGCACGCCCTCTCGAACGGCTTACTCGTGTGGCTCATCGAATCGCACGAGGTCCCGCTCGTACAGGTAAACGTCACATTACTGAGCGGCAGCGGCGACGATCCAACCGGTAAGTTCGGTCTCGCCAGCTTGACCGCCGCAATGCTCGATGAGGGCGCAGGGAAGCGGTCAGCCCTCGAGATTTCCGATGCGATCGATGTCCTCGGCGCAAGCCTCACCACGGCCAGCTCGTTCGACTCGACGTCCGCTCGGTTGAACGTGCCACTGCGTTCCTTGGAGGACGCCCTCCCGATCCTGGCGGACGTCGTATTGCAGCCCTCGTTCGCCCCTCCGGATCTGGAACGGTTGCGCGAGGAACGCCTGACCTCGCTGCTGCAGGCGCAGGCCGAACCCTCGGCGATCGCAACCACCTCGTTTGCCCGCCTCCTGTTCGGAACTCATCGATACGGCACCGGCGCGATTGGGACCGAACAGACAGTCACATCATTCACTCCCGCGGACCTCAAGGTGTTCCACGCCGCGCATTACGTGCCCAGCCGGGCTGCGCTGGTGGTGGTGGGTGACGTGATCGCAGAGAAACTGCTGCCCCTGCTCGAGAGCGAGTTTGGACGCTGGAAGGGCGGCGGAGCCGTCGCCACGCCACTGCCATCACCCGCGCCGCTCGGAGCACTCCGGATCGTTCTGGTCGACACGCCTGGCGCCGCCCAATCACAGGTCCGCGTTGGCAATGTGGGCGTCGCACGTTCGACGCCCGAGTACTTCGCACTCGAAACGCTCAATACTGTGCTCGGCGGGTCGTTCACATCGCGGCTGAACCTGAATCTCCGGGAGGTGCATGGCTACGCCTACGGCGCGTCGTCAGCGTTCGTCATGCGTCGCTCGACGGGTCCATTCCTCGCCGCGGCCAATGTGCAGACCGACAAGACTGCCGAGGCCGTACGCGAGATCCTGAACGAGCTGAATGCGATCAGGGCTCCGATCCCAGCCCCCGAGCTGTCCCGCGCAACGAACAATTTGGCACTCAGCTTCCCGGCTGAATTCGAAACGACGACGCAACTATCGCGCAAGCTCGAGGAACTCATCGTCTACGACTTGCCAGACGAGTACTTCAGCCGCTACGTCGCCGGGGTCCGCTCGGTGACCGCCGGCCAGGTGCAAGAAGCTGCCGCCACGTACATCGTGCCGTCGAAGGTGCTGGTGTTGGTGGTGGGCGATCGCCAGGTCGTCGAACCAGGCCTGCGCGCCTTAAACCTGGCGCCACTCGAAGTGATGACCGTGGCGGAGGCCACGGGACGGCGCTGAGATCGACAGCGCACGACGACTGCCTTCTAACCGTTACTCCCTAGCAGCCGACGAGGCACCTATGCTGACATTGACCTCGATGCTCCAGACGCAGATCGTGCGTGATCTTCAAGGCTTCATCCGCGAGGTCGAAGCGTTTCCCGACGACGTCACGCTCTGGGACGTCCGACCGGGAGTTGCGAACTCCGCCGGGAACCTGTCGCTGCACGTATGCGGAAACCTGCAGTACTTCGTCGGACATGCCCTTGGGGGCACCGGGTACGCCAGACAGCGCGACCGCGAATTCGGCCAGCGCAGCGGGACGCGTGCGGATGTCGTGAACGAACTCAGAACGACGATCGCGGTCATGGAGTCGGTATTGCCAACAGTTGGAGCCGACGCCCTGGCGGGCGACCACCCGGGCGGCCCTGGAGGCCTCAAGCTCAACACCGGGCAGTTTTTCCTACACCTGGGCGCCCATCTCGCGTTCCACCTCGGCCAGGCCGGCTACCTCCGCCGCGTCGTCACCGGTGAGAATTCCAGCACCGGCCCCCTGCCCCTCGGACCGATCGCCGGATGACGTGACCGCAACAACTCAACTCCGCGTCCCGGCGGCAACATTGTCCTGGTGCCTGCCCCACAATTGCGGCACGCGGTTCGAGACGGTGTAAGCTGGCCTGGATGGATGGTCGGCGCACGCCGCGCGTGTCACTGCGAGTCGTGACGAAGTTCGGCAACCGATTGAAAACTCAGGTTCACGGAGGATAGCGATGAAAGAGTCGAAGGGACTGGTTGTCCTAGCGCTGGTAGCACTCGTTGGTACAGGGATGTACGTGAAGAACGCCGGCGCAAAGGAGGGCATGCCCTCGCTGACCGCCTTGGACTACGTGCAGATCGAACAGCTGTACGCGCACTACAACCACTACGTCGACAGCGGGAAGGATGACGGCCAGGCGTACGCGAGCCTGTTCACGCCGGACGGGGTGTTCAACACCAACCTGCCGAGCCTTGGCAGCCTGAGGGGAACCGAGGAACTCGCGGGACTGGCCAGGAACGCTGGATCTCCACCCCCCGCTGTGAAAGCGGCGCACCACGCAGTCAACATCATGATCGATCCCTCGCCAGAGGGCGCCACGGGATCGGCCTACCTGCTGATGATCTCCTCGCCCGAACCGGGGAAGAGTGTCACTGGGCTGAGCGCCATCTACTCCGATACGTTCGTCAAGACCTCCGAGGGCTGGAAGTTCAAGACCCGGACGATGAACAGTGTCACCTCGCCCAAGAAGGCGAGCGCGTCAGAGTAGTTTTCTCGGCTACCAGTGTGCGGCGCGAGGTCTGCCCTGCCGGCCTCGCGCCCTCTTTCCATCGCCACACACACCTACTGTCCAGTTGCTAGCAGCCCGTTGTCGCGCTGCGCCCCACCAGCCATGCCGAGTCAGTTTTCCGCCGTCGGTTTCCATGTGAGTTCCGGGGAGGACCTTGCCGCGCTGGCCAGCAGCGTGGCAGACAAGGCCGATACGATCAACGCGAACGAGGGTCAATACCTGAAATGGGCGCCGCCAACCGGCGAACAACTGTGGCTGCAGGTAAAGCGCAATGGCGACGCGATGGGAATGAACCCGCACTTCAGTGGGAAGTCGTCCGTGAGGGTTGCCATCGAGGCTCGCGTAGCTCGGGACACCCACACACCGCTGGACGGAACGTTTCTCGCCTGGGCAAACCCACCGGCTGGGGCAACGACCGGTGGCGACTACCCCTTCGTGTTCGATTGTCCCGACGCCCAAGCCCTCGGAGACCTAGAGTTGCCGGCAGTGGCGACCGCCCAGGTCGCCGCCTTCGCTCAGCAGATATCAGTGTACGAGTCTGAAGCGACGTACCACTCATCACAGGCCGCCGAAGGGCTCGCATTCGCCTCACGGTCCTTCATCCCGTCCGGCCTGATGTCTCCTGATGGCCATCCGGTCGATCCGCCGGAACCGCATGCCCTCCTCGTCGGTCACGTCCTCGAAGCGGAAGAACGCCGCAACTCGGTGACCGGCACTCCATTCTGGTGGGCTCTGGTCGAGACGATCGGGGGCAGCTTCGATGTGGTCATCGATCCAGACTTGTTGTCGGACCGGCTATGCGCCGGCAATATCGTATCGGGGTGGTTCTGGCTCTCCGGCCGATTGCGTTCCAACCAAGAGCCCAAGACGAGCTGGCTGTCCAGGCTCACCGGCCGGTAAGCCCACGCTCTCCGGATTCTTACTGGGCCACCATGCCGCCGTCCACCGGCAGCGCGTGCCCTGTAATGAACCCCGCACCCTCGGAGCAGAGAAACACGACCGTGTCTGCAATTTCTTCCGGCCGGCCCAGACGACCGACCGGCTCCATGCTCCCCATGCTGTCGACGTTTGCAGCGCCCCCGGCCAGTGCCTCCAGCATCGGCGTCCGCACCAACCCCGGGCAGACGCAGTTGACCCGGATGTTCTGCTTGGCGAACTCCAGCGCCACGGCCTTCGTCATGCCGACGACACCGTGCTTCGCCGCACACTGGGAGGTCCAATTCGGGAACCCAACAAGCCCCGTGGCTCCCGCCACGTGAACGATGGCGCCTCCCCCGTTCTTCAGCATGTGCGGAATCGCGGCTTTCATGCAGAGCCACGCTCCTTTGAGGTTCACGTCGAGGGTCGTGTCCCACGCCTCCTCGGTCTCGTCGAGCATTGGCCCAGGGGTCGGCTGTGTGCCTGCGCTCGTGCAGAGAAAATCGAGCCGGCCGTACCGCTCGACGGCCTCCTTCACGAGTGCCGCCACGTCCACGGACACCGCGACATCGGTCCTCACGAACACGCCGTCGCCACCGGCATTTTCGATCGCCTTCACCGTGGCCTCGCCCGACTCGGCGCTCCGGCTTGCAACGACAATCCTGGCCCCCTGCTTCGCGAACGCGAGCGCGGTCGCCCGTCCTATTCCCGATCCACCACCCGTGACGACCGCAACCTTGCCCTGAAACGACTCAGTCATAATGTGTCTCTACTTGAGGGGAGAAAAGTTTGACGGTGTGAGCAACATGTTGGTCTGGTTCACTAGGAGTGCCAGTACTTTGCCGCGATACGCAGCAAGGCGCGGGTCCGCGTTCTGCGCCGCACGCACCTGTTCGCGATGCCCGGCGTTGTCGAACGCCCAGATGTGCACCACCTGATTCAGTGGGCCCACCTCCGTGGACCACCAGCCCACGAGCTTCGAGTAATCGTTGATAACCGGTAGGCCCTCCTTCTCGAAGAGCGCCTGCAACTCGCCGACCTTGCCTGGCTGAACCGTGTAGATTCGCATCTCGTACAGCATTACTTCTTCCCTCCACCGTGCTTCTTGGCACGGTGTTCACCTCTACCGATGCCCCGAGACCCACCGCTCCGCTGGACGCCCATCGGGACGCGCGCCCGTCACTCCCCGGCAGCCGGACCGAGCCCGGTGTACAGAAAGCGCTGGACGCGTTTTCCTTCGAGGCCCTCAGTGACATAGATGTTGCCCTTCGAGTCCGTCGCAATGTTGTGCGTGATCGTGAAGCCACCCCCGAAGTGCCCGCCGTACCCGAAGGAGCCAACGACCTCCATGTCCAGACGTCTGAGGATCCAGACCTTGGAACTGGCGTGATCCGTCACGTACATGAAGCGCTGGGCCTCGTCCGGCGAGAACGCGATGTCGTTGGCGACCGCGCCCACGACATCCGGCGTGACGATCTTCTCCGTCACGAACGTCCCGTCCGTCCGAAAGACCTGAATGCGGTCGTGGAGGCGGTCGCAGACGTACACGAGCTCGTCGTTCGAGATCACGACGCAATGGACCAGGCCGAACTGCTCCAGCGAGGATCCACCCTGGACTGGCGCAGAGCCTTGTGCCACATCCGTGGGCACGTTGCCACTCGCACCGAAGTGGCGCTTGTACTCGCCGGTGTCGGCGTCGTAGGCGATCACGCGCCGGTTGCGGTACCCGTCCGCGACCCAGACTTCGTTGGTCGCCGGATCGATCGCCACGTCGGCGGGTGAGCCGAGGTTGGCGGTATCGGCGTTGCCCTTGCTCTCGCCGGATCGTCCAATCTGCAGCAGAAATGAGCCGTCGGGCCCGAACTTCAGGAGGTGCGCATCGGGCGCGACGTTACCGCCCACCCAGACGTTGCCTCGGTGGTCAATCGTGAGCCCGTGGACCGACCTCGGCCACTGATAACCCTCGCCTGGCCCTCCCCAGGCCTGCACGATGTTGCCCGCCTGATCGAACTCAATGATTGGCGGCGCCGGCCGGCAGCAGATGGCGCGCGGCGGGTCAGCGGCCGCAGCAGTCTCGAACATTGTCAAGTCGGAGGCTTGGTGCGAAATCCAGATATGGTCCTGCGCATCGACGTCGACCCCCATACCCCCGCCGAGGATCCATTCATCTGGAAACGGCTGCTTTGGCCACGTTGGATCGAACTCGAACTGCGGAACTTCGCCCACCGCGGATTCCGCGGGCGGCTGCTGTCCGGGAGCCTCGGTCTGCGGGGGGCCGCACGCGAACGTCGAAATTCCCATCGTCACCGCCGCGCCGATACCCGCCAGCCGCATTAGCCACTGTCTCATGCCGCACCTCGCTTATGTATTGGCCGGGACTATAGCACGCGGCCAGCCGGGCGGTTCAGGCAGGGAACTTGTTCTTGAGAGGCCAGCGGCGGCCGGGCACCTTCCTCCAGGAATCAGGAGTGCCGTGGGATTTTCACAATGGGCTGCTAGCGTCGGCGCTGCCTGAGCAGCCCGCCGAGCATCCACGCCGCCACCATGATGGCGACAATGACGAGCGCGTATTTGCCGAGAATCATCCGGCTAACGGCCTCGGCCCAGGCCGAACAGCCGGGACCAGAAACCACGCTTCTTCCGCTCTGGCTCGGCGTCGGGCATCTCGTCAGGAGGCAGAGCGGACGCAGGAACGATGCGCGCCGGCACCGGCATCATATCAGCCGCGTTCGAGACTGCCGCTCCCGGCGGGGGCAGCGGCTCGACGCCAGGATCGACAGGTCCGTCACGTGCGATGAGGTCCGTGAGATCCCATCGAGAATGGGTCATGCACTCGTCCACAGGCGCAGTGCCGGGTGCGAACAGTTCGACGTACGAAACCTCGGCACGCTGGCACGCCTCGTGTGCCCGTCTGCCGCTCACGCGACAGATATCCACTGGCACCATGACGTCTGGCACGACGAAGGGGCTCGCCGGGTGGTTTTCAGTTGCCGACGCCATGAAGCGCCCCCACAACGGCGCGGCGATCTGACCGGCGTAACCGTTGCCGACAATGGTCCGCGGTCGGTCGAAGCCGATCCAGACGCCGGTGGCCAGGTGTGGCGTGTAGCCCACGAACCAGGCATCGCGATAGTCGTTCGTGGTGCCTGTCTTGCCGGCGGCGGGCCTGGTGAAACCGGCGTTTCTGGCATGTCGTCCGGTGCCGAGATCGATAACGTCGGCAAGCATGCTTGTCACGAGAAACGCCGTGGTGGCCGTGACAGCCCGCGACGCGTCTGGCGTGGCTTCGTAGAGCAACTGGCCATCGATGGCTTCCACCCGCCGCAAGATCGTCGGAGTCGTCATCACGCCGTCATTGGCAAACGCAGCGAAGGCACGAGTCATCGAGAGCAGGGTGACGTCGCCTGAACCCAGCGCCACGGATGGCACATGCGGCTGAGAGCCGATCCCCAGGCGTTCGGCGCTGTCGAGGACGTTGGAGATACCGACCGTCTCAAGCATCCGCACCGCGGCGCGGTTGCTTGACAGTCGCAGCGCCGACCGCATCGACATCGAGTCGTCTTCCACGTGTGCGTCTTCCGGCACCCATTCGCCGCTAGCGGCCGAGACCGGCCGCGCGAGACCCTCGATCATCGTCGCTGCGGAATAGCCCTGTTCCAGCGCCGCCGCGTACACGAACGGTTTGAAGGCCGACCCCGGCTGCCGCCGAGCCTGTGTCGCACGGTTGAACTCGCTGCTCGAGAAATCGCGGCCGCCGACCATCGCGCGGATCTGCCCCATGACCGGGTCGAGCGCCACAAGGGCCGCCTGCAGCGGGTCGTCCTTCTCACCCGATCGCCGCTTGCGTTGGCGCCGCTCGATCATCGCCAGTGCTCGCGCCACCTCTCGCTCGGCAGCTCGCTGCATATCCGGGTCCAGTGTGGTGTAGACCCTCAATCCTCCCTGATACACGCGCTCGGCCCCGAAACGCTGGACCAGTTCCCGGCGAACTTCCTCCCGAAAGTAGCGGCCCGCTTCTGCGGCAGGGAGGAGGCCATTGCTCAGCACCACGTCCATGGCGACTGCCTCAGCGTAATTAGAGTCATCGACCGCGCCCGAGTCGAGCATGACCTGCAGGACCAGGTTTCGCCGTTCGGTGGCCCGATCGAGATCGACCGTGGGCGCATAGGTGGACGGTGCCTTGACCAGTCCCGCCAGGAGCGCCCCTTCCGCCACGTTAAGCTCGTCCGCGTGCTTTCCGAAGAACCCGAGCGCTGCGGCCTCGATACCATGGAGACCGTCGCCGAAGTACACCTTGTTCAGGTACATCTCGAGGATCTGGTTCTTGGTGAACAGGCGCTCGAGGCGAATGGCCAGGATCGCTTCTCGCAGCTTTCGCCGGACGGTCTTTTCGCGGGTCAGAAACGCCTGCTTGGCCAACTGCTGCGTCAGGGTGCTTGCTCCCTGTTCAGCCCCTCCTTGGCGGAGGTCGTGCAGTGCGGCGCCGACGATGCGAATCGGGTCCACGCCGTGGTGATCGTAAAATCGTCGATCCTCCACGGCGACAATGGCGCGCACGACATGCGGCGAGATGCGCTCGAGCGGCACATCGATCCGCTGCTCACGGTAGAGCGTGAAGGCTGGCCTGTCGTATCGATCGTAGGCGACCGTGGCCTGGTCCATTGCGGCCACACCACGAAGGGCCGCGCCATCCGGTAGCGTCCTTACCAGCATGGCCACGGAGGCAACACCGGCGATGCCGGCACACGCGGCAAACGTGACGACGGCGCGGCGACCAGGTCCGTGCCCTCGGGGCCACCCCAAGACCGCCGACATTGCGCGGCGCACCGATGCTGCTCGTACGAGAACTGCCACTCTTGGAGCAAAGAGCAACATCGGTACCGGGCGGGTTGCCCCAGGAGATAAGCGATCCCCGTAGGGTGCGTGCAACTTTTACTCGACGAATGCACGCACGCGCCCCGCGAGCCTGCCTCGCAGCCGACCGCCGGAGCAACCCGACGAACGTCCGCGCTCCGGACGACGAGCGCCTATTCGCCGAGGATCACCGGCTGGCCGCTTTCACTCGGCTGGTCGGGTCAGCCAGGCTCACGGCCAGCCCAACCGCCACGACCACGACGGCGCCGACCACGTTGTGCCAGAGGAACGCGATATCCGTTGCCGAAGCCACCCACGCCACGCTGACCATGCCAATGAGCAACCCGATGAAAGCACCGTTACCAGTCGCGATAGGCACGCCGACAGCGAGGATGAAGACGCCGAGAATCGACCCGTAGAAGAACGACCCGAAACGGTTCACGACCTCGATGAGCGAGCCCAGTTCCGCGGCGTACACGGCCACGCCGCTGGCAAAGAGGCCCCACAGCCCTGTCGACACGCGTGACACGCGCAGCAGATGCGCGTCGCCGGCGTCGGGACGAGCGAATCGGCGGTAGAAGTCGATAATGGTCGCCGTCGAGAGCGCGGCAAGTTCCGACGAGATCGTCGACATCGCTGCGGCGAAGATGGCAGCGATGAGCAGACCTGTTAGCCCGATTGGCAGATACGTCAGGATGAAGCTCGGAAAGACGTAGTTGACGTCGTTGTAACCGGCGTCGCCGCTGGCCACACGCACGAAGCCGATGGCCTCGTCACGCACACGGGTGACCTCCGCTTCCCGCTCGAGGAACGCCGCCTCGAGACTGGCTTTCAGCGCGCCGTCCTGCGCCCCACCGAGCGCCCTGGCGGCGGTCCGCCGCGACGTCACCGCACGGTCGAACTCTCCCTGCAGCTCTGCGTACTCTCCGGCGCGGGGCCCGGCCTTGAGGGCCTCGTCATGCACCGGGTTGAAGAGCATCGGTGGCGACGTGAAGAGGTAGAAGACGAACATCAACACGCCGACGAGCAACACGAGTGCCTGGAGCGGAATCTTCCAGTAGGCGCTCATGAGCAGCGACGACCTCGCCGCGCCCACGGACTTGGCCGCGAGGTAGCGCTGTACCTGACTCTGGTCGGTGCCGAAGTAGGAGCAAAAGAGGAAGAACGCGGCAATCGTCCCCGACCAGAAAGTGTATTGGTTGGTGAGGTCGAACGTGAAGTCAAAGGTTTGCAACCGTCCCGTCGCACCGGCCAGGTGGAGCGCTTCGACGACGCTGATATCGGACGGGAGCTTCATGACCAGCACCACCACCGCCGCGACCAGGCCGCCGACGATTAGGTAGACCTGCTTCACGTCGGTCCAGGTGACGGCCTGTACCCCACCGAACATCGTGTACACGGCCGTCGGGAGCGCGATGATGAGCACGGTGTTCGTCACACTCAGACCGAGCACAACCGATAGCACTATCGCCGGCGCCGAGATCACCACGCCAAGCGCCATACTGCGCGACAGAAGAAAGAGAAGGCTCGTGAACGCGCGCGTCTTCACGTCGAACCGGCTCTCGAGGTATTCGTACGCGGTGTACACCTTCATCTTGTGGAAGAAGGGCACCAGCGTCACCGACAGCACGATCATTGCGAGAGGTAGTGCGTAGTAGTACTGCAGAAACCGCATCCCGTCGGCAAAGCCCTGCCCAGTGGTGCCGATCATGGTGATGGCGCTGAGCTGCGTGGCCATGACCGAGAGGCCCACGGCCCACCAGGGCAGACTGCGGCTCGCCAGGAAGTAGCCTTCGAGCTCATTGCTTCGCTTCGTCATGCGGAGCCCGTCCCACACGATCCACACGAGGTACAGCGCGACGATCGTCCAGTCGACGGGATGCATCAGCTGAAGTACTGCTGGAAGGCGTAGAGCGCGAGGAGCACCACGACCCAGACTACGAGCACGCGCGCATAGTGGGGACGTTGGGAAGAGGGGTCCTGGGTCATCTCTGCCTGGGCCAGCATTGCGAACTTGGCCGACGTTGGTTCGCAGTATAACGCGCCGTCATGATGCGCTCAGTTCGCGGCCGACGCGGCCGGCAGACGCATCGTGCGCAGCTCGCCCAAGTGACCGGTCCCGCACCGCGCTCTGAAGATCATCCGCCTGGAGAGAAAGCGACGACCGTCTGTCCGCGCAGCCAGCGCTCGCGTTCGAGCGCGGACTCGTCATCCGCCTTCGGGTCCGGTTCGAGACGCCACTGACTGACTGGCGCTGCGCCAAGCGTCATCGCCAGCCGCTGGAGTCGCTCCCGCCGCGACACCAGCACCGAGACAATATCGCCGGGTCGGTACCTCGCCAGGCGATCGGGAAGGCCGTCGGCAAGCACCCTGAACTCGTCGATCGCCAGGATCTCGTCCTCCACGTTGAGGCCGCCGTCGTGTGCCGGCGTATCGCGCGGTATGCCACTCACCACCAGCCGGCCGACATCCTCACGAGTCAGCGCGCCCAGGTATCCACCTACGAGGGGATCTGGCGGCGCTGGGTCCGCTCGACGGAATCGCAGTCCGAGGGTTGCCAGCGCACCGCTGTAATCGAGTTCGCCGACCCCGGTCACCCCCGCGGACCAGAAGTCCGCCAGGCTCGTGCCGGCCACCTGCTCAGCCACGGCTTGGAATTCGTCGACCGTGTATCCCCGCCTGCCGGAATAGGCCCCGTAGGCCGTGCGCATCACGTCGTCGAGCGATGCCGCCCCCTTGGTCTCACGACGAACCCGGCTATCGAGCAGAAACGCCAGGACGTAGCCCTTCGTGTAGTAGCTGATCGAGACGTTTGGTGAGTTTTCGTCCGGATGGTAGAACCGAATCCACGTTTCAAGTGACGCGCGATCAGCAGGCTGGGCCAGCCGGCCCGGGGTGGTCTGCAAGACTTCGATCTGGTTCGACAAGCTGGCGAGGTACTCCTCCTGGTTCGACAATCCCGCCCGGTGAACGGCGAGGTCGCCGTAGTAGTCGGTGATGCCTTCCACCGCCCACAGGCTCCTGGTGTAGTTCTCCCGCTCGTAGTCGAACGGCCCGAGTTCGGCCGGCCGCAGGCGCTTACCGTTCCAGGCGTGGAAGAACTCGTGGCTCGCCAGTTCGAGCCACGACAGATAGGCCTTTCGCGAGCGGGTGGCCCACCGGCTTGCCATGATCGTGCAGGAATCACGGTGCTCGAGTCCACCCCTGCCCTCGGTGATGAGGTTGAAAAACCGGTACTGTTCGTATGGGAGGAACCCCCACATCCGCCGGTGCTCCCGCACGACCCGCTCGAGATCCCGGACCGCCGCCGAACCGTCGAACACGCCGCCGCCACCCTCGGTAACCAGGAAATGCAGCTTGCCGTCGACCTGAAACTCCAGAACCTCTGGAGTCCCGGCCACGAACGGACTATCCACGAGGGCGTCGAAATCGGGTGCCCGGTAGGTATGTGATTCACCCGGAACAAGCTCGAGCGCTGTAAAACAACTCGCCCAACCCGCCGGTAGCGCAAGGGTGACTTCATGGGGCCGGGCGACGCTGTCGGCAAGCGTGATGAAGGTGGGGGCGCCATTCAGCAGCGCGAACCCCGCCTCCACCCAGTTGGTTCTGACGCTCATCTCCCTGGCGTAGACGCGATATGTGACCGTGATACGCGGAGCACCGACGGTTGTCACCCGCCACCTGTTCTTGGCTGTTCGCTCGACGGCAAGGGTCGCGCCGGACGCGCCCAGCGCCGTGACGCCCTCGACATGGCGCGAGAACTCCCGAACCAGGTACGAGCCCGGTGTCCAAACGGCCATCATCAGCTCGACCTGAGGCTGCCCGCCGGTCGGAATGGATACCTCGATCTCGACGCCGTGCGCATGGGGCGCTGGGAAGTTGAGCGCGTAGCGCAGCGGCTCGGCCGTTTCGGGTTGTACGGGTGTGTGCGACATGAGGTTGAGGTCAGCGGTGACGAGTCGAAGGCTTGACGATTTGGAGAATATTACCGGGTACGGGCAGGATTTCTCAGCAACAACTGCTTGCGCCCGGTCGCTGCACCCAGATAGAATTCGAGCGCGCTCAGGAGACTCAGAAAGGAGTCACGGAGTTGGATCACGTGTCGACAGCAGAACATCCGGCGGTTCACGACGGCTCCCACGAGCATGCCCATCACGAGCAGAGCTTTCTCCGCAAGTGGGTCTTCTCGGTAGACCACAAGATCATCGGCATCCAGTACACAGTCACGTCGCTGTTGTTCCTGCTGCTTGGCTTCACGCTGATGATGATCATGCGGTGGCAACTGGCGCATCCCGGCGTGCCCGTTCCGCTCATCGGTGGGTTGATGGGAATAGCCAACGCACCGGGCGGGATCATCCTGCCGGAGTTTTACAACCAGCTCGGCGCCATGCACGGCACGATCATGGTCTTTCTCGGCGTCGTGCCGCTGGCCGTCGGCGGCTTCGGCAACTACGTGACGCCACTCATGATCGGCGCGCCAGACATGGCATTCCCTCGGTTGAACATGGCCAGCTACTGGTCCTACTTCATCGGCGGCGTCATCATGCTCGCCAGCTTCCTGGTTCCTGGCGGCGCGGCCAACTCCGGCTGGACGTCCTACGTGCCACTGGCGAACATCGCGACGATGGGCCAGACAGTCTGGCTCTGCGGCATGCTGTTCCTGATCTTCTCGTCGCTCTTCGGCGCAGTGAACTTCATCGTGACGATCGTGCAGTTGCGAGCGCCGGGGCTGACCTGGTCGCGCCTGCCCTTCTTCGTCTGGACGCAGCTGGTCACGTCGTTCCTCCTGCTTCTCGCTTTTCCGCCGCTGCAGGCTGCCGCGATGCTGCAGTTCATGGACCGGGTCTTCGGCACGAACTTCTTCATGCCGAGTGGGCTGGTCGTGAGTGGCCAGATCGTCGAGGGTGCCGGTGGCGGCAACCCACTGCTCTGGCAGCACCTGTTCTGGTTCCTGGCACATCCCGAGGTGTACGTCCTTATCCTCCCCGCCCTGGGCATCGTGGCCGAGATCCTGGCCAACAACACCCGCAAGCCGCTGTGGGGCTATAGGCTCATGGTGGGCTCGCTTATCTTCCTCGGCTTCATGTCGTTCGTCGTCTGGGCGCACCACATGTTCATGACCGGCATGGGGACCTCGATCAGCGCCTTCTTCCAGACGACCACGATGATTATCTCGGTGCCGTCAGTCGTCATCCTGAGCGCGCTGTTCCTGTCGCTGCACGGCGGGTCCATCCGGTTCAACACGCCGATGCTCTTCGCCCTTGCCTTCCTGCCGATGTTCGGGATTGGCGGCCTGACCGGATTGCCACTCGGACTGTCGGCGGCCGATATCCCGCTGCACGACACCTACTACGTCATCGGCCACTTCCACTATGTGGTGGCGCCAGGCACGATCTTCGCCCTCTTCGCCGGCATCTACTACTGGTACCCGAAGGCCACCGGGCGGATGATGAACGAGGTGCTCGGCAAGATCCACTTTGTCGGGTCGTTCATCGCCATCAACGTGGTGTTCATGCCGATGTTTATCCAGGGGCTGGCGGGCGTGAATCGGCGCTTGTGGGACGGCGGTGCGGAGTACGCCCACGCGCAGGACGTCCTGCACTGGAATTTGACCATGTCGCAGGGCGCCTGGGCGCTCGGCTTCTTTCAGATCTTCTTCATCATCAACTTTTTCCTCAGCATGAAGACTGGCAAGAAGGTTGACTCCAACCCCTGGCAGGCCACGACGATCGACTGGACGGACACCACGTCTCCGCCGCTCGCCCACGGCAACTTCACAAAGGTGCCCGTGGTCTATCGCGACGCCTACCAGTACAGCGTGCCGGGCGCCAAAGCCGACTTCATCCCACAGACCGCGGAAGAGGAGTAGGAGCACGCAACGATGGACATGGAAATTCCCTACACTGTCGAACCGCGGCCGGACACCGGCCTGACGAATCCGAAGCTCGGAATCTGGCTGTTCCTGGCGTCGGAAGTGATGCTCTTCGGCGGCCTCTTCTCCTCCTACGTGCTGTTGCGATCCGGGGCGGACTACTGGCCCAACCAGGCGGACATCGTCAACATCCCGCTCGCGACGCTCAATACGGCGGTCCTCATCTCGTCCTCGGTAACGATGGTCATGGCGTGGGCATCGCTCAAGATGAACGACTTCGCCAAGTACAAGCTCTACATGGGGCTCACGTTTCTGGCCGGCGTGGGCTTCCTCGTCATCAAGACGATCGAGTACAACGAGAAATTCAGCCACGATTTCTATCCGTCCACCAATAACTTCATCGGGATCTACTTCCTGCTGACTGGGCTGCACGCGATTCACGTCATCGGCGGCATGGTGGTGAACGGGTTCCTGTGGGGTCCGGGGGCGAAGATGTGGAAGACCGCCCCGGAGCAGTTCGTGAACCGGGTAGAAGTAGCCGGCTTGTACTGGCACTTCGTCGACCTGGTCTGGATCTTCCTGTTCCCCGTTCTGTATCTGCTCTAGGGAGCCTGGCACATGTCGCATACCGCGGAAGAAGTTCGAGCGCAGGTCAAGACCTACGTCACGATCTTTGCTATCTTGATGGTGTTAACGGTCGTCACCGTGGCAGTGTCATACATCGACCTGCCCTCCATTACGCAACGGGTCGGCCTGGCGTTGCTCGTGGCCGGAACCAAGGCGTCGCTCGTCGCCATCTTCTTCATGCACCTCAAGGGCGAGCGGCAGTGGGTAACGTACACGCTGGTGCTGACCAGCTTCTTCGTGGTGCTGGTATTCGGCCTGCCCATGTGGACCGACAACGACCACATCGTGGGCTCGTCGAAGGTGATCTGGGACGCGGGAGTCCCGGTACCAGAACTGCCGGGGCACGAGGCCGAGGTAGGTGACGAAGGGGCGGGGCACTGAGATGTCTCTGAGGTTCTTTCACGCGTTCTTCATCGGAGCGTCGTCGCTGATGTCCCTCGGCGTGGGCATCTGGGCCGTCGGCAATTGGCAGGTAGGCGCGACGATAGGGTGGCTCGCGCTGGCGGCCCTGTCGTTCTCAAGCGCCGCCGGGCTGGCGCTCTACGGCACTCGCTTTCTGCGAAAAACAAGGGAGTTGGGCATCGCCGGGGTCATCCTCACCGTCATGCTCGGCATGCCGTCCGACGCACTGGCATGCGCTGTGTGCATTGGCAACACCGACTCGGTCATGGTTGCCGGCGTGAACAACGGCATCCTGGTCCTACTCGGAGTCATCGGTTCCGTGCTGTTCTGTTTCGCGTGGTTCATCGTATCGCTGGCGCGCCGCGCCCGGTACGCGGAGGTCTCGGGTTCCGTCGCCACCGGGCCTTCGACCAGCGTGGGCCCGCAGATCGAAAAGCGGATTCTTGCCCGGGAGGGCATCTAGATGTTGGAGTTTCTCGGCCTACCACCGCAGGCATCCGCGCACGCCGCGGGCATCGACCAGATGGTCGTGATCATTCACTGGGCAATGCTCCTGCTGTTCGTGGGCTGGGGCGCGTTCTTCATCACCACTCTGGTCCGGTTCCGCCGGAGCGCCAATCCCGTGGCGAACCACCACGGCATCCACGCCGCCTGGTCGAAGTGGTTTGAAGCGGGTGTGGTGGTGTTTGAGGTGGTGCTCCTGCTCGGCTTCGCCATCCCGGCGTGGAATGCCCGGGTCGCCGCATTCCCGGCGGAAAGCGAATCCGTGGTGGTGCGGGTCGTCGCGGAGCAGTTCGCCTGGAACATGCACTACCCGGGCCAGGACGGCCTGTTCGGAAAGACCGACATCCGACTGGTCTCGTCGGAAAACCCGCTGGGCCTCGATCGAAGCGATCCAGACGCCAAGGACGACCTGACGACCATCAACCAGCTCAACCTGCCGGTGAACAAACCAGCCATCGTGCACCTCTCCTCCAAGGACGTCATCCATAGCTTCGCCCTTCCGGAGATGCGCGTGAAGCAGGACGCCATCCCGGGCATGGTGCAGAACCTATGGTTCGAACCGACCAGCACCGGTGAGTGGGAAATCCCGTGCTCGCAGCTCTGCGGCCTCGGCCACTACCGCATGCGCGGGTTCTACACGATCCAGACCCAGGCCGAGTTCGACGCCTGGAAGCTAGCAGAAGCGCAGAACATTCCTGCGAGCTAGTCCACCTGTCGCGGCCTATCCGTGATTAGTCAGGCCCCCCGGAGCGCACGCTCCCTCCTGCCATCGGTCTGACCTTCGCTACCTGAAGTTAACCGAAGAACCCGCCTAGTTGGCGGCGGCTGGCGGCCCGAGCCATGCCGTCCGGAAGCGGCTCTGCTGTTCTGTGAGTTCCAGGTCGGCGACTTCGAACGTCACGATTTCCTGGCGAGGATCTCGGCCGTCGCGCGCCGAAGGTCTCTCCCGCCGAAGCATGAGGCCAGCGCCCGCAAGAAGCTGACGATAGTCCGCGACCTCGTGGCCCTGGACGAACTGCCCAAGGAAGTCAGCGGCGAAGACTGTGTCGCCTGATACCTCGCCGAGAACCGTCCGCACGTCGTCGAGGGTATAGGGCCGCTCGACGTAGCCCGGGACAACTGCGCCAGACGCTCCGAACCGCTGCCACAGCGCGCGCATGAACCCGTCGAGCGTCGCTCGACCGTCGGTGCGGTCGCGGAGCGTCAGATCGAGGGCCAGTGCGATGGCCGATCCCCAGACGTAGTACGACAGGTAGGCGCGGCCAAGGTCCTCTTGCCCGGTCGCCGCGGCATGGCCGTCGAAGAGCGGGGCCAGTTGGCTCATCTCTTCGGCCGTGCGAATGGCTCGTCCTGGGCTCTCTGTGACTCTGTTGATGACCGACGCCATCTTCTCGGCGAACCGGTCGATCGTCATGAGGCCGGCCCTCCGCAGGATCAACGGAGCGTAGTAGTCGCTAAAGCCCTCGGCCAGCCACAGGTCGCTCGACACGTTAATATCTTCGAAATTGAAGGGCTCCAGTGACTTCGGCCGAATCCGCTCCACGTTCCAGGCGTGGAAGAACTCGTGCGCCACGTTCTCGCGCCAATTCCTGGACCGCGAAAGCGACCTGCCCGATGTCAGAACGGTACTGTTGCGATGTTCCATCGCATCGCCACGCGCCCCCGGAAGGTAGTCGCCGATGAACGTGTACGTGCCGCCGTCAAACCTGGGGAACTCGCCGAACACAAGCCTTGCCTCGCAAACGATCGTCTCGGCGTCGCGTGCGAACCCGTCCAGGTCTGCGCCTTCGCCTTGATGGTGCATCGCTATTCGAAATGTCGCCTCGTCGGCGCCGTCCGGAACGGTGAACGTACGGAGTGCGAATTCGCTGAACTCTGCCGGGCTGTCCATGAGGTACTGCAAGTTCGGAGCGGTGAACGTGAATGCATCCTGGCCCGGCAGCAACTGCGTGGCCACGCGCCAAGCGGTACCCGGCGGACGCTCGAAATGCACAACCGCCCGACGCATCTCGAGCCCACGCGCCCACAGAAGAGCGGCCGGCATGTTCACGTGGGCATGCGTCGCATCAATCGCGAAATGAGTCCCGTCGAGGGAGTCGTCCAACACCTTGTAGGACACACGCACCTCGGCGCCGTGCTTAGTAATGTCCCACCCACTCGGTGTCGGCCTCGCCACGGCCAGCGCTGCGCCCGTCCCGTCGGTGACACGAACGTCGTAGACGTTCCTGGCGAACTCGTGCAGCGCGTACCGTCCGGGCGATGAGCTACTCATCCGGATCAGGAGCGGAGCGGCCGGGAGGTCGCCAAAAGTGACATCCACCTGCATCCACCCCTGCTCTGGCGAGGGAAACGACAGGCGATACTCGACGGGCGCCTGCGCCAGAGTCGCAGTGGGCGCACACGCGAAGGCGACGGCAAGCGCGATCCGGAAGAACCAGCGGGCCACGCCGCGGATGCTAGCATAGCGATGGTGCTCGTCGGCCTGGTCGCAATCGTCGTAGCGTTGTACCCGTCGAGCACGTGGACGAGCCGCGAGACTCTCGCAGCCAGCGTCACGCGTTCTTCGAGGGTCCCCACCTGCCGAGTTCTCCCGGGCCGAGGTGCGCACGAAGTCAAACCAGGAACACGTTCTCGATGACGCTCGAAGAGCGACTTGACGGTTTGGTCGCGTCGTTCAATCGACGGCTGCTAGACATCCCGAATGGGCTGCTGGATCGTGACGCGACGTTCAGCCTGAACGGTGTGCCGTACGAAACGTTTCTCGGGCGTGACACTGACGATCCGCTGGCCAGGCTAATCGCGCGGGGACCGGCGGGCTATCGGTTCGTGGCCCAGGCCCTGTTCTACACGCTGCCGAAGGCCCGTGTGGTATTCGAGCTGGACGGCGCAACGCTCGCGGCAACGATTTCCCTGACGGGCACGCTTCGAGGATCGGAGGAGTGCTTCGAAACCAATCTCGCGATCCGCCTGACGACCGGCCCCGGCGGCGCCGTTGTCGAGGCGGATGTGTCAGCAGAGGAGGCCGCGCTGGCCCAGCTCCGGTTCGCGCGCAGCACGGTCTAGCTAAGGGATTGTTCGGCAATCCAGCCCTGTTCGCTCGAGCTGCTAGATCTTGAAGAGATCGTCGAAGGCGTTCCGAGCGTTGTTCTGGCGAGGCGCGGTCGTCTCACGCTCGACGGTCGTACGGGGTGAAAAGAGCGTGCACGTGTTCCGCTCGTTCTTGGCGGCCACCCGCACCGGAACGTCCTGCATGCATTCGAATCGACTTCCGGGATCGAGTGATGTGCACTGGGCGCAGGTGTGCATGTCGACACCGCAGTGGGCGCACGACGACAGTGCGTCCGCCTCCTCCGTCACAACCGCACCGCACTGTGCGCAACGGACCACCTGCCGGTATCCCAGCATTTGAATATTGCGCGGCCCATCCTGCGAGATGCGCCGAGCGCCAGCCGGTGCGCCGGGCTCTGGCGGCTTTCTGGGCACGGAGGGTCGGCTGCCGCGCTCGCGTGGCTCGTCTCGATATCCTGGCTGACGGTATTTTCGGTCGCTCATGGTCTCTCGCATGTTCACCGGGCCAGTCGCCACTTCTCGCGAGGCGAGCCGCCGACTACTTCAGGATCTCGCAGTCGCCGACGTACTGCTCCGGGCGCGACGTATAGCCCGGCAGCGACACGTCCGTGAACTCGTGACGCGAGTGCGCTGCCTTGTACCGTCCTGGCCGCGCTGGTTTGTCAAACACGGTGGTGATGTACAGCGGTCCTGCTCTGTCGATGGCCAGCAGGTGCAGGTTCACTCCGGACAACCGAGTGATGATGTACAGGCGCCCCGAGAGGCCAATCACGGACGCGCTACCCTCTTCCGTGTCGATGTCGTCGTACTGCAGGCTCATCTCCGAGGGCTCGGTTTCGGCCGAAGGGGTGCCGTCCTTGGCCCACGTGCCGGTAGTGATCATCGGAAACTCGCACCTGACACTCTTGACATCAGCCAGTTTCGAGGTTCGGCCCTGTGCACTGGCAGTCCCTGAACCGGCCGCGATGGCGAGAACGACACCGATCGCAAAAGTCCGTATACCCATCGACATACCTGCGTCCCTCATGGTGAATCTACTTTATTTCGATGCCGACCGCGAGCTTGACCAGATTTCCATGCGCACGCGATAATCGATAGCCTTGGCCCAAGAATCGGCAGTGAGAAAATCCCTTCTCTCGCTCACGCTCGTGCTCGGCTGCGTGTTCGTGGCCGCTGGCCAGCCACGCCAGACGGCTCCGCAGGTGGTGGCGCAATTGAAGCAGATCTTCCCGTCGGCGGTCGGCTTCTCGCCGAAGGAGGGAGACCCACGGCACTTCAAGGTCTTTGTTGGCTCGGGTGGGGGGCGTCAGGTGGGCGGGTATGCCTACTTCACAACGGAACTGGAACCCCTCGAACGGGGATACGACGGTCCAATCAAGGTACTGGTCGGCATGGATACCACAGGAATCATCGCCGGAGTTATTGTCGTCGAGAACCACGAACCGTACGGCAGTTTTTCTGTCGAAACGCCGCAGTTCGCAGAGCAGTTCAGGGGTAAGAGTATCAGAGACAAGTTCCGGGTCGGAAAGGACATCGATGCGGTGTCCCGTGCCACGATCTCGATCGCCAGTGCGTCGCGGGCCGTGCGGAACGCCTCGCGACGCATGGCGCGGCAAATGCTCACCCCGGACGCGGTGCAGTGATTCGCCCGGCGGGCGGCTTCGCACTGGTAGCGATCCTGCTCTTCTGTGTCTCGGCCTCGCTCAACGCTCGCCTAGAGCAACCCGAACCGAAGGCCGGCGCGGAGGCCGCTGCACCAGCCAGCGACGACGGGTGGAACTTCGACGACGAAACCGAGGACGCCGCTCCGAAGTGGAGCGAAACGCTTCGCCCACAGCTCCTGGACATTGGGCTCTTCGCAGCATTCCTAGCCCTCGCGATCACCAGCTTCTTCCGCAAGAGCGTCACGCTCAAGTACGTCACCTTCGCTGCGTCTATCGCCTTCCTGGGCATTACCCGCAGCCAGCTCTACTCGGTGGTCAACATCTTCGGACTGCTCACCTGGAACCTCCCGATCTTCGAGCACAGCATCTTCTGGTACCTCTTCGCCAGCTTCACACTGGCTTCCACTGTGATCTGGGGACGTCTCTACTGCGGCCGGATCTGCGCCTTCGGCGCGCTCACGCAGTTGATGGACACGGTGGTGCCAGCAAAGTTGCGAGTGGCGGTGCCTGAACGGATCGAACGCAATGCCGCCTACATCAAGTACGTCCTGCTCGCGTTCGTCATCGTCTACTACTTCGCGACTCGCGACATCCTGATCTATCGCTACGTCGAGCCCTTCTGGATGTTCAGCGGGCAGGGCACAGTGATCATGTGGTCGGGCCTCGCGGTGCTATTGCTCGCGACGGTGTTCGTGCGAAACCTCTACTGCCGGTTTCTATGTCCGGTCGGCGCATTCCTCGCCGTCATCGCACAGGCCACGACGATCTTCCGCATCAAGCGATGGGCCGAATGCAAGACCTGCAAGATCTGCGAGAAGACGTGCGAGTGGGGCGCTATCCGTGGCCCAGTGATCGTCAAGAGCGAGTGCGTGCGCTGTGACGATTGCGAGCGTCTCTACATGGACCAGCAGAAGTGCGTCCACTGGATCGTCATCCGGCGGAAGAGCGAGGTCCTCGCACGCCACGCTGCAGGCACGACATAGTCATCCGCGCCTTCGAGGCCAGCGACGTCACTTGGCATCTCGTGGTTAAAATCCCGCTGCATTCGACGAACGGCGCATCGTCGCGCCTTGTGCGCGGGGCGCCTCGATCGTCTCGGTGCGACGCGGGATTTTAACCACGGGCTGCTAGGCCGACAAGCACGCACCACGGCCATCAGGGCGCATCGGTCGGGTTTGCGATGAGCGTCACGCGGTTCTTCAACCCGGTTGATACGAGCACTTCGTTCCGGTCGCTGACGATGACCGCCTCCACTTCTGGGAGACGCTCCACCAGCGCCATGCCGTCGCGCGCACCAAGTACGAAGACACCCTTGGCAAGCGCATCGGCGATCGCCGCGCGCGGCGTGACGAGCGTCACGCTGCGGCACCCGCGCGCCGGCTGCCCGACCGAGAGGTCCAGAATGTGATGGTACCGGCGCCCGTTCTTCATGAAGGCACGCTCGTAGTCACCGGATGTACTGAAGGTTCCGTTCGACAACTCGACTGTGGCGAAGCCGCGATCCGCCGGCCCGCGCGGATCGCGAATGCCGAGCCGCCACGGCCTATCACCTCGCACCCCTCCGACGTACATGTCGCCGCCGGCCTGAATCATGAAGTCCGACAGTCCTCGCCGCCGCAGGATCGCGGCCGCCCGATCGACCCCGAAGCCCTTGCCGATGCCGCCCAGGTGGACGCGCATGCCCTTGCGCCTGAGAAACGCCGTGCCGGCACCCTCATCGATGTCGAGCAGCCTGTAATCCACGAGCGGCAGGCGCTCCCGGACAAGCCGCACGTCAGGGATGACGTTGTCCTGATCGTGGTCAAACTTCCACAGGTCGGTGAGCGCCCCGAAGGTCACGTCGAATCCCCCGTCCGTCCAGTCGCTCACCTCGCGCGCGATGCGCAGCACGTCGCGCGTCTCGCGGGACACTGGCACCGGATGGTCACCCGCGGCTGCGTTGAGGCGCAGCACGTCGCTCCCCTCCCGCCAGACGCTCATCAGGTTCTCCAGGCGTTCGAAGTCGGCGAACACCTCGTCGAATGCCGAGATCGCCACCGCCTCGTCAGGTGTCCATGCGGTGAGGCTCAGGTCCGCGCCCATAGCGGGGCGCGTGCGTTCCACGAGCTGGGCGGTCGGCGCAGGGGGCGGAGCCGTTGACGGCGAGCCGCAGCCGGAAGCGAGGAGACTCAGAATGGCTACTGAGCCACGGAGCAACCGGCGCCAGAAAGGGAAGATGAGGCCGCGCAACACGTCAAATGTACCCGAGGCCGTGCGGCGGCGCAGCCCTCCAAGGCGAATCGATCGCACCGGCCAGCGCTGCGATCGCGGCCGGCGAACCCCGGCGGCCATAATAGGTTGAACGTGACCGACCCGCTCGCCCTGCAGGCCACCATCGCACAGTACTGGGGATATACCACCTTCCGCCCGCTCCAGCAGGAGGCGATGGAAGCAGTGCTCACCGGGCGCGACTCGGTCGTCGTGCTGCCGACCGGAGGCGGAAAGTCGCTGTGCTTCCAAGCCCCCGCCCTCGTCCGGCCCGGTCTGGCGCTGGTCGTATCGCCCCTCATCTCACTGATGAAGGACCAGGTGGACACCCTCATCGGCAACGGCGTACCCGCCGCGCTCTACAACAGTTCGCTCGCGGGCGATGAGAAGTCGGCGGTCCTCTCATCGCTGCGTCAGGGACACTACCGGCTGTTGTACGTGTCCCCGGAGCGGCTGGTCGGCGACGGCAGCGCGCGGTTCCTCTCGATGCTAGCATCGCTCAACGTGAGCTTCGTGGCAGTGGACGAGGCACACTGCATCAGCCAGTGGGGCCACGACTTCCGGCCGGAGTACCGGCAATTGGGGCAACTCCGCCAACTGCTTCCTGGCGTCAGCGTGCACGCCTTCACGGCCACGGCCACCGCGCGCGTCCGGAAGGACATCGCCGCGCAGCTGGCCCTGGACTCGCCAGTCGAGCTGGTTGGCAGTTTCGATCGACCGAACCTCCTATACCGCGTGCTTCCCAGAGCCACCCTGAAGAAGCAGCTGCTCGACCTGCTGCACCGCCACCGAGAGGAGGCCGGAATCATCTACTGCACCTCACGCCGCGAGGTCGATGCGCTCTCCTTCTGGCTCACAGGCTCTGGGGTGCCGGCGGTGCCGTATCACGCCGGCCTGTCCGACGCGGAGCGGAAGCGCAACCAGGACGCGTTCCTCACCGAACGGGTGCAGGTCGTCGTCGCCACGGTGGCCTTCGGCATGGGCATCGACCGTTCGAACGTGCGCTTTGTCGTGCATGCCGGGGCGCCCCGCTCCCCGGAGCACTACCAACAGGAATCAGGTCGCGCGGGTCGTGACGGCCTCGAAGCCGAGTGCCTGCTGATCTATTCGTCCGCCGACTTCGTGCGGTGGCGTCAGATGCTCGAACAAAACGGTGAATTGACGGACGCCAGCCGCACGCTCCTCCGGCAGATGGAACGCTACGCCTCTGGCGTCGGCTGCCGCCATCGCCATCTGGCCGAGTACTTCGGCGACCGCTACGAGGAGGCCAGCTGCGGTGCCTGCGACTACTGCCTTGACGAGTTGGAGACGGCAGCCGAGCCAGCGGCGCTGGCCCGCAAGATTCTCTCCTGCGTGGTGAGAGTCGGCCAGCGGTTCGGAGCCACACACGTGGCGAACGTGCTTCGCGGCCACGCGAGCGACCAGGTGCTCGCTCGCGGGCATGGCGCCCTCAGCACGTTCGGCTTGCTGCCCGAGGCACCCGTAGCCGAGGTGCGCGGCTACATCGAGCAGTTGCTCGGCATCGGACTGCTTCAGCAGACCGATGACGAGTACTCTGTTCTGGCGTTGACGCCTGCTGGGCTGGCACTACTTCGGGACGAAACGAGCCATCCCGGACTCACCCTCGCGAAGCAGCGACGCCCCACGAAGGGTCGGGCGCCGTCGAAATCACGTGTCGAGGCGGATGGTTGGCAGGACGTGGACCGGGAGCTGTTCGAGAGACTCAGGGGCGTTCGGCTCGAGATCGCACGGTCGCGCGGCGTGCCGCCCTATGTGATCTTCCACGACGCGACGCTACGCGAAATGGCGCGGTTGCGGCCCTCGACGATCGACGCGCTCTTGCAGGTAAAGGGCGTGGGTGCCCGCAAAGCGGATGAACTTGGCGATGCGATACTCGCGGCGATCCGCGAGCACGTCACGGCCTAGCAACCAGTCGCATAGACGCGGCACTGGAGAACCATGGCGAGTCTGATCGAAGCGATCACAATCAAGCGAAAGATGTTTATTGAGATGGACGACGTGCCGTATCACTGCATCGACGTCGACGTGTCGAAGCCGACGGCGCGGGGAGGGCAGACGCTCGTTCGCATCAAGATGCGTAATCTGCTGACACAGAGTGTCTTCGATCGGACCTTCAAAGCGGGAGACAAGTTAAAGGAACCCGACCTCGTGCTCGTGGAGGCGACGTTTCTCTACACCGACGGGGACGGATACCACTTCATGGATCAGGACAGCTTTGAGACGCTCACTCTCGGGGCGGACACGTTGGGTGAGGACCGGCTACTGCTTTCGGACAACCTGGTCGTGCAGGTGCGCAAGTTCAACGGCAACCCCATCGGCGTGCAATTCCCGCCCCACGTCGAACTGGTGGTGACCTACACGGAGCCCGGGGTGCGCGGTGACACCGCGAGCGGCGGTGCCACCAAGGCCGCCACGCTGGCGTCCGGCCTCGAAGTGCGCGTCCCCATGTTCATCAAGGAGGGCGAGAAGGTGAAGGTTCACACCGAGACACGAGAGTTCGCGGGGCGGGCGTAGCAGCCTCGCCAGAATCTTTCGGACTCGAGCCAAGCCGCTCACCCCAGGTCCTGCCGCCGGGTTTCCCCGCCTGGCATCGCCCGCCCGATCACGGCCTCACTTGTGCCGGCTTCGAGCGTGAGGTTCGTCAGGCGCGCATGTCGTAGCAAAGCAGGCGTGGCCCGGTCACACGGGTCACATCTCGCGTGTTCTGCGTGACGTAGAGCAGTCCGCGACTGAGCACTGGTAGCCCCCACGACTCTCGCGCCGGAAAGAGCCACGTACGCGCGATTTGCCGGTAGCCTTTCGGACTCAGATCCAGCCACAGCAGGTGCCCGAGTTCCCCGAGGCAAAGGAAACGCCCGTCCACGTGAAGCAGCGAGCCACGGTAGGTGCCGACGATCTGCGGTCGGCCGTCGAGCGAATCGGTCCACTCTGGCGTCTCACGCCACACCACCTTCCCGGTCGCCGCATCCAGGCAGGCCAGGTTAGCGTCGGGCTCATTGCGGCCCTCGAACCCGTAGAGGTATCCGTCGTGGTATATCGCCGTGCTGAAGTGCAGGCCAAACTCGCGCGTGGTCCAGAGCACCTCGTGACTGAAGTCAGGACGTATTTGCAAGAGAGCGCTGCCGGCGCGATAGCTCGCCGAGATGAAGACCTTGTCGTCAAAGACGACCGGACACGACGCGTTGACTGACTCGTACGTGCGGCTGCGCCACGGAAACGAGAAGTCCACGTGTCCAGTTTCTGGATCGATTGACATGAGGCCGCCGGTAGGCGGCGTCGACTCGCCACCCGCGAACACGAACACGCGCCGCTTTCCGTGCACGACGGCCGGCACCGGAGACGCGTAGCTCGGGCCCCATTCCGTCCCGGCTCGCCAGACCTCGTGCCCGGTCACCTTGTCGCAGGCCATCACCGACGGACCACCCGGCGCGCCGACGTTCACGATGAGCAGCCCCTCCTCGATGAGCGGCGTGGACGCGATGCCGAAAAAGTCCTGCTGGGCCTTGTACTCGACCCGCAAGTCACGCGACCAGACCACCGCCCCAGACGCGAGCCGCAAGCAGTGCAAGAGACCTTCCGCGCTCATGACGTACACGAAGTCGCCATCGATGACCGGGCTCGCGCGGGGACCGTTGTTGTAGCCGTATCGGTCCTCGAATTCGGTGTTATAGCGGAACTGCCACCGGCTGTCGCCCCGCTCCGCGTGCAAGCACTCCACCACCTCTTCGTCTCGCATGCGATGGAGAAACACGAGCGTATCGCCCGCGACGGCTGGAGTGGCGTACCCCGTGCCCTTGGGATACTCCCAGAGAAGCGCAGGCGGCAGCGTGCGGCGCAGTTGCGTTTCAGGCGAGGTGGCGTTGTGCGACGGTCCAAGGAACGATGTCCAGTCGCTCGTCACCGCACCAGGCTTGAGCGGCTTCGGCGGGCCGCCGGGGCCGGCTCGTCTAAGGACGGCGGCGGGAAATCCGCCCGCGGCCAGAGCGTTTACACCGAGGGCCCGCAACAAGGCGCGGCGCGAGACGGTCGTCATCTGGCGCAGTGTATCAATGCCCGTGGCGCCGGTGTTTCGATCATGCCGGGCGTGCCTTGCCCATGGGCGTTCCCAGCAAGAGACGGTTCTTCGGCGTGATTGCGACGGGGATCCGCTGTGTCCACACACGGTAGCCGCGCTGCCGGAGACGCACGGCTCGCATCACGTCGATCTCGAGAGCGCCGTCGAGCCAGCCGGACAGCGACCCGTTGTCGTCCCCGTCAAGGTCGTGGCAGCAGGGGAGAACCGCAACGCGGGCACCCACCGCGCTCGCCCGGTCCAGCACCTGGTCCGTCAGGCCGCCACAGGCGTGACTCGACACGACGAGGTCGGTAGGTGCCACCGTCACGGTGCCAATCGCGGCCGTAACGATCCGCACACGGCCCGCCAATCGCGGCCAGGTAGCCACCAGCACGGCCTGCAGCTTCGTGCCGGAGGGCGGCGGCGCCAGATCGACCACCAGGGCATCGGGCGAGGAGTCGTCGAGAATCAGCAGTATGTGTGCCAGTAGCCCGTGCCCGCCACCCATGTCCACCACGCGCCCGCCCCGAAACAATCGGCGAACCCGTCGAGCCGTCTCCCATGCCTCGTACAACTCCTTTCGCGGCAGGCAGCCGGCGTGGCAAACTGCACGCGCGATCTTGTGGAACAGGAGGGGACCCGGGAACCGATCGAGGTCCCGGTCGGTGAGACGAACGTGGGACGAGTGCGAGAAGGTCACTATCAGCCCGTGGTGGAAATCCGGAGTCTCGACGCCGGGTGCATTGTAGGCATTCTCCTCGACGAGCGCTCGACGGCAGCGGGACCGACAGCCTGTCTGCCGTCCAGCCCCGATAGAAAGATTTAGGTCCCGGAGAGTTGGCACACTGGCCCGGACTTCCGGCGTAGTACGATGCCTACAGTGGTGCCTCTTCTTCGGAGTCTCACGATCGTCCTGACTGCGGCGCTCGCAGTCGCTCCGCTTGCGCCGCCCGCCCACGTCCACGGACTGACGGCCGAGGATGGGCAGCGCGAGTCGTTGACCCATCGGCACGCGGCATCCCACCACCACCACGACGGGCATCCGGGTCACGAACAGGCCACCTTCAACGAAGACGATAGCGTCGGCGTGACGCTCGACGCAGTGTTCTTGATCCAGAGCACCTACGCCGACACGACTCCGGGGTCAGCAGTCGCGGCCCTGGAGCACAAACCGATCCTGCAGACTCGGGCCAGCCGCTCGAAATGGGTCGAGCGGCTGATTCACGGTCCTCCGCCGCCACGAAATGCCAGTCGTGCGCCGCCCTCCACGCACTTCCTGTAGGCGCGGTCACCGACCGCCGTTCCGGTACTCGTGTGTTCAGAAGGAGCTGTATGCGAATGCGCTCATGGTGTGTCGTCGTCGCACTCGTCTCTTCGTGCGTGCCAGCAACGGCTCAAACCGTTCTGTCCGAAGAGGACGTCCTGTCGCGGCTATCGGAGAACAGCCCCCGCGTGAGGGCGATTCGCTCGGCCGTCGACGTGGCCCGCGCCAGGGTACTTAGTGTCGGTCGATGGCCGAATCCACGCCTAGCCGTCAGCCGAGAAGCCTCTGCCGGCGTCACCGAAACGATGACAACTATTTTGCAGCCATTACCGGTCACCGGGCTGCGAGCGCTCGAACGGGAGGCCGCTGCTGAACTCGCTGAGGCGGCAGATGGCCGCGCCGACGAGAAGTATCAGCGGGCCCGAGCGGACGTGCGCCAGTCCTACACCCTGCTGGCCGCCAATCAGGCTCGTGAGCGGGAACTCGCCAGGAGCCGCGACCAACTACAGGAACTCGTCGACATTCTCGCGGCACGCGAGGCGGCCGGAGACACGGCGGGCTTCGATCGGCTGCGCGCGGAGCGTGAACTGCTCCTTGTCGACGCCGATCGCCTGACAGCGGCGGCGGAACGCTTGCAGGCGCAGGGAGAGTTGGCCGGCTTCTTCGAGGGGCCGACAGATTCTTCTACGCTCGTCGTCGCCGACCTCCTCCCGGGCCGGGCCGCGATCCCGGATGCCTCGGCGCTTGTGGAGCGCGGCGAGAACACCCGCGGCGAACTGCGGGCGCTGGAGCGCGAGCGAGAGTCCGCGCGCCTGTCGATAGGGGCCGCACGGCGGCGACGCGTACCCGAGCCAGAACTGCTGGTCGGCACGAAGTCGTCAACCACGAGCGGCGGCGGCGTAGGGAGCGTCATCAGCGTCCAGGCAGTCATACCGCTTTTCGACCGCGGGCGACCGGAACGTGCCCTCGCCGAGGCGCGCTCGAGGCAGCTGGAGGCGGAGATCCACGCGTTTCGAGTGACACTCGGTTCAACGATCGTCGCACTGCGAGCCGCCTCGACGGAGCGGCGAGGCGCCGCTGACCGGTATCGAGCGGCATCGAAGAACGCCGCCGAGCTCGAGCGTATCGCGCGGATCAGCTACGAAGCCGGCGAGCGGGGAATCCTCGATCTCCTCGACGTCTACCGGACTGGTACGGAAGTCCGCCTGCGCCTGGCGTCCCTGGATGCTGCGGCGCGCCGAGCAGAAATCGAGTTGGAGTTCGTGAGCGGATGGGAGATGCCGTAATGGCCATGCGAACGAGCGTCACGATTGCGGCGGTAGTCGGCTGTCTCCTGACGGGCTGCACGCGTCAGGTCGAGGAAGAGCCCGTGGAGCCCACGGCCCTGGTTGTCACGAGCTGGACCGACATGACAGAGCTGTTCATGGAACATCCGCCCTTCGTCGCCGGCGAGATCATCCGATTCGCGGTACACCTGACTGACCTGACTGACTTCAGCGCGGTCAACGCGGGCCGGCCCAGCATCGAGCTGACGCCTGAGTCCGGCGGCCCGTCGGTGGTCCTTCCCGGTTCGGAACCGCTCCGCCCCGGCGCCTTCCGAGTGGAAGGCACCCTGCCGCCAGCCGGCCAATACCGATGGGCCCTCATCGTCGATGCGCCAGGTCTCGCCGACCGCCATGACCTCGGCACGACCACGGTGTTCGCCGACGAGCCGGCCGCCGACGCCGACGCCGACGCCCGGCCCGACGACGATCCGGAGGCCATCTCGTACCTCAAGGAACAGCAATGGACCAGCGTGTTCGCCGCGGACACCGTACGCGAGGCCGAGTTTCGGTCCACAGTTCGGGTGCCGGCGACGATTCAACCCCTAACCGGCGGCGAAGCGATCGTCGCCGCACCGTCGGCTGGGCGCTTCGCCGCGGACACGCTGGTCTCGATCGGCGCGGTCGTTGAGGCAGGCCAGTCTCTCGGACGACTGGAGCCGCGGCTCACGACGGTCGACAATCGCGCGACGATCGAGGCGGCAGTCACGGAGGCCCGGGCGGACCTCGAAACGGCCCAGGCCGAATCGAGAAGGGCTGAGCGGCTCCTGGCGGACCGAGCCGTGCCGGCGCGCCGGGTCGATGAGGCGCGACGAGCGGTCCACGTTGCGGACACGAGAGCGCGCGCCATCGAGACTCGTCTTGCGCAACACGAGCAGAGCCTTCGAACGGGTGGCGCCGGTAACAGCTTCGTCCTTCGGGCTCCAATCGGCGGACGAGTGACGGAAGTGTCCGCGACCCTCGGCGCCTCGTACGAAGAGGGCGCCCCGCTCTTCCGGATCGTTCGAACAGACACCGTGGAACTCCAGGTGCTCGTCCCGGCCGCCGACGCGCCGTCTACCCGAGATGTCGAGAGCGCGGCGCTGGAGCTTCCAGGCTGGCCGGAGCCGCTCCTGCTCGAGACACATCACAGACGCGACTCTGGTGTCATTGATCCGAAGACACGCGCACTCACCGTCCAGTTTGAGGTGGACAATCCCGGTGGACAACTGCTCATCGGACAGACGGGCACGGCTGTGCTCTACGCCAGCGAGACGCGCCGCGTTCCGGCCGTACCGAAGAGCGCGGTGCTGATGGAGGCGGGCCGACCCTACGTCTTCGTCCAACTGGGGGGCGAGCTCTTCGCCCGCCGGCGCGTCGTGGTATCCGCACGGGAGGGAGACCTAGCCGGACTCGAGAGCGGCGTCCAGATAGGCGACCGCGTCGTCGTTCGGGGCGCCTACGACGTACAACTCGCCTCCGCGGCGACCGGTCTGCCGGCCGAAGGCCACGTCCATTGAGGCGGCCATGAAACGGATCATTCAGTGGTCGATTGACCATCATTGGGTCGTCATCGGACTGTCAGTCCTGCTCTTCCTGGCAGGCGCGTGGACGGCCCGGGAGATGCCGATAGACGTCTTCCCGGACCTTACGGCCCCGACCGTGACGATCCTCACCGAGGGCCGCGGCATGGCTCCGGAAGAACTGGAGTCGCTCGTCACGCTCCCGCTCGAAAGCGCCATCAACGGCGCCTCCGGCGTCCGCCGCGTGCGGTCGGCCACGGCAGTCGGCATTGCCGTGGTCTGGGTGGAATTCGACTGGGGTACCGATATCTTCAGGGCGCGTCAGCTCGTGTCCGAGAAGTTGACGCTCGTCAACGGCGCCCTGCCTCCCCAGGTTGAGCGGCCGATTCTCGCACCGATCTCGTCAATTATGGGCGAAATTCTCTTCTTTGCCATCTCGTCGGAAACCAGAGATGCCCTGACCGTCCGTACACTGGCGGACACCACAATCCGCCGCCGGCTCCTCGCCGTGCCTGGCATCTCGCAGGTCACACCGATCGGGGGCGAAAAGCGACAGTTCCAGGTCGTTGCAGACCCCGAGCGCCTTCGGGCCAACGACGTGTCGTTGAACGAGTTGCTCTCGGCTGTGCGGGCGGCCAGCGAGAACACCTCCGCCGGGATCTACACGGAGGGCGCTCAGGAGTACGTACTCGAAGCGCTCGGGCGCGCGCACACTCCCCAAGAGATCGGCGACACGGTCGTCGCCCTGCGAGGCAATCGGCCGGTACTGGTTCGTGACGTCGCCAACGTTGCCGAGGGCCCCGCGCTCAAGCGCGGCGAGGGATCGCGAAACGGCAAGCCGGCAGTCATCGTCGGAGTGCAAAAGCAGCCGGATGCGAACACACTGGAGGTCACAGCTCGCCTCGACCTAGCGCTCGACGCGCTGCAGCAGGAGCTCCCGGCAGGCATCACGATCGACCGGCAGATCTTCCGGCAGGCAGACTTCATCGACGTCGCCGTGGACAACGTCGTCGCCGCGCTGCGGGATGGCGGCATCCTTGTGGTCATCGTGGTGCTGTTGTTCCTGGCGAATCTTCGTGCGGCAGCCATCACGCTGACGGCGATGCCGCTGTCACTCGCGGCCGCTGTCCTGACGCTTCGCGCGTTCGATGCCGGCATCAACACGATGACATTGGGCGGCATGGCCATCGCGATCGGCGCGCTGGTCGATGACGCGATCATCGACGTCGAGAACGTGGTCCGTCGTCTCCGCGAAAATCACGCTCGGCCGGAGGACCATCGACTGCCGTCCGCCGTCGTCGTGCGGGAGGCCACGCTCGAGATCCGCACATCGATCGTCTTCGCGACTTTCATCATCGTCCTCGTGTTCCTGCCAGTCTTCGGTCTCGCCGGCATCGAAGGGCGACTCCTCGCCCCCCTAGCGTTCGCCTACATCGTGGCGCTGCTCGCCTCGTTGCTGGTGGCGATGCTCGTGACCCCCGCTCTCTGTTTCGTCTTTCTGCCCGATGCCGCATCCATCCGGCACGGCCGTGATGGGTGGCTCACGCGCGTGCTGAAGGCTGGGTACGCGCGCGTGCTGCCGTCCGTCCTCGACCACCCGAACGCCGTGATCGCCAGCGCCATCGTGCTCTTTGCCGGGGCGGCGGTCGTGCTGACGGGGGCGGGAAGGGCCTTCCTCCCGGAGTTTCACGAGGGCAGTCTCACGGTGCAAGCCAACACGCTGCCGGGCACGTCGCTCGCGACATCGGACGCCATCGGCAAGCGAATCGAGGAGATCTTGCTGTCCCATCCAGAGGTGGTCGCCACCGCTCGACGCACGGGGCGCGCCGAGTTCGACGAGCACGTCCAGGGCGTTGAGGCCGCCGAGATCGACGTGGGTCTACGCGACACCGGGCGCCCACGTGCTGACCTTCTTGCCGATCTGCGTCGGCAGTTCTCGACGCTGCCCGGCACCAACGTGACGATCGGCCAGCCGATTAGTCATCGGATCGATCACATGTTGTCCGGCACCCGGGCCAACATCGCCGTCAAGGTGTTTGGCGACGACCTCGGCACACTTCGGCGGCTGGGCGAAAGCGTGCGTGACGCGATGAGCGGAGTACCCGGGGTAGCCGACCTTGCACTCGAACAGCAGATGGATGTCCCCTTCGTCCGATTCGTCATGAACCGCGCCGCCATGGCTCAGTACGGGCTCCGAGTGGGCGACGTCGCCGAGGCTATCGAGACGAGCTTGGCCGGGGCCACCGTGGGCCGCATTTTCGATCGAGGCACGGCATTCGACCTGGTCGTGAAGCTCGATGCATCGACCAGCCTGGACTTCGATCGAATCGGCGACCTGCCGATCGACGTGCCGACTGGCGGCCGGGTGCCAGTACGCCTGCTGGCCGACGTCCGGCGTGAGCAGGGACCAAACATGGTGCTGCGGGAGAACGTGCAGCGCAGGATCGTTGTCTCGTCCAACGTCGCCGGCCGCGATCTCGGAAGCGTCGTGGAGGACATCAAGAGGGCCGTGACGCAGTCCGTCTCAATGCCCGCTGGCTATCGGGTGGAGTACGGCGGCCAGTTCGAGAGCGAGCAGAGCGCGTCGCAGCGCCTGCTGGCTCTCGGGGCGCTCGTCGTCGCAGGGCTGTTCATTCTGCTGGTGCTGGCCTTCGGCCGCGCACGCGATGCGCTGCTGGTGATGGTCAATCTCCCGCTGGCGCTCATTGGAGGGGTGGCAGGCGTCTTTCTCTCTGGCGGAGTGTTGAACGTCGCGACATTGATCGGCTTCATCACGCTATTCGGGATCGCGACGAGAAACGGCATCATGCTGGTCTCGCACGTTCGACACCTGCTGCTCGCCGAGGGCATGACCAATCACCGCGAGGCTGTCGAACGCGGCGCACGCGAACGTCTCGCCCCGATTCTGATGACCGCGGTGGGCACGGCTCTGGCGCTCGTCCCGCTGGCGATTGGCGGAGATCAGTCCGGCAGTGAAATCCAGACGCCGATGGCCATCGTGATTCTCTGTGGCCTCGTGACCTCGACGCTGTTGAACATGACCGTCGTGCCGACTCTGTACCTCCGATACGGACAGGGTGGGTCTGACTAGACGCGGGTAACTTGGTCGCACCTCGCGCACTCAGCCAGGAAGGCCGGCGAGGGTCAGCCCATCCGGATCCGGACCAGACGTTCTCCAGCCGGACTTGACGCGCTGAAGAGGTACGCTAGAGGCACGAGATGAGTTCTTTGCCTCGGATCGACGGTTCCACCGTGCTACGTGCTCCGGCCTTCGCCACGACGCGATTGCCTGGCGCCATGATGGCGCTCGACCCTGCGGCACCCAACTGGGTGACGACGGACGACCGCGGCATTCGCCTGCTGGCGCTACTCGACGGCAAGACACCACTGAGGGACGTGGTGTCCAGCTACGCCGCCGACGCCCACCTGGACGTGGCGATCGCCTGGCTGCACGTCGAAACGTTCGTCCAGGACGCACTGCGCCAGAAGTTCATCTCGACAGACGGCGCAGTGCCGGTGCCCTACCTAGGTCGGGCGATGTATCTGCAGACGGACCGTCTTCGCGAACTATGGCTGCACGTCAACGACTTCTGCAACCTGTCATGCGAGCACTGTCTCGTCTCATCCGGGCCCGACCTCGAGCAGGGCCTGCCCACGCCCCGCCTCATCGACGCCATTGATCAGGCGGTCGCGCTCGGCGTCGAGCGTTTCTTCCTCACGGGCGGTGAGCCACTCGCCAGGCCGGATGCGTTAGAGCTGGCTCAGCGCATCATCGTGGATCACCAGCGTGACCTGGTCGTAATGACGAATGGCACGCTGTTCAACGAGGCGCGGCTCGGCCGGCTCAAGTCATTCGCCGAGGGCGGCTTGCTCCGCGTGCAAATCAGTCTCGACGGCGCCCGACCGTCGACCAATGACGCGATTCGTGGCAAGGGCACATTCAAACGCATCGTCTCCGGCATTCGCGCCGCCGTCGGCGCCGGGCTCCGGCCGACGCTCACGATGACGCTGCTTCGGCACAACCTGGAGGATGTCGAGTCGTTCATCCGACTCGCCGCGTCGCTCGGTGTGCACAACGTGCATCTGCTGTGGCCGCACAACCGGGGTCGAGTGCTCACCGGCCCCTTTGCGAACCTGCCGCCGGCCGACATGATCCTGGCCGCAGTCCGTCGTGGACGAAGCGTCGCCTCCGAATTGGACATGACCATTGACAACGTCGAGGAGTTTCGCCTGCGGCTCGACGGCAAGGCCGGCGTCAAGAACGACCTAGCGAGCGCCGGCTGGGGCAGTCTGTGCGTCTATACAGACGGCGGTGTCTATCCA
>Ga0302135_10000092_pt1 | contig 49095 bp, 73 predicted proteins | sample CBN3_surface_MG_FD_203119 | JGI IMG/M metagenome (GOLD analysis project Ga0302135, IMG submission 203119) | Marine microbial communities from Western Arctic Ocean, Canada - CBN3_32.1 | ecosystem: Environmental > Aquatic > Marine > Oceanic | place: Canada: Western Arctic Ocean | collected...
CTGTCGCGCAATACAGCAATTTCGACTTCCGAAATGCGGGTCCGTCCGTTCAGCGAGTCAAGCCTTTTAATTACTGACTCGATTGCTCCCATGACAGCAGCATGACGTTCGTCCGCAAGTCGTTGATCGTTTTCCATTTTTATGCCGGCACGGACACCGAGGCTGCAATCATCGTAGCGTAGAGATTATCTGATCTTTCCTGCGTGATATCTCCAATCGATGCCGCATAATCGAGCATCTGTTTGACACGAGGGTCCTCGGTCAGGAACGGGTCAGAAGCTGATTCAAATAAGCCCACACCCCACGCCATCGTCGAGTCTGTTTGTGGTCCTAATAATTTGACGTATTCATCAGGAGTAAGCATGGAAATGAAATCAGATTTACGTATACGAAGCACCATGACCGGCGCTGGCGGTGCGGACCACGTATTGTCGACTTGATTGTATGTGCCGCCCAACTTCGCTTCTGGCACGTCTGTCACATCGACAAACAGATACGTGTTGTCGGGCGCTATCGGACCAGTCGGCCCGTCTCCGTTCCACTCAGCGTAGGCGATGTAGTCTGACTTTTTGGTTTGTAATTGTCGCATAGCCTCACTCTAGTAATATTCGACTACTTGGTATGGCATACTGTTTAAGTAACTAGCACCCAGATAGCGAGTAATGGTCACCGTCGTGGCGTTAGTCAGGTAAATTTTTGTCCACAAGACGTGGTCCTCACTATTCCAGCTAAACGTCATCCCGCCATATGCGATGAACGATTTGGATGTATCAACGGACGTGATCGTGGCCGTCGCGGTTGTCGCGGTTCCCGAGAAAGTAATAGTCCCGCGCTGTATGCTCTTGATGGTAGATGTGGCGTATGACACGATTCCCCCTCCTTAAATTATGTGCCAGTTCGTGCCGTCGCAGACCATTGACAACGACGTGTAACGTGCGCTGATCGTTTGTGTCGTGGCACCGTCAATCGTTTCCGAGGCATTCGCGTCGATCGTGATCGTGCCCGTGCTGACATTTTTGACCTGGATGACGTTTCCGCTGTTTCCCGAGGCGGCGTAGAGTGTCACGGTAAACGTCCCCGTGCAGAGGACGACGACGTTTGATCCATCTCCTGTCGCGACCGTGTACGTGCCTGTTTTTGCCAGCACATCCAAGCCGCCACCGGCCGCTGCCGCGCTGGCCCACACGGTCCCGTTCGACGTGAGGACGTTACCAGACGTGCCCGGCGCGGCGAACGTGACGTCGCTCGTTCCTGCTCCCAAGAGCAGACTATTCGCCGTGAGTGTCGCCACGCCCGTACCGCCCTGAGCGACTGAGATATTCGGGGTGCGGCCTAGCTGCGTCGCGCTACTCGCCACGATGACATCACCGGTGGCTTGACTGGCGATCGCGACGGCACCGGCATTAATTGCGATCTCGTTTCCAACGCCTACATTCCAGATAGCTGCCGTAATTAAGGTGCCGGTGGTGCGAGTTGAGGGGGCGCTGTAAGCCATAGTTCTTTCTCAGAAACCAAGCAGCGTGGTGGTTCCAATTTCCGACATGCCTGCCGTGCCCAACAGCCAGACCCCGGTCGACGGAGCAAGCGCCCACGTCACGGATATTTGGTTTTTGGCTGAAAGGCTTAGAGAGATCGCGTTGATGTAATAGTCAGCGTCAAGGCCCGATACCGTTTCCTCGATCGTCACCTTGTCGCTAATCTCACGCGCCAGCGCATAACCCATTAGGGTCGCGGAGGCGTTCGCCTCAAACGTCACCTCACGCAGTGACGTCAGAGGATCTTTGTATACCGATGCAAAATATGATGCCGCTTCCTGCCCGACTGTCAACGTGTCCTCATATGGCATATTATAAGAGAGCGTATTAATGCCGTAAAGGGTCTGGCTGTCTGTGTCCTGGCTCGTACTGATCGTTGCGTCGAACGTATAGATCCCTTTTCCGCGTAGACGCAAAAATGTAATGTATCCGTCTGATGCAGAACCGTTCACGATGGTCAACTTCGCGCTGTTTCCACCGAACACCGGCGTGACTGAAAACGATGCGGTCAGGTTTGAACCAGATCCGTCCGCTGCCGTGTTCATCGTATAGTCTGTTGTGGCGACAGGCGTGACCATGCCGGTGCCGCCGACACGCGATGCTTGCTGAGACGGGTCTGTGTATGCTGCATCGATCGTTAGCGTGCCGCCGGAAGGCACGGTCGTGTTGGCGTTCGACAACTGATACAGCACCGTCGTTGGATTGGCGTCGACTTTCCGTGGATACGTGGTGACGTTTACACGGTTGAGCAGATCCTTCATACTGCGGTTTGCCGTCATCTCGATCATGTCGTTGTCGAGCGTGGCCGACACCGCCGCCGTTTGCCTAGCGTTCCGCCCCTCAAATACAAGCGTTCCGCCTTGCGTCGTATCACCTTTGACGTAGATATAACCGACCTCGCTTACCGCGATCGTCTGGAACGCAGAAAGTACGGTCGTGTTTTCATCCTGCACATTATCGAGCGCGTAGGCGAAGGTCGATGAACCAGTGCCGATCGATGTGGCAGGCGCAGGTCGTGCGAGTTCTTCGTAAACGGCCTCGAAAACTTCATCGCTACGCTTGTCTATTTGTAACGCAACTTGAGACAGTAGGCTGCTGGCAGCATCGTCCATATAGTCGACCGCGATGCACTGCGTGACACGATCACGCTTGACTCCACCAACAGGCTCGATACTACTGAGAATCCCCCGCCATTTGTAGTACGTTGTGCCTCCGTATGTGATCGCGAGCCTGACCCCAATCCCCAACTCGAACCCAGCCTTACAATTCGAGTTGTTCGGCGAATACAGACCAAGCAGACCGGCAGAGTTTGAGGCTGAGTTGTCAAGCTCGAACGTCATTGTGCCGGTCGAGGCCACGCGATTCGATGGCCCAGATCCAGAGATGCCGTATATCAGATCCAGTCCGTTTGTGATAACGACATCCGTAATCGAGGTCCATACCGCACCGACATAAGTAGATTCTCCGATCTCAGAAAACCCCACTTCTCCCAGCAACCAGCCCGAACCGGCTAATTGCATTTGGAGATCGACGCTTGTAACCTCTGCGGACATATTATGCCTTCAACTGCATCGCGTCTCGTACTGAGATCGCGACAAGAACTGGCAATTGTCTGGATGCTGCGGCCTGCTGTCTACGCATCGATCGCAACTCTGCAATGACGTCTGCGTTACTCAAGCTGCCGCCGTTGTTAAGTCGTCCAATCGCCGCCGTGCCAAGGCTGCTCGCTGCGCGTGTTGTCAACACGGCCTCGCCCGGCGTCAACATCGCAGGCACTGAATCGGTCCCCTGTGCGTAACCTCTGACCATCCCGCCGTGCGCTAATCTTTGTATGCCCGTTCGTGTCACCATGCCGCCAAGCGCACCACCTGGCATATCAAACGGATTGTCTGGAACAGAGCCGTGCGTGAAGTTAACCCGTGCGTTTATATTAATGTCAGGTATGTGAAACGAATCAAGTTCGTTCTGTATATTCTCCGCTGCCGCTTTCGCTTGCCGCTCGGCTTCCCGTGCTGCTTCTGGCAGTTCTGCACCCAGCACGACGGCAATCCGTTCAAGCACCGCCAGTACACGCTCTTCTATACTGCGATGCGTCTCGCCGACAATGCCAGCCGTCTCGGCCTGATCGAGTAATAGCTGAGTGCCTTCATCGACGGCATAACCGAAGTCTTTTTGCATTTCCCATATCGTCTGCAACGACGGCGACATCATCATCAAGGCGGTGTTCCCCTCCGCGCCTTGATCAACGAGCGTCTTGAACGTCGAAGAGATCTGACCAGTCAAGCCCAAGAACATCTCTTGGTCGAGGATGCCAGCATTGTGCAAGCCCTTCATGGCCGAGTTCAATCCTTCGACTGCCTCAAGCGCAGGGCCAGCGATCTCATTACTAGCGAGGTCAACCATCTCGGTCAAGCCCGTGAACGCGGCGCTCCCCTCGAAGCCGGTAGCGACGAGTTGTTGTTTGAAGCCATCCACGAGTGGGCCGATCTCTTTGATGGCCTCGGTGGTACTCATGCCCTGATTGAGTAGTTCAAGGAACGATGCCGTGATAGCCGAACCCATCGCCGTAGCCGCTTGCTGCGAAGCAAGCTGTGTACTCGCAATGATTGAGTTCTGCGTGAGGATTTCATCCGTGAGTAGCGCCATCTTGTCCCGCATGGCTTCCATCTCATTAGATCCCTCGTCGAAGCCACGACGAACACTGACGGCATAGTCCACCTGCAACGCCGTCAGTTCTTTGGACTTCTTGCCCACCAACGCGATTGCCGGAGCGCCAGCGTTGACAAAGGTGGTCAAGCCCCCAACAGCCGACATTGTTTGCGCCGTTACGAACTTGGATATTTCCGCTGATTCCGTGCCGAACCGTTCATTCAGTTCGATGATTTCAAGCAGTCCCTTGGAGATTAGTCCGGTGGCTGATGTCCCAGCTTCAGCCATTTTCCCGAACATCTCATCCACAACTTTACCGGCCTGCGCTACGCTTAACTGGCGCGTCTCGATCATCGAGAATGCATCGTGCGTTAGTCGAAGAGCTTGTCGTATGTTGCCGGTATCGATCGTCGGAAACAGCTTAGTCGCATTCAAAACCGTCGCGGCGATGTTGCTTATCCGCTCCGACTTCATCGTCTGCATGATCGAATCGGCGACCTCTTCTGACACCAGAAGGCCGTAACCTCTGGCTAGTGTTTTCACCTTGTCTAATGCACCGCCACTAAACAGACCCGAAAATGCTTGCACGAGCGGTCCAGCGAGTGAACCAACCACCGCGCCAATCGGACCCGCCATTGATCCCAATTGACCGACCATCGTGCTGATGTGTTTACCGATTTCAGCTCCAGCCAACACAGCCATGCCCTTAGCTGCCTCGACAATGCCGCCGCCGCGAGTAAATGCGTCAACGAGTATTCCAGTGGTCGCGTCTCCGATCCGTTTGAATGCGTCGGACCACGTATTCTCAACACCGTCAGCAGTTCGTTGCGCGTCCTTCGCTATATCGCGATAGGCGTTCCGCGTATGCTCGGCGTAGTTACTGGGATCGGCTTCCATTGCCGACCACGTCGCGTGGGCGATACGGGCCGTTTCCTGTAACGATTTTTTACTATTTGACACTAGTGCCGCATTGTTGAGTCGAAGCGCCTGCACGGACGCCTCTGAGCCGTCACGCACGGCCTGTTCAGCTAATGCTCGTATGCCAGACGATGTGTATGTCGTTCTGGTAATCTCGTCGAGTTTATCCTTCTCGTTCCTGCGTATTGCCTCAAGCGATCGATCCAGATCCGTAGCGGTCAAGTCAAATGCTCTATCTGTATTGTCCCGTAGAACGTCGAGGTATACCGCGCTCCCAGACAGGATCTTATTGGTCCTCTCCTCGACGCCATCAGACACTTCCTCCATGAGTCTGATTTGTGCGGCTACAATGTTCTCCTCGTGCTTGATTGACTCGTCGGCTAATTTCTTCATCGCCTTTGAGCCCTTATCTACGGATTCCACCTGCGCCTGCGTCAGACGTGGATACGCATCGGCAATTAACGCAATGCTTGCACCATGCTCCAGATTCGTCTTGATCATTTTTCGATCTTCGGCGTTCACTGTCGCAAGCGTGTCCTTGTAGTCGAGCGCATACGTAGATAGTTCCTTCAGTGCTTCGGCGACTTCCTCGGTCGCAATCGACGCAATGTCAGACGTCTTGGCGAGTCGTTCCGTGCCTGCATTCATCTCTGCAAGCGCCTTGGCCGGTGACGTGGACGGAAACTCGTCGACCGTATTAACTAACCCTTTCATCGCCGTGTCTGCACCAGCCGTGACCGATTTCATCAAACCGAGCGATTCAATCGAACGCGCAGACACCTCATTGACCCCGGCCATTGCCTCTCCGACATCGTACGTTACCTTTGCCAGGTATACAAAGGCACCGGCAACGGCAATTATTCCAGCCGCCCATGCCACACCAGTAAAAAGAGCGGCAGCAGATCCTGCAAGCGCAATCAGTGATACTAATCCACCTGCCAGAACACTTACGGCGAGCGCCAGTGGGCCGAGCGCCGCAACCAATGCGAGCGCACCGATAACCATTTTCTTGGTATTAGGTTCTAAATCTGAGAACGATTTAGCCCATTCAGCAATAACAGGTGTTAATTTCTTGGCCCCCTCAACAAGCTCTATCAGGGTTGGTATCAACGCTGTTCCGAGTTCGATGCCCACGTCCATGACGTTGTTCTTCAGGATTGTCAACTGTGACGCGACGGTCGCATAGCGTGTTTCGGCCTCTTTTGTAAGAGCGATGTTTTCACTCCACGCATCACTTGCGAGGTCTAGTGACTTCGCGAAGTTCTCACTAGCACCTGCCGATCTAAGTAATGAGTCCCTCGTTCGTATATTCTCGAAACCCATTTTTTTGAGAACGTCGAAAATCTCCGAACCTTCATCGCCTATCTCGCCCAAGCCTTTCACGAATCTAGACATGGCCCCGGCTGCATCTTTCTCGAACAATTCTTGAAATGCACCAGTGGACATTTTTGCCGCAGCCGCGAATAGTTTCAGATTGTGATCACCTGTCGCAACAGACGAAGCGATCTCTATCATGACCTTGCTCATCGCGCTACCGCCAGCCTCGGCGTTTATACCGACAGAACTGAGCGCCGCAGCCATGCCCAAAATCTGCGCCTCCGTCATACCGATCTGTGCGCCAGCACCGGCAAGACGTAGACCCATCTCAACGATCTCGCCCTCAGTAGTGGCGAAATTATTACCAAGATCGACGATCGTAGACCCAAGTCTATCGAACTCCGTTTGCGACATGCCCGTGATATTCGCGAAACGAGCCAGTGCCGTCGCGGCATCGTCAGACGCCATGTTTGTTGTGACGCCAAGGTCTGCCATCGTGCGAGTGAAGCTCGCAATGTTCTTTGTCTCAATACCTAATTGACCAGCCGCTTCACCGATCCTGTTCAGTTCATTGACATTGATCGGGATCTCCTTCGCCATGTCACGAAACCCCTGCGAGAGTTTCTGAAATTCTTCCTCTGTCGCCTCAACGGTTTTCCTGACTCCGGTGAATGACGTCTCAAAGGAGATGGCTGATTTTAGCGAGACTGCCGCCAGTGCAACCAACGGCGCAGTTAATCCAACCGATAGCGCGATTCCGGCCTTCCTCGCGCTCGCTCCAAACGATTTCAGTTTGCCTTCTATACCCTTTGATGTCTTGCCGAATTTTTCAAGCGTGGCGTTCGCCTCCTTCAGCTTTCCCGACATCTCATCTCTGAGTTTTAGGACAGCCTCGATCTCGCCCACGCTAAAAGCCATGATTATTTACTTCCTCGACCTGCGCTCTGCTTCCTGTGCCTCTTCATTGATGATGTCAACAATTACTCTGAGTACATCTGACGGTGTTGCTTGCTCATCGTGCCATGACCACCCGGTCCATTTACATATCAGGATGTGGTGTCTGCACCAGTCGGACCACTCGTCGCTTTTTTTTCGACGTTCTCCTGCACATGCTCGTCAATGACGCGCTCAATTTCAGCGAACACCGATGGATGCATAGCGCGGAGCGCCGCCGCCATCGCCTTTGGCGTCTCTATGACCGCCACCTTGCCGTTCGCCGTTGGCACGTTCCAGTCGAGTAGGTATACGAGTATCTTGTTGAACGCCGCCGCCTCGAAATCAACATCGTATGCGACGGCAAAATCGTCGGTGCCTGCGCCGGTCGGTGACATGCGTTTTAGTGCGGACGTAGAGAGGCGCTTTTCTTCTCCGGCTGTCAACTGTTTACGTACAGTGATCCAACATTCGCCGTCGTCGAAGAGCGGGAGTGTAACTTCCTCTGGTGTGACAAACCATTGACGCATTGTGTCTCCTTATTTGATGAGGGGCGGACCTATTAGTTCGCCCGTGATCGTGTCGTCACCCGTGACCGTGACGTCCTTCCATATCCACTGTCTGTTGCCCATGACGAGTGACAGATCATGTGGAGATTCGAGAAACCAGTACTCGTCCCTCGATACGACAACCGCCTCAAGTGCATATGATGATTGCGGCTGATAACCCGACGCCGTAAGCGACCACTTCCCAATAGTGGCCGCACGTTGATAGCCGACACGGACCGCACCGCCCGTGCCAGCTATCTTCATCCGCGATCTCTAACTCGACGATGCCTGCTGGAGACAGGAAAAGCCGTTGAATTTTGCAGTTGTCTTGAGTAGTGCGCCGTATGAACCGCCGATCGGTAATGTCTCCAATGTCACGATGGCGAAATACGACGGATTGTCTACAGACGTGCAGGCGTTGATAGCGCGGAACTCCACACATGACGTGGTTCCGATGGCCGAATAGAGTTTCGATGTCGGCCCCGCTGTGCTTCTGTCATACATGAACGAGATGTCGAAACTGTAGTCCAGCACGCCGCCCTTGTGCTTTCTGTAATATCGACCCATCGTGGTCGCGTCGAGCGACTCCGATGCCACGTTCATGCTGATATCAGTAACGTATGCACTAAGGTCAGTGCCGTTGACCCAGAAATACGCATTTGTAAATACAAGCTCGTTTGCCATTTGTCTGTCTCCTGCTTACTCAAGCCCCATGTAGATAACTCCGTGTGCGGTTCCACCTGCGCCGTTGGTCGTAGATACAGTAATCACGGAACGGTAGAACGGCTGTGTCGTGCTAAGTGCTGTGCCTTTAATCGGTATTGCGAATGTCCCGTCTTTGCACGTCTGGGCAGAGAATGTGATTCGCGTCGTGCCGTTCGGATTCGCTGCGGCGTAACCGCTCGACGAATTAGCTGCGATGATTCCGCTGATCGTGCAGAGCGCCGTGGATAACGACGTGACATGGAATCCTGCATACAGATCCTTGTCCCCGCTTGAGCAGAATGCTCTTACCGTGCTGGCCGTTGGTGCCGTTGTCCAGCTTGCGGTAAGTTTATTGTCCAGAACAACCGCCTCGACCATTTTGGTGGCGCTCTGAGCGTCCACGTCGAATGTCAGCAACTGACCGAACGTGCCGCCGAGCATGTACTGCACGTTGATTGCACCGAACCCGAATGATCCGATCGTGCTACCAGCGGAAATGCCATCAAAAAATGCTGTGACGAGTGTGTCTCCTCCACCAACCGTGTCGTAGATGACTGGATCAACAAGACTAGAACCAAGATTCAGAAATCCCTTGGCCGCAATCGATGCGGTTTGGACGCCGCCCTTGTGTTTCCGATATCCAGATCCGAACGTCGACATATCGAGATTCTCTGACCCGACGTTGACGTTTAATTCATTGAACTGCGCCGAGAAATCATGCCCACCTATCAGCAGATGAGCGCATGTAAGGACGACGTTATCTGCCATAGATACTCCTGCTAGGTAGAGGTTGACGTGCTAAGTTTTTTTACAACATCGAAATTCATGATCAGTAATCTGCGACCGCTATCATCAAAACCGCTTGCTGTAGGAGAGTTGACGGCGCTGATATGCAGATATCGTGTCGAGTTGATCGTGGTATCGACCAGCCCGTCCATCGCTTGAAATACATTCTGAGCAAGCTGCCGAGCAGACTGGTATGAGTTCGATCGTGTCCAGACGGAGATACGAGGCAGTTCCAGCAACGCATTACCTGGACCAGCACCCATCGCATGTACAGGCTGTGCGCCTCCGGTTTCATACACCGCACAGGCTTTGTCTGGCGAGTCAGGCCATGTGCCAGCGAATAGATTAGTACCGGCAGTTAATCCCAAGCCGGACCCCGCGATGAGCGTCATCATGTCATCTAGGATCATTAACCTAAATCCTTATAATGCGCACTCATTCGCACCAATAGCTTTATCAGGAACTTCGGACGCAGTTCGTCGATGACCGATGAAAGATAGTGACTGCGACCGACCTTATGCCTCGCATTGACATCCTCGTGAACGAAAAGGGCATAATTGACGGCAGTATCACCATATCCCATGCGAACAGATATAGAATCCTTGGTCACCACAGGAGGTTTAACATTCCCGCTACGTTTCAAATCTCCAAGATCCACAGGCGTTCGCTTTTTCGATTCAGTCATCGCTTCTTCGGCCATGCCGTGAACCTGAGCAGCCATGCGCTCAGGTGTCGCCTTCAGTAAATGCAACAGGGCATTCCTGAGCTTATCCGTGCCGGTCATCGAATATTCTACAGATGGCATCGGTTAACCTAGGTAGAGCGTAGAGTGATGAGTGCCAGACTGATCAGGGATGCGTTTCGCTCCAAGAATGACTGGATGAATAGCGGAGTCCTCAGACGAATTCAACAGACTCGTCGATAGCGTAATCTGGTCAGTAGGCTGTGCAACGATAACCCCGGCCACGTAGACCGTTTGATTGCTAGTAACCTCAGTTCCCTGGAACGACGTGATTAGTTTCTGTTCACCAATAATCCTTGCTCTATATGTTTTTAGTGTGCCGAATGTCACATCACCGTAGCTGTCAACCGCACCGGCTACTTGGTAGCCGATAACGTCTGGCATCATGTGTATGTATGCGCTGATTGGTCTCAATACGTCACCCGCTGGTAGGGCCGTAGTAAGTCTTCGGCCTCGGATCTATAATTGCCAGCGGTCATGTACGAAACCGTGAGATCAGCGATTCCTTCGCTGTTAATACCTGCTGGATTACCACGCGCCCATTCAGCGGCCTTCATCAACACCGCCTGCTCTATGTCCATCGGCACGGTAGAGCCTGTGCTAGTGCTGTTCGGGAGTCCACCGCACGATGACCAAATCGGGGACGTTGCCGGATCTTGACCGGTTGGTCCGATGTATCCAGCCGTGTAACTCACCATCCACGGTTTGAGTTCGCTGTTCGCCACGATTGTGCGACCGAGGTAATACCTAACCCCAGCCGTCCATGCCCATCCCTGATCACGACTCAGCAATCCGGCATTTGAATCCTCCACCCGGTAATTCGTAGAGCAATACTCGGTGGCACTGGCAGTAGAGGTGGAATCAAACATCCGTAGAACAACACGCAAAGGCGTTCGTGCCAGCATGAGATTCAAACTGCTGTACCCGGCAAGCGTCTCGGTGTAGGTCTGCGCCAATAGCGGATACCCGATGAATGTCTCAGCCCATCGAGACGCACGCGCCACGAGCAATTGTTGATACGCATCATCGCCTGTCGAGGTTGTACCCATCGAAAGGCGCAGGTTTGCGCTCGTGCTGATGGCACCGTCCGTTGATGTGGCTGAGACACAAACACTGAGCATGTATTTATCTCGCTAGGATTGCAGCAACGGCACCACCCCGCCGCGAACACGTAATTCCATCACGTTTACATGATGGATGCATTCCTGGTACGCACCGTCGTACGTTTGAACCTGCGCGACCGCCTGTTCAAGTTTCACATTCGCTTCCGAAATACCGATGTCTATTAGTTCGCCAACGGTCTTGGATTGACCCGCCTCTACCGATTTTGCCTTTAGCTCGCGCAACGTCTGGATACCGCCGTTTAAGCCGTGCATGATTGGCACGAGTTTTTCCTTGGTGGCTTTCAGTTCTTCGACACGTTTTTGAATCTCAACCATGCCGATGATCCCAGTCTCAGGTGCTTTCTCGTAACCGTATCGATACGCCTGCTTTAGTAACGCAGACTGTGGAGGCAGAACGATGTTGATGCCTCGACCTTCCGCGATCCCTAGCCAGTACTCAACGCACGCCTTTTGCACCTCATACTCAGTGCCAACGATGAGATCAATGCCAAAGACACCGATGCTGTAATCACTGTAAGCATTACCGTCAGCGACCTTGATGTCGATGCAATCAATAGCCCACGCCAGCATGAACGATACAGTAGACGTAAAATAATCAATGCCGTGCTTCTCGATCAATCGCTCAACGGGATACCGCACCGATGTTGGTAAACCCTTCGGCGGACTCGACATGAACACTGGGATATTGCAACCCTTGATCCATCCCTCGTGATCGGTGCCGTCAACATTGTCATCCTCCCAGTTCAGGTGGATGTCATACCAGACATCCGCTCTCGGCATGTGCCGGTATAACTGATTTAGGCCTGCGATGATCCACTCTGGGTCATCCGTTGGTATGAGGTGACGCGAACTCGACGCAAACCCACAGATAGCAATCTTCTTCCTGTCGCCGATATCAACAAGACCATTCTTCCGATCAACGATCTTGAGATGTGCAGCAAGAGGGTGCTGTTCGTTATAGCCTTCAGCGCCCGGTGCTTGGTTTGCGAAATCTACATTTGAACTCATTGTTACTTATGCTCCAAAGGTGGCGCATCATTGCGCGAGCTTTGACCGTTTTTTCGTACGTATCGTTTAGCGATCTTCTTGACTGGAGGCTCATTGACGGCCTTCGGTATCATCAGATAGCCCACCCCACGGGCGATAATCTCTTCAGCTTCCCGATCGCTGAAATTCACAATGTCCCCTGGCGAGAAGACGACGGCACCCACTTGCATGGATGCCGCCATCAGAACACTCGGCATATTAGGTCGAGCAGCCAGTTGTAACGACGACACGGCCACGGACACGCGATCCGAGTTCCGTACTCTCAGTTCCGTCGACGTTGTAGTTTGTAAACGGCCCCTTGCCTGGGCTTCCGAAAATCAGCGAGGCTTGGACATTCAGCGGAGGAGTAGCGCAACCCGTTGTCAGAACGGTTGGAGCCACCACAACTCTGATGTACCGTTTAGCCGCTGCCAGTGCAAAGACTGGTGCCTCTCCGACATACCGAGCGTAGCCGGTGGAGGTTGTCATGCCTGGGGTCAGGCTACTGATAATCGTGAGCGGCAGCGCCACTAACGCACCATCAGCCGTGTACGAAGCACCACTAGCCACCGTCGATGTCGTGGTGATTACTAGCGGCCTATCGGTTACCCACTCACCGGTTGAGAGGTTAGTGAAATCAGCAGACGCCGTTGAGCTTGAATGCTGAAGACCGGCGGTGATCGCGTAGTATGTCAACTGCACCGTGGAAGCCGCAGAGGAATGCACCTCGGCCCGTGCATTGAGAGCCACCGCGACTGCGCTGTAATTGTCCTTCAGCCCAAGGCGGTCGACCATGAATCCGCCGAACCCGTTAAGGCCGATGTCAGTCGACAGGTTACCGGCGCAGGTACAAGTTCCTGCCGGTCCGCCGCAACTGATATACCCGCCAGCAGCAGTTGAATCGAACGCGGCTACGACTGTAATGTTGTCTAGATTTCTCGTGATCATGATTTTATAAATCCCCCTATATCTCGCTATAACTAATCAGGATTAGACGCCCCATCGAACGCCGGTCAGAACCGCAATCGCGTTCGGGTCACGCGCCACGAAATCATGCTCGGCAATCGCACGAACAACAAACTGATCCAGTGAGAATGACGCCACCACGGAACTCCCGTTGTGATAGGCCGCTTCAGTACTGACATCAATCGTTAGACGCTGTGAATCGCCCAGCGCCATATCGTCAAAATTGACTAGGTAGATTTCTGAACAGTCAGCATTCGCACCGACTGTCAGGTTGATGGGGATCGAGCTTGTCATCTTGAATGGGTAACCGTAGAACTTACCGGTCGACATTTCATCTCTATACGCGAACGCGCCGGTCGTGGTCTGCACCGTGTTCAGATACATATAGGTGCGTGGCGCGAAGAGCCATCCCCAGTTCCCGGCAGGGACGTTCGCATTCATCAATGCGAGCAGCAGCTTGCCCATGTCAGTCGCAGAGTTAGCCAACGACGCCGCAGCACCGGCGATAATGTTCGCAGGAGCAGCCCAATACCGCAGACCCTTGGGTGAACCGCCTGTGCCATCCCCTCGCAGGAATGCGGCATCTTCACTTACCGCCAATGCACGTACGATGTCGTCACGGACAACCGCGTCAGCCGATGGCGAACCGTAACGAATCAGGTCATTGCTGATGGCCGTGGTAACTGCCAGCTTCTTCCACGTCAGCACGTTCTCTGAGAGCGTCGGAGTGCTGTTTGGCGCATTGACGTTTTCACCGATGTAACCGCCAGTCACACCAGTGGCGACCTTTGGTAGATGGAACGTGCCAGTAGGCATCGGGTAAACACGCGGACCGGACGCCCGCACAACCGTCCGAGCGCGACGAGCTTCCATTACATCAGTGGAAAACTCTTCAGGAACCAGATAACCACCGTCAGGACCAATGCTTGCCGCCATTGCCTTCTGACGACTGTCTACCATCGCCTCAGCGAGATCCTTATTGCCCCAATCATCGAGGTTCTTAATCACGCCGTCGAAACCGCTGCCGTCTTTGCGTGACAACGCGATCGCACGAACGATCCGGCCAGTTGGCGACCCCGTGGTTTTATTGGAATCAGTCTCGCTCTTCTTCTCTGGCGACATGGCGCTAAAGAGCTTGGCCTGAAAATCAGAACTCTCAGATCGCAAACCGCCTACGGCCTTCTCAATGCGCTCATTGATACCGTCAAGAACATTGTCCAATCCCTCGGCCTTGAGCAGTCCCTTAACCTCACCACTGATCAATTCCGCAAGCTGCGATTTCGTTACCTCTTGTGCCATTTCGTTTCTCCTGTTATGTGCTAATAACGGCAGCATTCGGCGCAACAGCTACCTGTAACGCCTGCAAAATGCCGAGAGTGTGTCTCATAACGACAGCCATCGTCTCGGCAGTCGGTTGCCACGTTCCATTCGCTAGTTGATCCTCTAGATGCGCCCTCCGGTTCGCGACATTGCGTCGAAGTTTGCCTGGCGTATCCATCAATGCACCCGACCACGCGCAAGATTGATTGCCCGGTTAAATGATTCCATCGCTGGTCCTGTAATAGAAGACTTGACGGCATCGTTAATAACAGACCTCAGCACGTCCGCATCGATTGTGAACATGGGTTCAACTACGACATCATCAACAATGCTCATCACTGTGTTGTCGAGAGCCACTGTCGAGTCATCGGTCGCAGCCGATTTCTGAGGTGTGTCTGTGTCTACTATTCGGTAAGACATGCCCTCATGTCCGCCATCGTCACCTAGGGCATGAGCCGATGAATCAACCATCTCGATCAACCCGTGCAATTGATGCATGAGCAAGCACAGATTTCCTGATAGTTCTGTTTGTTTCACTGGGTCGGCAAGCATCTCAGGCGTAACCGTCGAGAGGATACTTTCAGTGGCCGTGACAACCGGGTGCATCTGTGCGAGAACGCCCTGCATGACGCCAACGACCGCCGATGACATCACTGAATCGATAGCGTCATCGCCTGGATCGTTAACGTCTGGTTCGTTAACTTCCTCGACCTCATCTCCCACTAACCCCGAGACATCGATCACAATGTCTTTCGGCATCGTAGGGTCTGATCCTGTTTCCTGATCAGGTTCACCAATCATGTCCGGCGTAGGTGGTACCGATGGCGTAGGTTCAGGACCGGTTGCAGGATCTTGCACTGGCACTGCTTTTTCTTCGTCGGCCATCAATAGCACCTCTGCGTGTTCGTCGATCAAGCCAAGCGCCTTGAGCGATCGCACTGCCTCTGGATTCATTGGAATGGCGCAGAGTGACAGTTCGAGAAGTTCCCATTTCTCAATGTCGTTTCCCGTGCCGTTTTTCAGGGACGTAATAGGCTTAAACCCGATGCTAGTGGCGCGGACCACGCCTTGCTGCCATGCGTTTTTGATACGGTCAGCGAACGGATCACCTTCCAGCCATTTCCATTCGGCTTTGACGCCCTGACCTGGAATGACTTCCAGACCGGTCACCGATCCAATGGGCACTGAAGCGTATCCATCGGACCCGCCATGCGCCCACATTAAGACTGGAGATTTCAGGAAATTACCGAACTCGCCACCCTCTGGCATGACACGATCGCCCTCACGGTCAGGGTTGACCGTGGAGATCATGCATGTCGCAAGTTCAGTGGATGCTTGGAGCGTAGCTCCGGTAACGGTCTGGTATATGTATTTCATAGCCCCCATGTGAGAGGACTATGACAGAGAAGGTAGGCACCGTGAAGAGACTACCGCGAGCGGTGCGACAGGAACATATCTATTCCTCCGGCTTACCGTATTCTCTGGCTGCTTGTATGGATATCCGCATTTTTCCGCTTGGTAGGAAGTGCGGGAGAAGTGCGCCTTTTGCGATGTCCCTGTAAATCGTAGACCGATTAACCTTCCAATACGCTGCGATATCCGAGATGGTCACATACGGCTCCGCGTGCGTGTCGAGGTCTAGAATCTCCATTAAAATACTGACGTCTGATCAGGGAAATGCGTGCCGATGAGCGCCTGTTCCATCTTATTGAGCGCGGCGTCCAGTTCGTCATCAGTGACGCATTCTTCTTTAAGGCATGTGAATCTCAGCATCATATTCTCGTTGTCTGATTCCTCAGACAGCGGATTCATGTCGTCCCCACAGATGACGCATTTAGAGATAATAGACAGCAGCTTTCTGACCGCCTCACGATCTGGTGGCGCGATCACGTTAAGGCATTCCTGTAACATCCTGTCGTGATTGCTGACCCTTCTCCGCATGACACGCATCATGGGTAACATGATGAGCCACGCCGGGTGCCTGATTAGTCTATCGACAAATGGATCAATCTTGATCATTGCGTGCCTCCTGGCAATGCCGCCTGTAGTGCCGCATGGTAGGCGTCATTCACAGCACGACCTTCCGGCGTCCTCGCATATCCCCATTGCTCCATTAGATTATCAACACGCATTTCGCACCACAATTTCTCATTGTCGTATTCCATGCCGTAGCTGTGCGGGTGTTCCATGAACGTGGACTCCCTTGGTATCACAACCTCGATGCCACGCCCTGCGGCGTAGGCGCTCCACCATAATACGTTCGGGCGCTCCATTAACCACTCACGCGGAGATCCAAATTCCATGCCCAGTAATGCGATTTTTGTAAACCCTTCGTCGATTGCAAGCGCGATCTGATACGCGAACGTACAGGCCCACCACGCGCCCACCCCCATCTCTTGCTGTAATCTCTCCCGTGGAAACTCAACCGCGTTCGGCATCGGCCCGTACTCTCGCGCCTTCGCAAGATCGGCCACGTAGAGCGGCACCGGACATTTATTCATCCAGATAAGATCGTCAGACGGCTGCGCGTGCATCTCGTGAATCTCGAACCAGCGGTCGGCTCGTAGAATACCGGTCAAGCCCTCGTATACATTCGCGTGATAATAGCCGTTGTTCAGACCCCATATCTCCCACTCTGGATTCGCCTGGAACATCTTAACGCCCTCGCTCGTTGGACCAAACGCCATGATCACCACGCCGGGGCGTTTCGGCGCGCAGACAACGCGACCGTCGACGATCGAGGTCTTAGCGTTGTGTTCAGATAGCGTGATGCCGTCAATGATGTTTCCGACTCGTTCGAGTTCTTCTGGTGTCATTGGCTCAAACCCCTAGATATCGTTTTTAAGTAGATCGTAATAGTAATCAACGACGGAATCGATAGACTCTCCAGCAGCAATACGCGCCAGAGCTTCTTCTACTTGAGTTTCGGACATATCACGCCGCACCAATTCAACGCCTTCGCTTGGCTGCACCCAGTATTTCTCAGCCTGCTCTATTGGTCTAACTTTTTCTGGCATTACTGAACCATCTCCACATTACTCAACCATCTCTACCTGAATTACTCTCATTACAACGGACTCATTCTCTTCCTCGACAAAGGCACGAATGACAGTTTTTATTTCCTTGCGCCCAACAACACGATATTTTGCTCCGTGCGGCAAGAGGAACTCATATTCACTTTTGACCTCACTTATCTGTTTGATATACAACCCCTTCGCAGGTCTGATCTCGAACACCGTGCCTTGGCCTAACTCAGCGAAAATGTGAGCAACTGAAGGTTCAAGCGACGTGGACTGAAACCCGTTAAGCTGGAACACTTCGCCTTCCTTATAATCATCCCAAGACCTATCGGCCATCCCTCTCCATACAAGATCGGGTGGAGGTGGATCGGGAGATTTAAGAATAGATGTATTTATTTTTCGCGCATCTGCTATTTCCCATTCGTCAAACTGCCCGGCCAAGGGTTTTTTTAATGCCCGAGGATTAGCAATAAGTTGATTATTTATAGAAAGGTAACTGAGGTCTGTATATTCACGTATTGCGGTTTTTTCAGTGAGGGTTAGATCCTTTATATAGGCATCGTAATGCTTATCAACATCCTTTACATACTGATCACCTCTGAGTCTAGTAACGTCATCGTCTATCGGCCACGGCCTACGTTTCTCTTCGATCTGTTTCTTTATTGCCGACTTACTTACCGTGACTTCAACTGGCACGGCGTCTGCGGTACTCGCTGCGATCTCTGGAATACTTGGCGGTAACGCTGCGGCGATAGGTGGCGCACCACTAGATGGAACACGATTCGCTGGCTGTTTTCCTGTTACTTTCCCAAACGTGATACCTAACGTGCAACGGCACATCGGATGCGCGGGTGGAGCAAACGCAAGACCAGACTCGATGTCTATGTAGGAATAGACCGTGCCGCCGAGTTCGGCACATATAGGACAGATACGGTCATCATACGCCGCCAACCATTCGACATTAGTAGCTTTGGGGTCCAGTAGTTTTTGATCGACAGCTTGACGCCATGACTCAATCAATCCCTCGTTGGAGGCTTTAGCGATCTCCGTTCGTGCGATATTGTTTGACCGGTATTTTAATAGTTTAGTCTCATACTTCTTGGTCATTCGAGCCACCTGATCGGCTTTACGGCCTTCTCCGATCAGTCTTTCTCGAAACCTAAACACAGCCGTGCCTTGGCGTTCCGTCAGGCCGACCATCTCCTTGATAACCTTGGCTGTATCTCGACTTGGAATACCAAGATCGAAGGCGCTACCAATGACCTGCCTGATCCCTTGGCGTGTTGAATCGCCTATCTCGACGATTAACTTTTCCTGGCTTGCACGCGCCCACGCCTGAGCGCGTGGGTTCTTCATGTTGAAACTTGACTTGATGCCGAACTGGTTACTCAGCCCTTGCGATCCGATTTCACCAGCCATACCAAATGCCTTGACTGGGATCTTGGCGGATGACTCAAGCATCCTCCCCCAATACCTATCGTTCATAGCCACAGACGAGAGAACGCGATCGTTTTGTTCGATGGATTGGGTCAGCAACTTCATGTCGATGTTGCTTTTCATCTCATCGACAGCACGCAAGAATGAATTCCTCATTTGAGGTTCAATCTTGTCTGCCATCGCGATGATTTTCGCTGTTCGCGCAGCCTTCGCCCATCGCGGTTCTATACGCCGCCTCGCTGCAATGATCGCGTGGTGCATGACCTTATTCTTCCGCCGCCGTAATCTCTTCCTCCTCCGGTAGTTCTACGCCTTCATCAACTGATGGTTCGTCAGTGACGAGCGTCTCCTCCGCTTCGGTCGGACCGAGATCTTGATCGCTAGGCACGATCAAATCGTCCAAATGGACAGGCGTTACAGTCGGCTGAACGAATAGCACGTCATCGAACGCTTCTAGGTCTGCCCGACCCATAATCGCTCTCCACTCGTTCGCCTGTAAGGCCCACGGTGCAGCCATCGCGGCCTTGAGTTCAAATTCCTTGTCCTCCATGACCGGTGTCACATAGTCAACGATGATTCGATCGTCATACTCCGGCATTAACAATTCTTGGAACATGCTGCGCCGCATCTCAAGACGAGGAACCAATACGTCCTTCGCATAGATGAGATCGCTGCCCTCGATCGTGGCTCGGTTACTGTTATTCAAGATGCCGAGTTTCTCAGGAGGCATACCCCACACCTGAAGGATAATGTCCCGCTCCTGCATTCTAACCTCGGTTAACATCATGTCTTTGAGGTTCTTTTGGAACTCATGGACACCCACCTCGCGGGACATGAAATGCGGCTTACTGCTGCGCCAATATCCCTGCAAACGATTTAACCAATCTTGCTCAAATCGCTTTGTCTCTGTCTGGTTCATCTCCCCGCGATCGCCCTTGGGATAGATAAGAAAATCCGGCTGTGCGCGATTGAAGAATACTTGCCGTGTTGTCTTTGCCGCATACTCATCGATCTCGGCTTCGTCTGCAATGGCCTGCCCTAGACCGATGCCTCTGCCGTAAGGTTGCGCCGGATTCGGGTCAGACATCCAGAGAATTTCAGATGCCGGGATATCCTCGTGCCACCCACGGTAGTTCATGCGGTAATACGGCCACGAAGGCGTCGGCGTTGAATTCACCCACGGTGGAGGAATGGGCCAGAGTTCTACGACCGCGCCGAGCTTGTTCCGGCCCTTTAACATGAACGTCTCACCGACCAAATCCATGTGGAGTGATTCGATCCGGCGCAGCGCCACGCCTGTATGGAATCCGTTGCCTCTCGTCATAATGTCGAGGAACGGATGGTCGGTTACCTCCTCAAGCTCTCCAGACGCTGCGCGTTCCCTGATCAATGTCTTGCGTAGTTCATACCCTGCACGTTGCATCTTACGATCTCGGTACGCACGCTCTTCTGGTGCTTTTCGCGTGACGTAGAGACGCCATTCCACGGCAGACATACTACTAGCCACTCGACCAGCGCAGGCACGCAACCACGGCATCGTGGCGTAGCTATCAAGGATGCCGAATGCTCCGCGCTCTGGCGGATCGCCCTGACGTCCTGGGTATATGTTGTTGAGAATGGAATCGAGATTGACTGAGGATTCAGGTTTGCCATTCACTAAGGCTTTCGCGCTCATAGAGAACAGGGACCAGCGATCTTTAAGTGACAATGTAGGCATAGGCTCTTCCTGCGATCTTTGTGGTGGAGGCCAACGGACTTGCACCGTTTGTAACCTGCGCCGTGTTCGAGCCAATGACAACTCGACGGCGAGTTAAGCCCCCAGTGTTAGCGCGGGAACCAATGGCCGGTATCCATTGCATCAATGGCTGCGGCTTCGGCTGCGGCAAGAGCAGATTCATGATCCAGTGGTTCGGCATCGCCGCCCCATATCCGTAGCGTGTTCCGGCCAAGGGCGTGCCATGATGACACGGCCAAGGCTAACGCGCAGACGGCATCGTCGTGCAATCCAGAGGGTGCAGTATAGCGCACTCCGGTCCGTGTGTATTCAAACTCGAACGCCTGTAACTCGTTAACGATCACACCCTCTGGGAACGTAATCTGACGCTGCTGGATCGCGACAGCCAAACCTTCCATGATTTGTTGCTTACTGCTGCTGCTAAATTTAAAACCCTCGTATCGTGCGCCCTGCTCCCTGCCACGTTTCTGGAGAGATTCAAGGACCGGGTCGCCGACGCCAGTCGAATCGACAAGTGATGGCGTTTGATCTGTCAATCCTATAATGCGACCGATCGTATCTTCCCACGGACCCTGCCATCTTTCACACGCACAGACGTTTCCGTTTTCATCCAATGCAATAGCCACCGTCCAGTCGCTCGACTTTGCCAGATCGATGCCCCAGACCACCGCAGGGCCGGAACTGAGCGGACCGACGCACCGGTCTATTGCATCCATCCCAAAAGGATTAGCTGCATCGTCTGACGGTTCGGCAAGGTAGAGTTCTCTAAAAACAGCGGCAGGTAATTGTCTCTCGGCGTCCTTAATTTCATCCTGAGTGATCACCTTCGCATTGGCTGCATCATGCGCGGTTATCCGTGCGTAGTGCATTCCCTGTTCACCCGACTCGGCACGTCGCGCCATGCGATACGCCCAATTTTTCCTACCCTTAACATTGCCTATGATCCTGATCGGTCCCCTCGTTGCCGTAAGCGTGGAGCGAACGGCAATCCATGCATCCTCTTTGCAGCGTGTGGCCTCATCGATTACTGCCGCATAGACATCCTCGCCGTAGAGCGAGTCTGCGTGGTCAGCACCCTTGAACCAGATAACCGCACCGTTGCTCAGTGTGAGCGTGAGTTCGGATAAATTTAGCGTGTAAAGGCTGCGTGGCATGAATTTACGCAGGCGCTTAAATGCGATCTTAGCCTGATCACGGATCGGCGCAATCCACCAGAAGTTCTGACCCTCCTTGCCTCGCAAGGCTTGCTCGGTTAGCCAGACAATGCAACCAACCGTTTTTCCTGATTTCGTCGACGCTTCAATCAGTCCGTATCGCTCTTCACAAAAGATGGCTTCCTGCTGCTTGGGATACAAGGCTGGTCGTGTATAGGCGTGATCCTTGATAACAGACGGCACTATACTGACACCCTGTCTTCAAGTGTATATATTCCTGATAGATTTCTGTAAAGCCCTGCGTGATCTAATCCATACCCGACAACAAATTCGTCCGGTATCTCGAAACCTAAATAGTCGATTGTTTGGCTGTGAAGATTAGGCTTCGACAGCAATGCCGCCACTCGAACTGAACGAGCGCCTGCTGATACAACCAACCTCCTTGCGGTCTGGATCGTTAATCCAGTATCCACTATGTCTTCAACTATGATTACGTCTTCGTCAATACATGACAATTTTTCACCGTTGGTGATTTCTACATTCCTAGATGAAATTACGTTGTCGCCATAACTTGACAAAGATATAAACCTTACCCTTACCTGCACGTTGCGAGATATCTGCCTAATAAGGTCTGATACAAATACAAAACTCCCATTCAATACGCCAACAACCGTAATGGTTTGGTCTGCATAATCAGATGAAATAGAGGCAGCAATAATTGATACTCTATTTTTTATTTTCCCGCTACTTATTAAAACGCCTTTAATGTTTTTTGACATTACGCTTCAATAACTTACTGGCCTTGGAGAGGTTTCGCTTCCCACGTATCAAGCGTGACCATGTGCGTGTCGCCATATTGACCCGGCTCTCGACGCTTCTGCACTGTCAAATTGATATAGCCGCGTTCATTGGTATTTCGTGCGATGAACTCGGTCAATTCGTTTGCGTTTATACCGATGCTTATCAGACTACTGCCGTTGTTGAATACTTTTTCTTTCGCATTACACTTTAGGTAAATCTTTTCAGTCATTGTCTTCCTCGTTTTCTCCAAGTGTTCCGATATCGAGCGTGAATTTTATTGGACCAGACACCTCGGCCCGTGTCGGTTCGTCGAGTCCAAGTAACTTAGCACGACGATCCATAATACGGACCTCGGTCGTGATGGCCTTCGTGTCGCCACGGTTTACATCAGCCGCTAGTCGTTGTGTCATGTGATCGAGTCGAATAAGCTCAAGTTCTCGCAGTCGTTCTGCCTTGTCTTTTTTAATGGCGTCCAATGACGCAATGGCGCTCTGCACGTCGCTGTAAGATGTCCCCTCGGTAACTTTACAATCCTTGGCAATAGCGCGGTAACTGAACCCAAGCATCCGCATGTCTAGGGCGCGTTGCTGTCTGACGGCCTTCACTGCCTCGTGCCCTTTTGGGCTTCCCATAATGTTTAATCCTCATTGTTTAATTACTAGCGTTCGCATAATTTTAAAAACTCCATACGTGTCTGGTGATGTTTTTTGAACTGTCCACGCATGACCGATGACACCATTACACCGTCAGACTTAATACCCCGCATTGACATACAGGTATGCACGCCCTTGGCGACGACGGTTACACTTGGGCTGTTTGTTATCTCCGATACTTCGTTTGCGATGTCATCAATAAGACGTTCCTGTAGTTGAAGGCGGTGAGCATACTTCTGGCATATTCGCGGAATTTTAGAAAGCCCTATCACGCGATCCTTTGTGATGTACCCGACTGATACATCGCACCAGAACGGCAGGAGATGATGTTCGCATAGTGACCATACACGAATTCCAGAGACGACCACCATTTGATCGACCGTTACAGTCTCGAACGTGGTATCAATCGTGCCAGCGTCGTAGTTGATAAACTCTTGCCAATATTTCGCAAACCGTCTAGGTGTATCTTGCAATCCAGGTCGGTCGATATCTTCCCCAATGGTTGAAATTAAATCCCTCGCAAGGCGTTCAAGCTTTTCATACTGCTCGTTTATTTCCATAGGTCAACGTATGAAGTCTCGTGGTGATGTGATAGTTGCGTGCAATTGCGGCCTCTGCTGTATTGCGGAGTGTCTCTTGCACCTTTACCGCGTCGATACCTTCCGGCATGATGTAAACCGGACTTAACTGATGCGTTTTTACAAGCGCGTCAATTTCATCAAAGTTCGAGACATCCTGTACGACAAACTTAAAACACCGTGCGGAGTGTTGATTAAAGGCATCGAGAACCGCAGGTTGATACCGATCTCGTTTTTCGTTACCACTGTTCCCCAGCTTTGGACTGACGTTGTATCGATCGACCTTCAGCAATGGGTCAGGCGCAATTGTGCCGGCAGTCTCCATCTCGGTCGTCCAGCCATGATCACGTAATCGATTAACAAGCGGTATAAGGCGCGTGGACTGCAACATTGGTTCACCTCCACTGATAACTAGGTGGCGAATAAGGTTGTTGCTTAGAGCGCAGATACGAGCCTCTACAGTCGCAATGTCGACCATGTGGACTTCTTTAGACTTGTCATACCGAGTCCAGTCCCATGAGAAAGGCGTATCGCACCATGAACACGCCAGATTGCAACCGGCCAACCTTAAAAAGATACACGGTGTTCCAATCGTTGGACCTTCACCTTGGAAGGTTGGGCCGAAGATTTCATTTACCGCGAGAATGTCGCTTGACATTTTCTCGTCTCCTCAACAGTACATCGCACAAGTTCGCAACCGGTTGTCTCTAGCTGACGCGGTGCCACCGTTTCGACTAGATACCTTGCCATGTTTTCGGCCGTTGGATTGAACGGCGTGACCACTATGTCGTCAGGGAAGTGACGTTGCAGGACTGACACGTCGGAATCGCCAGCATAGACAAGGAACCGATGATCCCATTCAGACTCTAGCCATTCACACAGAGAAGACTTAATGGCTGAGAAGTCAAGAACGCGGCCAAGGTTATCAACGCCGACATCAGATCGGATCGTGAAATGCACGCGGTAGTTATGGCCGTGTAGGTGTCTGCATTTGTTCTCGTGTCCCGTCACCTTGTGACCGGCACTGAAGTCGTGATACCTCGTTGCTGTGATCATGATAATGGGTCATTCGTGTTCATAAAGGAAAAGGCTTCAGCGCGTTCCGTACAAGCTCCGCATCGACCGCACGGTTCATCATCGCCAACATAGCACGTCCATGTGTCTGCGAAAGGAACATTAAGTTCGAGTCCTCGCTTGCAGATATCACCCTTTGTCCAAGTCAAGTACGGCGCAAGGAGTTTAAGGCGATGCCAGTCGCACAATTCAAAAGCGGAAGCCATCGCCTTGACGAACGGTTCACGGCAGTCAGGGTAGATGGCATGGTCGCCAGCATGTGCGCCATAGACAACTGCGTCCATCCTTCTCGCGATAGCGGCAGCACCAGCGATAGCAAGCATGATCATGTTTCGATTCGGGACGACCGTTTGCTTCATCGACGGTTCATCGTAGCGTCCTACTGGAACCGGAACAGAGGGGTCAGACTGCGAACTACCAGAGAGCAACGGAGCCACCGAAGATAGGTCAATCAGTTCCCACGGCACACCGGCTAACGCAGCGACCTTCTCTGCTGCCAATAGTTCCTTACCGTGTCTCTGCTTGTAATTAAAAGACATGGTAGAGACTTCGTGTCCCTGCGATAGAAGATCGTAGAGCAACGTCGAGGAATCCATCCCTCCCGAATAAATGAGTAGTGTCTTCATGCGATACCGTCCTGAGATGTATTCATCTGCCACCCGGCGTGCTTAATGTATCGCTGATATTTCACCCACTCTCGGAAATTGTGCTTCGCGGATTCTCTGGCTCTCATCTTCGTGCCCTCAGGCTTCGGTAGTTTCTGAATCGTCTTTCCATCGAAGTACACAATATGACCGGCACGATTTCCCATCGTCCAGCTCGTCGAGTCTACCGAATCAAAGCGTAATGAGAGCAGAGCATTCTTTGCAGATGGAGAGACACCGAGGCCATGCACTCTCGTATTGTTCTCATGCGCGATGTCGCACATCGGATTAAAGAACTTGCGTTCTGCGCGTCTTATTTCACCAGAAACAATCCCGCCGATAGCCACGTAGTCGTACTCCTTGACAATCTGTTTCCAGTTATCCAGGCCACGAGACTTATGCCACACCGGGATTGATCTCTTGCCCGTTCGCTGTTCAAGTAGGTCTCTAAGTTGATGCACTCGGTCGAGTCCTACCACCACGTCGATATCAAGTTCGAAAAAGAAGTCGATGTCATGTTCGATAATGAAGTCTGCATACCGCCGCACGTAGTCATCCCATTGCATCGAGGCGTTATCAATCGTTGACTTCACGCCCTGCGCCTTTTGCTCCATGAACGTGAACGCACCGGAATCGAGCATGAAGTTCCAGACCTTGTTGTCGATGTAGGGCAACATCCAGTCTTGCATGTAGTAGAACGACTCCAAAATATAGAGTCCCGGCTGCGTCAGTTCCTGACGACCGGGATCAACCGGATCAAATACATCCGAACGTTTTTCAGGATCGCCAAAGTACGACAGACGGGAGCTCGCTGGAAAAGTTGCATGTGGTGTCCCGATATAGAAATCCATGAGTTCCTTGACAACGAACGGCCTGCCAGCCAAACCAGCAAGATACAAATTCATGCCTTACTTCAGATCCAGAAGCTGAAGGAGAGCCTGCTCCGGTGACTTGCCATGCGACTCTAACGCCTTGAGAACGTCCCGGTGTTTATCTGGCGAAAACTTTAACACGAGCGACATCATTGCTTCCTTATTGGCGTCCTGATCAGGCTGGAAGAACTGGTCAAGGTCTACATCTTCAGTCCTGTCTAAAATAGATTGCAATTCCTCATCGTAAAAAAACGCTGACAGATCGACGTTGTTATTCACGTCCTCAAGGAGTTTACTGGCATCCCACTCGGCAAGTTCTGCGGTCCGGTTGTCATACAGCGCAAGTTCTAGTTTTTTAGTTTCAGATAACCCAGTCCTGCGTACCGCTACGAGTTCTGACCCATCAACATCAACGATTTTTAGGTCTGTGATACCAGCCTCGATCGCCGCAAGAAGAGTTGCATTTCCTGCCAGTACAGTATTTGTCTCGTCTATGACAATTGAACGTCCGGTTCCGACCTTCTGCAAGGAATCGACGATCATGTCGATATTTCTAGGCGTGTGCCTACGTCTATTTACAGGGTCACCAACCAAGTCGGAAACTTGATTAGTATGCGTGTCTTCTTTTTTTAAAGTCATGCCTTTTTGGTCGATCTTTTTTTGTCAGAACGAATATCGCTCAACCTGTCGCGCATATACTCCGCGACCACGGTCAACTCATCCGGTGTGTCAACACTCAGCTTAGGTCCGACCCACGGCTGATCGGCTTTCAATGTTTCAAATGTTAAATTCTTCCGCATCCACGAGGTGACATGCTCGCGGTCCGATCCCTTTGCCCGCGCACTGGCCTGCTGAAGTGCGGACAACGAGAATACCTCGGTATCCCATCCGTCAGGATATCCACTGAGTGTCGTGTCGTTGCTTGCGAAATCTATGCGTGGCGCGGACCTAAGAAACAGGTCAAGGGTTGAGCCTGCTACCGCCGGATCAAGTGCCGGGCAATCACCGGTCAGTCTGACGATCGTGTCTACGTCTCTTCCATTCGTGGCATCCATGAACCGAGACAGCACGTCGTGTTCGTCTCCAAGAACCGGGAACACACCAGCGTTACGGATTACCTGTTCCAACCTGACCTCACCACGAGGGATAGCGGCGACCACAAGATCGACGCCCGGTATTTCACGCGCCCGATTAAGCACATGCACGATCATTGGCTTACCGTTAATGTCAGCCAACACCTTGCCTGGAAAACGAGTAGAACCGAGTCGGGCCTGCACGATAGCTAGAACCATTGTTCCTCCTTGTAATTATGTAGATGGTTGTTCTACTTCAGTGAATCAATACCCCAGCCCCCGCTCAACCTTCCGCAATCGTTGCGCCTTAACGATCTTGATCGCCGCGCTACGCGCCTCCGCTAGGCTGACGAAACGAACGCTCCCCAATCCGATATCGCGACGGGTTCCCTGCACCATCGTGCGCAGCACCCAGCTTTTCGCGCCACTGGGTTTCACGTAAAGGTAGAGGCCATTGCCGTCAGCGATGCGACCGGGCGGATGTTTGGCTGAAACCGTTAGAGCCGTAAGAGCGTGATGGGGATGGGCGCGTCTCGGTTTGGTTCGTTTTCTTGACTTCGTTTCCTTGACATCAGAAATGTGTTGCTCGGTCATCGGTGCAGGCATTTCAAAACGGACAAACCCACAACAAATGCACGCCAACCCAGTAGAAAATCCGACGAATACATGCTCGCCTTTACAAAGCGCCTCCACGTTATGTTAGCTCCCACACCATGATCAACCGACCGTGGTTTGAGACACGATGAGATCGTATTCTACGCCCAGTAAACCTCCACCGAACGCCGCGAAACAGAGAACCGGCAGAATTACCAAGCAGGGAACTGTCGTGTCCTAGAAGCGACAACTGCCTATACACCTCGTCGGCGTTAGTGGTTCGATCGGCGCTGACCTTCGCGATGTTGATTGCCAAACTCCGAGCTAGGCTGAAGAGATATGCGCGTTTCGCGACAGCGAGTTTCTTGCCTGCCTCGCGAAGACGCGATCCCTCGGTTAAGTCAAATTCCAAACTATAATTTTCCATGAAGTGACACCCTTACCAGTTGCGAAGATCCACCAAACCCGCGCCTGAAAAATTCGATGTTTTTGCCCTTCTCGTTCGATGCGTGTCCCTGCCAACCCACCTCGAATGTCTGGCTGTCACTCCTGCGAATGGCCTCCCAGACCAGTGCATGATTAACGCCAAGCGTTGATGAGGCAGCGTGACCGTAATACTCGTGGCCCTTGTATACATACACATAGATGGCACCATCGCAGACAGCAGCATCGTTCCACGCAAGGCACAGGTATGCGTGACCACTAGCGACCCATGAAGCCATTAAGTCCCAAGTGTATTGATCGCGTGTTTCCCTGCCAGCCTGATCGCGATGCAGTCCGTGCAGGATCTCAACGGCGCTTGGATCGCATGACCGTTCAATGCGGTGTGTCCGTTGTGCCGTATGAATAATTGATTTATAGCTCCGCCTGACTTCTCGCCATCGTTCAGTCTCATTCCGTGGCAATAGTTGAATGACCTGCGTCTGCCACGAGATATCATCGGCCTGCAAGCCCTCAATCTGCTCTCGGAACTTGTAACCCGTAACTAAATAGCTGTTAATAATTGCGCGTAGATGCCTGAGTAATTCTTCACGCACGGCATCGTTGTCATAGAGCGGCTCTGGGCACGGTCCATTCTGATACGACAGATCGCTGCCGTCCAATATGATCGGACATAAACCAGCCACACTCCCATCATCCAAAACCACCGCGAAACTCATGTTCATGAGATCGCCATGATGGGAGCAATATTCCATCCATCCCGATCGGTGCCAGAACCACGCGAGTGGATGCGCGTTGCAATACCGATCCCATGCTCCGGCCAGTGATGCAGACCACGGGATAATCACGTCTTCACCTTATATTGCATCATGGCGATCTCCCCACTCGATGGGTTGCGACCAGCGTTAACATTTAACAGGCTCTCAGCCTCTCTGATATTAGAGACATATTTTTTCAACGCCTGCGGGAGGTGTGCGAACGAACCGCCGTCTGGGTTATCGGGATCGGTGCTGTCTAGTTTCATATGAACCTCAACGATACCTGCCCCAGAGCATACCGAAAATGCTCCGGCGTAGAGATGTCCGGTGTGGTCAGAGAAACCAAGGCGAGGACTAGTCCTGTTTGATTTTGTAAATTGGACCCCGATCCACATAATCGAATGCAGGTTGATGCTTGTGAGCGGTGCAGGATATGACGTGACGCAATACAGTAATGCGTCGTGTGCGCCGATATTACTAAACAAATACTCGTTCAGTGTATCGGAATTAACGCTTACGATAACCTGTCGTTCATCGGCCCAGTCGAATGACTCTCGTAGTAAATCGCAAGCATTGTCCTCAAACGCTGATACCTTAAATCGATTCACGTGCGGAGATACGACTTCCACATCTTCTGGCAGGAAACACGTCGCCATGAACTCGATTCGATCGCCGCAGTAATCCCTGAGTATCCATAACCACTCCACAGGGATCATGTATCTTTTGTAGATGTCTCGGTATTTTTGAGGCACGCGCCTTCGGTCTGCGAGCCGATCCGCGCTCGACCAGAACTGCACCTTCACCGCATTACATCCAGCTTTTACGGCAACATCGATCAAGCTCTTGGCTTTGCCGATATCGCCATCGTGAGCCGATGCCATTTCGCCGATCACAAATACGCTCATGAATTTCCAGTGGGTCTGAAAATGACAATCATTGCTGGGACGAAAACATTAGTTCGTTATTCATTTTCCGTCCCGACATGCCCTGGCGCAGCATCAATTCCGATCTGATACCGACTTCCAACAACGGTAAGAATACCGGACACATAACTGATCAACAGAGCTAGGATGCCAGAGTCGGACAGTACAACCACGGATGACGCAAGTCCGACAGTGGCTGCTATATTTATTATGATTGTCAGGTTTAGCATATGCACCTATCCCGTCGCTTCTACGGATTGCAATAAGCCCATCATTACGCTATCGACGAATCTTCCATCTCTGAAAGCGTGGTGGCGCTGTCGCCCCTCGCACACGAATCCTATACGCTCAAGTAGTTTCACGCTTGTGATATTGAAATCGTAAACCTCAGCCCAGATACGGTGCAGTCCTTGATTAAATCCCCATCCAGTGAGAAGCAAGAGCGAACGCTTCATGATTCCCCTTCCTCGATATGCTGGGTCGCCTATGTAAAATGAAATCTCAGCATTGCGGTCGTGTGTGTTCCACGCGCAAAGACCAACAACCCCAACCAGCATCCCTTTATAGACCACCGAGAACATATGATCGGTGCGGCTTGGCAGCGTAATCCCATTAAACCACCGGACCTGATCTTCCTCGCTCAAAGCTCGCCATTCACGAGTCCGGCTGCGTAGCTCTGGAGCATTCCGCCACACGCGCAGTTGCTCTAATTCCTCTCGCATCACTGGCCGGAGCGATATGTCAGCATCAGATAGAAATGCACTCATCGTCTCACCGAATCCTCGTATGTATCAGTCCGTAAATCTCTGTGCAATTCCTCGTTGCCCATGCGGGACATGCGAGACAAAACAGTAAACGCAGTCGACGCTGATCGATATATTTCTGAAGCGGTCATCGCACCGGACACGTTTACGATTTGAGGATGAAATAATATACCGCTCGACGCAAGCTCCTGCACAAGATAACTCATGCCGATCCGTTGGTCGTGGTGTGACATTCGAATCTGAAAATGGCACGGATATCCATGCAGAGTGACTATGCCGGTGCTGCGTAATGCCTCCCATAGAATTGACCCATTTACGCGCAAACGGTTGATGATTTCCTCATCCCGGTAAACGTTAAGCATTGCATTACACGCCGCCAACCCGATCGCATCGCCTGAGTACGTCCCAGAGACAGGCCATGCGTGCTGCATTACATCGACCGATCCACACACGAACGCAAACGGATATCCTGCACCGTATGCTTTCCCGAACGTCGCCATGTCTGGAACCACATCGAAAAATTCTTGTCCTCCGGCGAGTGCGTGACGACCGCCCATGATCATCTCGTCAAAAATAAGTAACGCCCCGGCCTTGCGCGTGAGGTCTTTGACCGCATCCAGAAATCCGTCAGGCGGAGAACTTAATCGAGCCGGTTCGATCATCACCGCCGCAACATCTGCATCAAGCATCGTTTGCAAGTTTGTGAGATCGCCGTAACGAAACGACCTGACAAATTTCTTCATGCCATCCGGCACGCCAGGGTGATGATCAGCCATGACACGAAACCCATCATGCCACCCGTGATAGTCAGCGTCGGCGCAGAGGATAATATTTCTTCCCGTGTAACTTCTGGCGATGCTTGCCGCAGCCGCGCAGGCTTCCGATCCCGTCTTCACGAAACGGATATTTTCCGCGCACGGTATGACATCACAGAGACGTTCGGCTACCTCAATCTCTAATCGATGTGGAAGCGAGAATAGTCCTCCGCTCCGCACTTGCTCTATGACGGCATCAGTTATCGCTGGATGTCCGTAACCAAGCGTGGTAGCCCCTAGAGAGCAGACAAAATCTAAATACCTCGTGCCGTCTGTTGCGGTCAACCACGCACCGTCACCACGTTCAGCAAACCGCTCGCCGTCGATCGGGTAAGACGCCGGTCTCTTGGACATCGTATGCGAACCGCGTGGCGTCATAGCCTCGGCTCGTTTACGTAATGTCATGATATCCCCTTGCGAATAACTTACCGTCGATCCCGACGTCGAGCGTCGGCAGAATGTCGAGGCAGTCGCCACAGTGAATCATGATGCCGCCCTAACTCTCCTTATGACATCAAGCACCCTAATTGCCTCTCCTAGCGTGCAACGCTTTACCGAGTCACGCGCAGAACCGGTACGAACATGCGTCAGGAACGACCGCATCGCTCTGACATACATTTCATTGCCTAGCAAAAATGATGCATTGAATACCGTCTTTGTGCGACTACCGTCCCCGCTCCAACGCTCCCACGATCGCAGGTAGGTATCGCTTGATCCGTATATATCGACAACCCAGCCGCTAAACTCAATAATAGCCGAACGATTATCGAAATCAACATACGATGAAATAAACTCTGACCGATAGCCTCCAAGATACAGCGCAAGGTCTATCTCGTGCGACAACTCCAGCAGGAAATCGCTGCGCCCTGATGACCCTTCCCAATCGTCCATGTTGCAATGGCACACAAGTCGACCTCTAGACAGAGGGAACGGAAAATGCCTTCTCTTCATCGCAATCACAGACTCATGGAAACGCAATTGATATCCGACAACCACCGGCACTCGGCCAGCGGTGCGATCAATCTCTATCAATCTGTCAATATCCGTATCATGCGCCAACGGCTTCTCGACGTAGCAAGGCCAGCCCTCCCATATGCACTGATCCAGAACCTGAATGTGTCTATTGCTGGGAACACAGATCACCGCCGCGTCAAATCCCCCAGACGGAACATCTGAATGTATTACGGCTGCGTTCTTAATGTTCTCGCGCCTCGCCGGGTCAATCTCTGCGACCTCGACATGATGACCCATCTGTATAAGATTAAGAATATGCCTCCTGCCGATACTTCCAGCGCCGATGACAAGGACGTTCATGATCGAACAATCTCAAGCAACTGAGGACAGTCCGCAGATGTGAATGAAAACCCTAACGGAACTCGTTCGGCGTTCGGCGTTACGTCTTCAGGCGTGCGCTTGATGACATAGATACCATCGTCGTTCAGCCAACACCTATTCGATTCGCGTTTGCTGATTAAATCCTCGTGCATTTTTTCGCCTGGACGAACACCGATCTCGCGAACCGTGCAATCTGGAAATCCAAGAGCCAATGCACCTATGGTGGAACTCGGTATACGCGGTACAAATATCTCCCCTCCCACGCCATGCTCAATGGCGTAGATCACAAGCTCTACAGCAGATATTACCGGTGTGGCGTTTGGCTCCTCATAGACCATGACCTCTGCGTCTGGGCTGAGAGGCATGTGAAACCGCGTCATCGTTTTATCGGTGACAGTAATCTCGCCCATTGCCTGTTGTTTGATAAAGAGCGGGATCACGCTTCCACTGGAACCGGCCACGTTTCCGTATCGCACTGACGTATATCCAGCGTTGGCAATGATCAACTCAGCCTTGGCCTTGCTTTTGCCGTATGAGTTGATCGGGTCGCAGGCTTTGTCTGTCGAGAGCGCGACGAGCGTGCTGGCGTTTTTCCTCATCGCAAGAGAGGCCACGTTCTTCGCTCCGCTGACGTTGATATCATTCACGTAATACGTGTGATTCTCGCCCGTCGTGATGTGCTTCTCCGCCGCCGCATGAACGATCGTGTCGATCTTCCCGCGATAACAATATTCAAGATCGTGCATGTGACGAACGTCACCGGGAACGACTTTCAATCGTGGATCAGGGAAATCCTGTTCGAGCTTGTATCGCATCTCGGCGTTTCTCGACACAGAGACGATTCGCGATGCCATGTCATGCTTAAGCAAGTGTCGAATAAACGCACGGCCAAAAGACCCGGTGCCTCCAGTAATTAAAATTGTGCCAAATGATGTCATTGCAAAGCCTCTAGAAATCTCGAAGAAGGGACCAGTACACGCTATTCACATCCGCCGGACTGATGCCAAGAACAGAACACCAAAACGATAACATTGGGTTAGGCTCGCTCAGGAACAGTCGTGCAGAGTTTGCTGGGATCGTGTCGTTTCCACGATCGCGATACCAAACATTTCGATGTGACTCGGTTATCGGTCCGCGTACTATCCGTCCATGCGACCGTCTTGTCGGAATCTGCCCTAAATTTCTCTCGCAAGCATCTTTAACCGCCTGTATGATTACTCCTGCCGCTATCCGCTGCTCTGGGAGCATACTTGAACGGTTAAGATCATTTAGTAATTGATAGCTCGCCCAGTCCTGACGTATGGGTCCATGTTTCATTTCGATTTCCAAGAAAATGCACACACACCGCAGAACCATTCAGAGTCGCTGACACGTTCGACCATTCTGTCCTCATCGCAACGTGGACATTTCATTTCCACGGCACCGGGATCACCTCTCGACATCGCTGGCAAATGTATACCGGCAATCCGTTGTTGTCTCGATCAAGCATTAAGTCGTTGTGTCCCATAACACAGCCTGAGAAAAAAGCCCGTAACCATCTCCGTGCATCGTTTAGCATTTTGACCACTCTCCATCGATCTTCCGTGAGATGATTAAATCATTCCCGGTTCCAGATACACGGAGCCTTCCGCTGTTGTGTATGAGATCGTGGCAACGCGCACAGATCACCACTAAATTAGACGCATCGTCTTTACCTCCACGGCCACGGAATACAATGTGGTGATGGTGCGGTGTGTCAGTCCATACGCCACCCGCATCAGTTTGCACGCCGCAGATCCTACAATCGTCCCCATCTCTCTCGTCAACGATCTTAATCGCCGCTGATAACGCTATTTTTTTACGGGCCATTCTTCTGGCCTTCGCCCGTGCTGCCGTCTCCGGCTTCGGAAACATAGTCATACCTGTTCCTGCGTCCATGCCTCAACGTCCTCCACCGTCCGTAAAATCCTGAAGGGCCATCCTGATTCTCGAAATTGTTCCTGATCAGAAGTAAGACGCCCCTTCTTCGATTTTATCTCAGCTAAATGCACCACCCCGCCGATACAACATACAAGGTCTGGAAAACCGCCACCCTGTGACGAGGTATCCTGTACCAACCAACCAAAGCTCCGCAATGCACGGACGAGTTCTGCATGATTCATATCCACCCGCCCGTGCATTCGCATTATGAGTTACGTTTCCGAGTTGTCACGGCCTTTGATTTTGCCGACCGACCTTCGCTTGTCATCCGATCAATAAGCGCATCCTGATCTTCAATATCAGCGCACGAGATCACAGCCCACAATGTCACCTCTTTTGTCTCGGATCTCAGTCGAGAGATGAATTGGCTCTGCGTTAAACCTTCGGCCTTAATTCGCTCAGCCCATACCAATTGCTCGGCTGGCTCAAGCGATGCGATGCCGTTCGCGTAGTGACCAAATGCCACGCCATCAAGACGATTGGATTGCTCGACGTTTTTTGCGACCCATGCGTATTGACGCAGCGTTGATTCCTCCCAGTCGGTAGCCTCAAGTGCTTGCGAGAATCGTTCGCCGTAAGCGCCCTCGCCGTAGAGTAGCCAGTCGCCCCACCACCACTGGTAACCCGTATGCACCCGGCGCAGATACTGACCAAGTTGATCGAATTCCTCGAATGAAGGATTACCATCGATTGAAAGACCCGTAGGCGTCAGGCGAAAACCGCCGATTGACATTTCGTTGCTCGTGTCCTCGTAACGAACCAAATCCATTATTCCTCCTGCTGTTCAGACTTGACGATTAGACGATTTAGGCGTTATCCCAAAAACTATATATACATGAACGCTATAACTAAACTCATTGAGATCTAATGTAATCGTCTAATCGTCTAAATGTCATCAAATAATTTGTTGTCTCTTTCTGCTGGCGTCAATAATTTAATACCTCTGTATTTCCTTACTGGCGATCCAGTCACTACTCCATATCCTCGTTTTTTAAGATTCACCCCCATAGCCTTGCCGCTTATTTGATTACGTTGCGTAATCCCCTGTTCTTTTGCCCATAATTTGTATTCGGAATACAGCGACGAGAACAGGACAATGGCGTCTTCATCGTTCTTCGTGTTCTCTTGTAGGAATTCAGATAACGGGTCTTCCTCCTCCTCGTAATCTTTCGTTGCTCTCAATACGATATCTGGAGCTACCAGCCCATGTTCCTGCCAAGCGAGACAACCGTTAATCGCCCAAGTGAGGATGCCGTCTGCTTCCCCCCGAAGCGTGTTTCGCAATTCGCGATCGTCAGCGTCTCCGCTGAATGTTCGATTGAATGGAATAAGGCGAACCCGTCGCCAGAACCCGAACGAGTCATCAGAAACGGTTGGGTTGTGATTAACGCCGAGCCATATTTTAGCCGTTGGTCTAAATGTGAACGGCTGTGCGTATTTCCTCTCGCCGCTCAGTGTCTCGCCTCCAGTCAACGCCTTGATAACGTGTTCATTCATCCGCGTGTTAGCTTTTGTTTCTGCCGCAAAACAGATACGTGCCCCCCGAAGATCGGCCATCGAGAAGCGGTCCGCTTCACCTTCCGCATTGGCAAACAATCGCATCGCCGCACGGTGTGAATAGTTCGAGAAGACGTGTTCCAGTGTGTCCAGAAATATCGATTTTCCGTTCGCGCCTGAACCGACAGCCATAAAGAAACATTGCTCGCGCATATCAGCCGTCAAACTGTAGCCTATAGCCTTAGTTACGTAATCGATTAGATCAGTATTGTCCTCAAATACCTCATCGAGGAATTGCAACCACCGTGGGCAATATGAGTCAGCGTCGAACTCTGCCGCCACTTGTTTTGTGATGTGATCGAGCGGTTCGCCGTCTCTCAGTTCCCCTGACCGAAGATCCATGACGCCGTTTTTGCATCCAAGCGACCAGTGATCTGCATCCCACTCCGACCCCGTGGTGGCGATCGGAAGAAGTGTTTTTGCGACAGACATGAAATTCGCCATCGCTCCGCTCCGCTCCAGCTTCATCGTGAAATCCACTAACGATGATCGCTTCGGATGACTCGCTGGCAGTGCGACCGATTCCTGTTGCCAGAGCCTGACGTGATCTTGCGCCAATCGTTCTGATTCAGCGTAGGCGTCCGGCTCCCACCAGTGATCGTGCCAGACGAGCCAGTGGCCTCGCTGATGATCGTATCTGAGTTGTTCCTGATAGCGATCCCGAAACGCCTCTGCCGCGCCGAGGTCAGTGAGGTTGTATTTTGCTGGGCCGTCAGCATCAAGCGGTACATCGACAGGCGTGGGGCTTGATGGACCAGTGGGCGAGGCCACCGGCTGATGATTGACGAGATCGGCCAATGCGTGCGCTGTGCCGCCCTCTAAGAGCCATTCACTGACGTCCCCATGTTTCCCTACACCCGGTAAAAGTATGACGCTACAGGCGATGTCAGCGCCCTTCATGCGTGAGGCGATGCCCTGCGCGTGACCGATTCCAGGGCCGTCATTATCCGGCAGTACGATGACCCGAGTCACGCCGATCTCGGTCAGGCATTTTGTTTCCTTGATTGCCCATTTTCCTGCACCGCCTAAGTTGCAAGTTGCCGGAACTCCTATCGCCCAAAGGGCGTCGGCATCTTTCTCGCCCTCGACGATGTAAATCGTATCGTGCCCGACAAGCTCGGGCCATCGATACGGTATGCGTCGACCGCTCGTCTTCCAGATCCACCCGCCAAATCCATCAGGCTTTCTCTGCCGGAAATCCTTCGGTGAGAATCTGACGCATTGATGCAGTAGCGTGCCGTCAAGATCGCGGTAATCATATTCTGCGATGATTGAATTTTTTACCGGCTCCGCGACTGGAAATAAATCACTAAGTGTGAGTGCCATAGACGCCACGATGTCAGCCGGATCGCATCCCGCATGACAGTGCAGGACAATGCGACCATCGCGACCTGCGCCAACCGCCATGCTGGCCGTTCCGTCATCATGCGCCGGGCAGCGGACCATCCACCCTGTTCCGAGAGGCTTGCTGCTTGGGAATCGTTCGATGAATTCCGAAATCGTCATTGACTGCTCCAGTTCAGTGTAAAGCGGCGGCTGACACGGCGCTGGAACACCTGTCACTTTTCACGCTCCCCCCGTCAGAGAAGAACCGCCAAGGCTCATTATAATCTATTTAGAGATTAGAGTCACCCTCTTTTCTAGTGCCACCCCGGTGACATCTAAGTCGTTTTTCAACGATCGTGCCATTGCATTCAAACCCGTCGCGGACGGTTCGAGTAACGACAGATTGCATTGAGGCGTCGGGTGGAACGTCTCAGTCAAGAACGATTTAATTGCCGGATCTGGATCATAATTAGTGATCATGATCTGTGATGCCACCGCCATCATCAATGCCTGGAAATCGATAACCTGTGCGCTGTATGACGTGCGTTCCGTGACCGCTGGCGCTTCCACTGACCGTGTTACGGCCTCCCGGCCATCGTCAAGGGCCACCTGCGATTGCCTGTAATTGACGATCTTGGACATCACAGTTGCCTCGGCATTCGCCAGCGGCTGAAGCATCGCACGCTGCTGCTCGGATAGAGTTCTGGTTGCTTTTGTGAGCGGCGTTTTTGCGTCTTTGTAGACCCCGTTAATCCATTTCCGCATGTGTTGTATACGACTCAGGAATTCAACAGCCTCATCATATTGCTCCTTGTCCTCGACGAAATAAAATGCCGAAAGCTCGACTAATTCTGTCGTCCTGCTCGCTAGTTCATTTTTTGCTGTCGGTTGCATAATCTGTCTTCCTACTGCTCAATAATCGAGCAGCCGTATCGTATGTTCTTCGATCTGAGTATTCAACCGACTGACACATTTTTCCATCGCGTCGTAAATGCAGCGCCACTCTTCTGCGTTGCTCCGGCTCGATGTCATCGTAAATCAAATCGTAAAGAGCGAGCTGTAATCCGTGCCAGTTTTGCGGACCGCCGGTCTTAAAATCTAGGACAAGTGGAATGCCGCCGTGATCATGCCCAACTCGATCAGCCGTACCGGCAAGGTTAAGGCGCTGGGACATTGCTGGTTGCTCCATATATGTCCAGACCGGCCTTGCTAAATCCCTCCACAGCTTGTAGCTGTTTAGATATCCATGCTCGTTTACCGGCAGCGTAATTTTCCTGCCGAGGTCTAAATCCAAACACGACTGATGCACACGAGTTCCGCGTTCGGCAGAACCTGGCGTGTAATATGCGGACGACTTCCCATACAAGCCTCCATCCCTGATAAGACTTGTTACGCTCTGCACAATACGTCCATCATCTCTGTAGATATGCGTGCCTGCGTCAAATGTCAGCATCACTCAGCAACCGGTTCAGTGGCCACGATCGGACCACCGGCTTGGACCCATGCAACAATCGAGTCGTAGTCTGAACGTGTGATTTCTGATGTCGATGAGAGTCCCATCAAGGCGAGATGACCCTTGATCTGACTAGTGTCAACTCCATTTTCTTTTGCAATCGAGAAAAGGCGTTTCTGCTGGGGTTCAGAAATCGGTCGCACGTCTCCCGCGCTCGACGGATAGACTTTTTTAGATGCTCCATCCTCCACTGTTACCCGATCGACTGGAAGACCTGCCGCCTCAATGTCGCGGATGACGTTCGCTGCATCTTTTTCCATGCCTTCAAATCGTGGGTCTGGAGATGCAAAGTCCGCATCATTATCGCCTGCGAGTGGAATGCAGAATGATTGGAATGCCGCGTATTTGAATGCCGCAGACATCGCCTTATTCGTCGCCTTGTCACCGCTGTCCATCGCCTCGCCAAACATACGGACAGTGTGCGTAGTGCCATCAACCGCTGAGACAAAATCGAACTCAGCCTCGACAACGACGCACGATAATGAACCGCCGCGCTGCGTCTGCCTTTCCGTTTGCGTGCGTGACATCATGCGCGGCATGATCACGAGACGGTGCTTTGCAAGCAGCGGAGCCAGTGCGTTATAGACGTCATCGATGCCACGGAATTTATAACCCTGTGACGTGTTTGACTGATTTTTAGCAATGCCCGTTTGTGATATTTCTTCGCTGACTTTATTGATCGCTTCGTAAACTGTCATTGTGTTTCCCATCCTCAAATTAAATACGTGACAACCGCTTGACCGGTATGTCTCCTCGTAACACAGCCTCGATGTAATCCGGTCGACTCAATCCATGTACCTCTCGCTGCTCGTCGAGATGATCCCGCCCTTCATCGGTCAGTGAGATCGACATTGATCTATTTCTGTTTTTGGGCCGATACATCGCCGGTCGACCGCCCCCCTTGTAGCCTGTAAATGCGTCGGTCATCCTAATATTATCCATACGATATTATATCCCTTTTGGGTTCCAACTGGAAATGCTTTGGTAGCCAAATTTGTTTCGGTGCGTCTGAATCGCTTTCAAGCAACTGAAAGCAAAGCAGGTTACGGCGGTTCCAATTTCAGTTTTGCTTTTTTAATCCTCCAGGTCCTGCAACGACTGGAGCGCATCGCAGATAAATTCCGAATCAGTGCCCGTCCAGAGTGTTCCATCGAGCGCCTGCTTCAGACCGCAATTACAGGCGTCTCGCGAGCTTCCCCAGATCTCTCCAGGGCATCCATTTGTATGTTTAGCCCAGTAATCACGCTCTGCTGTCAGACGCGCAATTTCCTCTCGTAGTTCGTCGAGAAACGATTTGTTCTCAGTGCTGTATATCATTTTCAATTCCACTGCGGGTTGTATCCGTCTCCGCCCTCGTTGTACGTATCCCCAAATCGTCTTGCAGCGGTTTGCGTCGTACTGACGATCATTGACTCGTGAGTCTCCATCTCGATCCCAGAGACGGTAGCTGTCCACGTTTTGCCGTTCCTCGCATTGACGCGAATTGTATCAGCCACTCTGACTCTGTCTCCAGTGATCCGAACGCCCCATCCGCCGGTCTTCAGTTTGCACGGTCTTCCTGTTGTCATCATGTCTCCGCCCCCCCAGGTTACGAGTTACGACTTTCGCGGTGCGAGTCCCATAACGGCAGGGTCCGCTGAGGTGAATTCGTCTATTCCTAATTCGAGGGCACGCCATTGAATGTTGTACGCTCCCTGTGCCTTTAGTGCCTGATGGAAGTCCTTGATTACAAGAAGTGGGAGGTCACGATTGACCAGTCCGCGAACTGCCTCAGCTCGTGTGCGGGCGTTGAAGACTTTACCGTTGCGCTGTGCTTGCCAAAAACCGTCAGTGCCAGCCTCATGAAGTCGTCGCCCTTGATCCGCGGTCGCAAACATAAAACTAACGTCTGCGACACAGTCACCGGAGTCGCGGTGGAAAACACAGAAGGATTCCCGCATGGAGAACCACTCGTCCGAGGCGTTGCGTGACCGCTTTTCAAACTTGAAGGCTTTATTGATATTCATATCACTTCCCCTTGCAGGCTGAGACAAATCCACCGCGCAGCGCGATGAGCGTCTTCGCCGATTGAACGTCTATTTTTCGAGCCGTGCAGTTTTTGATGTCCCTGACAATGATCTCAGTAGTCAGTCTGTCCGCCGGGTTGCGATACACCGCAACGGCTGCGGCGAAAACTCGGTAGCTCCGTGTTCCTCGCGAGCTATTGCATACTGAGCAGCAGGTCACCAAATTCGTCGCCTTGTTGCTGCCCCCCATCGAGTACGGCACCAGATGATCGAGCGTCAGTTTTGCGTCCTGCTCGATTCCCCGCTTGCAGTAGACGCAACCAAGGCCATCGCGCACGTAAATCGCCAACCGTTTCTCGTCCCTGATCCAGTGCATCCCCTGCGTCCGCTTGGCCCGTATCCCCTTGCTCATGTTTTTATTATATATCGAATCTATTCATCTGAACAAAATAATTAACAGTGAGAAAAAACACTGTTCGGCTTTTTTTCAAAAAGTCAAGACGTGATTTAAGCCAGAGGCGCGTAATGCGCGTAATGCGCGTAATGCGCGTAATGCGCGTAATGCGCGTAATGCGCGGAATGCGCCAAATGCGCGAACGGCGCGGAATGCGCCAAATGCGCGAACGGCGCGAACGGCGCGAAAAAAGTTGGAAACCGCTGAGCGGTAACCAACTTTCTCGCATGGCTAATCCGGCAGAACGATCTTCCGGTTTTGCGTCGTGACGAGCGAGGCTAATGATTCCTGTATCTTTCCAACCTGCGTGGCGACCGATGCGCGTAACGAATCGTGGCTGCGTAGGTCGGACGGTGTTAATCCGTTGAGGAGATCTCGCATCTGACCAAGCGTGTTGCCAAGCTCTGTATCTCCCATGACATTTTTAACTTCAAACGTGTTCAAAAAATCGAGCAGGTTGGTGACCATCGAGTCTCGGAAAATGCGCGGCTTCCCCTTCGCGTCAAACCCGGCAAGGCGCTCGTGCATCGATGTGACCAGTGCGAGTGCTGCGCCGCGAAGCGTTGCTTTAATTTCCTCTCCGACCGAGACACATTCCGTCCTGACTCGCTCCACCTCGTCGGCGTAAACCGAGGCGCTTATTGATTGCAGTTGACTGCTTGCGCCAAGCGATAAATACCTCCACGAGATGCTGAACATCTCACGCAATGCGTCAACACTTGGATAGTGCGCCTCCGAGAATCTACTCCCGAGCGCCTGCCGGTCCTCATTGATACGCTCAGGATAGACCGCTACGAGATTCTCCACGAGTTCTGACAATCTGCCTTTCCCATCTTTGAGAATCGAATCTACAGATTCAACGGACGCGATCGGAACCAGATACACGCCGCGCTTGAACAGCGATGGCAGCAACAATCCTCGCCTGGAATCAACTAGTGACAATCTGATCTCTGTGAAAAGACTGCGAATTGCATCGGCCTCCTTGCATTGCAAAATCTTGGCGCTGAGTGACAGTCGACCTTTGTCAGCGTCGATCTCGACTCCGGTCATCGAAACTTTCCTGCTCTGCCCGATACTGCCGAATTGGATTGAGACAGCGATGGTTTTGTTTAGAATCTCGTTTGCGTCATTGTCTATCGTCATCGTGTGCTTCTCCTTTATTTTTTCAGTGCTATCCAGCTGTCACTAACGGTCCATCGACTACTATTTTGGAATTGTCGCTGAGAAATATGTAGGTCGTTGTGCCTGCATCCCAGTCCTGATCAATCCTGATATCTGGGAACCGAATCATTTTCATTGCCGCCATAATTTCGCCAGCGTCGTACTGGTAGAGAGCGCATATCGTTTCCGCCTTCGTGCTGTGTCTGTTCATTTTTTCGTCCCTTACATTGAATTGATCAGGAGAGGGGCCGCGATGGCCCCCCTCCATCGTCGTTAAAAGTTAAAGTCGTAATGCTTCACGCTGCCCTTGAAAAGCACTCCCCAGCCTCGCATCGAACCGTTCACGCTTGTTCCAGCGAGTTTATAGCTGTCTAATTTTTTCCGGTAAGAAAACCGTAGGACGGGGCCGTCGCCCGGCGTCAATTCGTATCGTTGATCACCCGATGTGTGACCAACGTAACCTCCACTTTCAAACCTCATCGCGTCGACAGCGCCCGATTGCGGTCCGTTCATCAATTTCGCGTTGTCCTTAACTACTTGCACAGTGTTACCAGTCGACCCGACAACGGTGCCACAATTTGTGTCAGTGCCAGCGCCCCAACTTACTGAATCTCCAATTTCGTATCGTTCCATTTTCTCCCTTTCGGTTGCCCGTGCTGTTGTGCTGTTCATATGAATATAATATCATAACCATCCATATTTTCAATACGTCAGGTGAAAATATTTTATTTATTTTAAGTGTCGATTATTGTTGACTTTTAGAGATTTTTATTGACCTGGAGCCACTCAACTTCCGCAACGAGCGCGTCCTGCCTGAGCGCGAACGGTCCGAGCGTTGGTCCGTCAACTGGAGACATATCAGCAGACCACCCGTTGCCGTCAGGCTCAACATGCGAAGCGCGGACAATGCGAGACGCACCAAGTGTGAGTAGCGTGGCAATGTCGTCAGAATAAATCATTCGCAGGTCTCCGTTGTGTTTGACGGTAACAGATATATTACTGTCGGACACGTTGCACCTCCTGCGTTGATGTCATATTCATCTCTCGCGTGTTTACCTCTCGCGTCTTCGCACCGAGCGCCCGTTCGAGTTCGGCCGTCTCGCTCAGGCACGCCGCGCCGGAAAATCCAGTTGTTTCGATCGCGATGTTTCCGACAGCATCAATTGTCACGTTGATTGATTTCATGCCCGCACCGCCTTAACGCTGATCGTTCCATCGGAGTTGTCGATCGTCGTGACCCGATACCCCTGCCTGCTGAGTTGCCTGCGCGTGACCTCGACTCCGTAACCCTGTTTCAATTTCGGCAGACCCTCGCCACCCAGTGCCTCCTCAAGCTTGCTTCCGTCGTGTTCGTCTCCAGCCCCAAACGTGTCATAGATCAATTCGTAGTATCCGGCCTCGCTGCCAACCACTCCGATCTCGTAATTGATTCCGTCAAATTTGATTGCGTGATCGCATGTGCCGAACGTGCTGGAGTCTCGTCTATTTACTGCTGCGCGATCGGAGTTCCAATCGTTCAGAAACTTCCCGAACCACTTATGCGTTTGCTGTCCCAAGACGAGCGTGCCGCCGAGTTTCTCGACTGCGCTTTTAAGCGCATCGAGATCCTTGATCTGCATTTGAACATCTGCAATGTGACTCATGTTGTTCGACCCCTCGGTTGTATGTTGTGAGACTGTTATCCGCCTAGACCGCCGTCGTCGATCTCCTTGTTTTTACGACCTGGCGCAGGTCGCAGATTTCCGTCGAGCGTCACGTTCCAATAATCACGTTGCTGGAATGGCCGAAAATATATCGATGATCGTGGCGGTAACTCTCTATACGATCTCACGGATGGGTGATCAGGATTGTCATCCATCCATGCCGCCAACCTTTCTGTCTGAGCTTTTAAGTCGCTGTTCATCTTTCTATCCCCTCTCGTTCAACAGTCCTGCTGAGTCGTGATGCATCGGAACGAATTGACCGAGTTCATCGCACGAAACACCATCGATCCAGTAGTGATGCCGATTAAATTTAATACGAGATTTTGGCTCCGGTATCTGCAAGTCTGGTCGCAACGACCTCAAGACAAACGCTGCGTGTCTGCACTCGCGGCAGACAATGTCCTTGTCGTTCTGGTATGCCATTGTGCGCCTCATCCCCGCTGCGGATCTCACACCTGCATCCACCCTTAAATGTCTTTGTATGCTTTCGTCCAACAAGTTCCACCAAATTTTTCGTTTCGTCATTGTCCGACTCCTTGTGCATCAGCCAACTCTGCTGGGGCGGCTGTGGAAGCCCGCCCCGGTGGGTGCTAATCGATTAACCGCTATAACGGTTTGCGTCACGTCGTATCATGCACCGCTCAAAAGCATCACGTTGATTACGGAATTTAAAGTGCGAATACGCATATATGTGGCGAAGAGCATTCGCGCCAGAAACTGTCAACCAGCAAGTTCCCATTTCTGCATCCGTTCCCATGTAGCATTTTTTTACGAGTAATGACATGACGTCTATTGATGACCGCCAGTCACACCAGTGGATACCTCCCGAGTCACCGATCAAAACATCATCGATCTTGGCAATCATTTTGCCGTCACTCTTGTTCATAAACTCGATGTCTAGAACCGTGATGATCATGGCTTTTTCTTTTGCAGTCATTCGGTTAGTTACTGTGCTGTTCATATGAATATAATATCATAACCATTGCTGAATTAAAGATAAATGATTTAATTATTTTGATGTCGATTTTTGTAGACATTTCCCCTAAAGTCAATTAGGTGGTAAATCGTTATCCATCTCCACCCACGAGGAGACGTTTGGCGTGTTTGTCAATTCACGGCGTTGGAGATTCAGCGAGATTGCTGGCATCACGTATGCCTTCCCTGTCGTGCTACTTAGCAGTCTGCGATTGGCCTCAGATCTCCGCCCATCTATGAGTTCCGGCTGTGCCTTCGCAATGGGGACGATGCTCTGTGCGGCTTCAATGAGCGTGATGTCGTAGTTATCGGCCTTCTCACAGCAGCTTTCGATTTCCGCTCCGGTCCAGTTCGTGTCGTCTGGAAGTTCTTGTTGGATACATCGCTTGTGCATGTGAATGTCCCACACAAGATCCTTCTCCTGACGTGTGGGTAGGTCCACGAAATAAAACCCCGTCTTAAATCTCCTACGCATTTCCGTGGTAAGAGCGCCGGTGCTATTGCATGTCGCCACGAAGAACGCGCCACCCTCGCCAGCGATGGCACTGACTGTGTTGAAGAACTGCCGGATCTTCGCTTCGCTCTCGCCGACGAGCGATCCCTTCATCGCGCCCATATCGGCCATGATGCATAGGCAGTCGGCCTCTGTTGCCATCGCCTTGGCTACGAGCGTCTTGCCTGCGCCTGGATGCCCGAACAGGATCGTGCCTCGCACATCGTTGTCCTGCATATAAGTCAGTACGACTTTGCTCGCGTCTTGAGAGACACCGCTTGTATCACCCGATGAACTGGCCATAGACTTTTCAAACTCGTCAAAAATGACAACCACCTTGACCGGTCTTTTGCTTGTTACTTCGCGCAGTAGATCACGCTTCAGGCCGTCGTGACCGCCGATGTCTTTGAACGATATCCGCTTGCGAAATACCGTGGCACCGGGCGTCTGCTCGACGGCTTGCCGCTTGCGTTCCCACAACTGGTCCATGTCGATTCCGCTGCGCGTCAGGCACATCGCCACTACCTGCTCGGCGACGAACGTCGACAAACCCTTCAGTGCATCAACGGCCTTGCGTAGCGTGTCTGTGTCTGGTAACGGCAGCGGAGGCTCTACGTTGTCGTACTGCGTCGTGACGATTTGTGCTAGAGCATCAGAGCCGGGTAGCGTGTCGTCTATGACGATGACATCGCTGTCGAGTTCGCGTGGTAGCGTTGCCTCCGGAGTGGTCAGTAACACTAGCGTTCGACCGTTCGATTTGAATCGATCGCGCAGATTCCAGATTGCTTGAACTGTAGCAATGTCCTGCCAGATCCGATGTGCGTTCAAGACGAACACAATGCTTCCAGATTGTACATTGCTCAATTGGAACATCGCATCGGCTGGATTAAGCACCTGCGGATTTCCGTCTGTCATCTCTGCGATAGCCGTAGATCCCAGTTCTGTTCGAGCCGCGAATCCCTGTGCGGCGTCCCACTGCACTGTGATACCGGCGGAATCGGTTAGCGATGACATCACGGACGCTGCATCAGTTGTCCGTATCACCACGATCGGCGTCGATACTCTGCGTGCTGCAAAAAATTCATCAGTCAGTGTCATTGTTCTCTCCTTAACTGCGACTTTGTTTATCGATCCCAGGGTGGTCCGATACTGCCTCAAATCCAATAGATGCGATCCGGTGGCCGACTCCGTCGATTTCAAAAACATCCCCGACGCTCGATGAGCGTGCGCCTACTCTGCCTCCGGTCATGAGAACCACGTCGGCAACCTCCCACCACGTACGATCAATCGAATTCGTCATCCGAAACGCATCCTCCAGATCGTCGGCAGCTATCTCGGCGACCTTTGTGTATCCCACCGGCCACGCTGCCGGAGTTTCGGCCCAGTCTGCGTCCCGCGAATTTTCCAGGTGCCACACGCCGATCAGGTGGGTATGCCTCCTGAGAAACTCGGCCCGAAATGTTTTTGTGTATGTCATCTCTGTATATCCTTGTTCCATGTCTGCCTCCTTGCGTGTTGTGTGAGCGTTGTTCGACAACCCGGCGATGCTGGCCTACCGCGCAGGTCAACACCGCTGGACATTCGATCAGGCGCTATTACGGTTTCGAGTACGGCACGCGATCCGACAACGCACGAGCAACATCTAAGGCACGCCAAGCATCAAAGGCTGCATCTGTAGCGTCCCACGCTGCTTGCTCGTATGACCCGTCCTCTGGGGGTCCACCCACGATAGACCTATAGCCTCCGTCGTATTCTTCGCGATCATCAGCAAGTCTCTGCTCCCATTCGGCCAGATCATGCGCCTCGTCTGCGACTATTTCAGCGCGTTCCCACGCCGCGAGGAGTTGTGCTACCGTGCTTGCCTTGCTCGTCGCCGTTCCCTTTGTTTCTGTGCTGTTCATATGGATATAATATCACAATCATTGCTGAATTAAATATAAATGATTCAATTATTTTGATGTCGATTTTTGTAGATATTTTCTTAAAAATGGATTAGGTGATTAACCGTTGTCCGCAACATTGTCAGATAAGCATGATCATGACGATCAAAATGTAGCCGACGATCGCGATCACAATTCCAGCGGCTGTGTCCTGTAGATTTTCTTTTTTCATTTCATCAATCCAGTTAGTTATTAAACCCAACAATAAATATTATATCAATTCTTCTTAAATATAAACATTTATTTTTCATGCACCCAGTACGAATAAATGACTCGACCGTCCTTAACTTCTTTTCCGGTCACGTAATCGTGGGTGATGGATGAGTCGAAGGTGTCGCGCAACACGCCTTCTATGACTGTGCAGAGGTGCCCACGAACTCCGACTATCACTCTACCTCGTGGAAATCTGAATGTGTTAAATCGAGCGGATGCAACAGCGCCAAACCCACCGCTCGTTGAATATTTAATCCAGCCAAGCCTGTTCAGGAAGATTCCAAAAACAACATCAGGTACGCCAGTCCTGCTCCCGGTCCCTTTTTTGTAGCGTGATTTCTTTCCTGCGGTAAGTCGTTTTTTCCTTTCGAGTGAAATTATCTCGTTCAGGGAATCGTAAACATGCTGGTAACCAAGATCAGTGGCGATAGATATCGCACGAGTTACGCAGTCATATGTTAGCCCCTTATACCCCGCACCGCTACGACCGCCATCGTCATATTGAAAGCCTGTTTTGAACATAGTCAATTAATTCTCCAGTTGTCAAAGAGCGAC